>Ga0209051_1000401_pt1 | contig 60172 bp, 63 predicted proteins | sample AraplaCvi_mMS_r2_2_FD_184286 | JGI IMG/M metagenome (GOLD analysis project Ga0209051, IMG submission 184286) | Arabidopsis root microbial communities from North Carolina, USA - plate scrape MF_Cvi_mMS_r2 (SPAdes) (version 2) | ecosystem: Host-associated > Plants > Roots > Endosphere | place...
ACGACACCGAGGAACAGCAGCACCATGACCATGGCGCGCAGCGGCAACCCGGAGGAGTCTCGTTGATTCATCGCACTCACTGTATCGAGCCGGTGCCGTAGGGCGAAAACCCTCAGGTACCGATCACGTCACGTCGAAGCCGAGGCGGCGCGCGGCGCGTGCCTTCTGGCGGCTGGCCCGCACGCGTCGGAGACGCTTCACCAGCATGGGGTCGACGGCGAGGGCCTCGGGACGGTCGACCAGGGCGTTGAGCACCTGGTAATAGCGCGTCGCCGACATGGAGAACAATTCCTTGATCGCGTCTTCCTTGGAACCCGCGTACTTCCACCACTGCCGTTCGAAGGCCAGGATGTCGTGTTCTCGGCGGGTCAGGCCGTCGGCGAGAGCCTCGTCGTCCCCGGACTTTTCAGTCCGCGCAATGGCGCCGTCCATTTGCTCTGTGGACCCTTCCAACACTCATGACATTCCGGTGGTGACGGCCCACATTCAACCACGGCAGACGGGTTGGAGCCGTGAGCCTTGCCCGCGAGTCGGCGGCGGAGAGGTCGCCCACTAATCTTCTTCGCATGGCCGTCGTACCCATCCGCATCGTGGGAGATCCCGTCCTGCACACCGCGACCAGTCCGATCCCCGTCGGTGACGACGGCTCGCTGCCCGCGGAGCTCGCCGATCTCATCGAAGATCTATACGACACGATGGACGCCGCCAACGGTGTCGGGTTGGCCGCCAACCAGATCGGGATCTCTCAGCGCGTGTTCGTCTACGACTGCGCCGACGAGCGCGGGCTGTCGAGCCGGCGTCGTGGCGTGATCGTCAACCCGGTGCTCGAGACCTCCGAGGTGCCGGAGACCATGCCGGATCCGGACAACGACGACGAGGGCTGCCTGTCGGTGCCCGGCGAGTCGTTCCCGACCGGCCGGGCCAGCTGGGCCCGGGTGACGGGCCTGGACGCCGACGGCACGCCCATCACCCTCGAGGGCAACGGCCTCTTCGCCCGGATGCTGCAGCACGAGACCGGTCACCTCGACGGGTTCCTCTACATCGACAAGCTGATCGGCCGGCATGCCCGCGCGGCGAAGCGGACCGTGAAGTCCAACGGCTGGGGCGTGCCGGGGCTGACGTGGACCCCCGGCGAGGATCCCGACCCGTTCGGGCACTGACGTCGCGCCGTGATCGAGATTCCCGACGTCGGCACCAGGGTCAGCCTGCGCTACCGCCTGCCCCCGGGATCGGTGCCCCCGATGAGCGACGTCGTCGGGCACCTGCGCGAGGTCGGCCCGATACTGCAGGTCGAGACGAAGCTCGGTGACGAGGTCACCGTCGCGGTGGCCGACGTGGTGTCGATCAGGCCACTGTCGGCAGCCCCGGTCCGCAACCGCGACATCCGCAACCTCGAGCACGCCGCGGCGCTTGGCTGGCCGGGGGTCGAACACGAGTGGCTTGGCGGCTGGCTGCTGAGGTTCGGGCACGGCAGCACCAGGAGGGCCAACTCAGCGGTGCCACTGCTGCCCACGCCCGGCGAGCACCTCGACGGGATCGCCGCCTGGTACTCCGCCCGCGCCACCCCGGCGCTGCTGGCGGTGCCGGACCGGCTCTTCCGCCTTCCGCCCGGTCAGGAGACGGACGGCGAGAACGTGGTGATGGCACGGCAATTGACCGATGGAGTCGCGCCTGCGACGGCCCACGTGACGGCCCGGCCGGACGACGACTGGTTGCGCCTGCATCCACGGCAGGTACCGGTCGACGTGCTGACCGCCGTCGTCGACGGCGTCGTCGCGTTCGGACGCGCCGAGGACGCGGCGGTCGGCCGGGTCGCGGTCACCGTAGCTCCCGACGGCACGCGGTGGGCCGGTCTGTCGTCGGTCCACGTCGCGGAGGACGCCCGCCGCCGGGGGCTGGCGCGGACGCTCTGCGAAGCACTGCTGGGATGGGCCGTCGACCAGGGCGCGACCCGCGCCTACGTGCAGGTTCTCGCCGACAACGCGCCCGCGACCAGGCTCTACGAGTCGACGGGGTTCGGCGAGCACCACCGGTCCCGCTACGTGTCGCTAGGGTAGCCGCGTGCGACTGGCCACCTGGAACGTCAACTCCATCCGCTCCCGAATCGATCGGGTCACCGGCTGGCTGGAGCGCGCCGACGTCGACGTGCTGGCCATGCAGGAGACCAAGTGCACCGACGCGCAGTTCCCGACCATGCCCTTCGCCGCGCTCGGCTACGAGGTGGCGCACGTCGGGCACAACCAGTGGAATGGCGTGGCGATCGCCTCCCGCGTCGGGCTCGAGGACGTCGCATTCGGCTTCCCGGGCCAGCCGGCCTTCAACGACGCCGACGAGGCCAGGGCGATCGGCGCGACGTGCGCCGGGGTCCGGGTGTGGAGTCTCTACGTGCCCAACGGCCGTACGGTGGAAGATCCGCACTACGCCTACAAGCTGGAATGGCTTGCGGCCCTCCGTAACAGCGCGTCCGGCTGGCTGGCCGCCGAACCGGATGCCCCGATCGCCCTGGTGGGCGACTGGAACATCGCCCCCACCGACGACGACGTGTGGGACGTCGAGGTGTTCAAGGGCAGCACCCACGTCACCGAACCGGAGCGGGCGGCGTTCCGCGCCATCGAAAGCGAGTTCGCCGACGTGGTACGGCCGTTCGCACCGCCGCCGGAGAACTTCACGTACTGGGACTACACCCAGCTGCGCTTCCCCAAGCGCCAGGGCATGCGCATCGACTTCATCCTCGGCTCGCCGGGTCTGGCGAACCGCGTCACCCACGCCGAGATCGCCCGCGACGAACGCAAGCCGGGCAAGAAGGGCACCCCCGCACCGAGCGACCACGCACCGGTGTGGGCGGAGCTTTCCTGAAACATCCTCCTAGCCGCCCGCTTTGACGTCGCCTGCGACGTCGACGACGGTTGACGAAGCGCTGAGTGGACGGCTGGACCTTGCCTAGCGCCGCACCAGGACCGCCGGCGGCGCCGACGGATGCGCGTCGGGCTGCGGGGCGTACTCACTGGTCACCAACGGGCTGGTGGGCTCCCTGAGCACCCTGACCAGTGCCCAGACCGCGAGCGCGGCCAGCATGGTGGCCGGCACCAGGAAGGCCAGCTGGCCGAACTGGTGCTGCAGAAGTCCGCCGAACACCGCACCGGCGGTCAGGCCGGCCCACAGCGGGCCCTGAATCCAGAACGACGGCGCGGCCTTGTGCAGCAGCAGATTCGCCAGACCCGCGCCGAAGCGGACGATGGTGCCGGTGACGTAGGTCAGCGCCATGCTGCGGCCTGCCTCGTCCTGCAGCGTCGCATTCTGCAGTCCGAGCGCCAGCACGATCGGATACGCGTGCCATGGAATCGCGTCGGAGGCGACCGGCAGGAACGTGCCGAGCGTCAGCAACGTAGCCTGAATGCCGAGCAACGTGGCCAGCCGCCACCGCCCCGACCAGGCGGCGATCAGCGTGCCCAGGAAGGCGCCGAAGCAGAAGACGGCGATCACCCCGCCGAAGCGCGCGACATAGACCCATTCGGCCGAACTGGCGGCCTCGCCGAAGCGGGTCGTGTTGCCGCTCATGAAGGACAGGAACAGCTGCGAATACTCCATGAAGCCGATGGCGTCGGCGGTACCGGCAATCGCGGCCAGTGCGACCGCGAATCGGTTCCGGGTCTTGGCATCGGCGGGATACCCCTTGTCGGGCATGAACGTTTTCCTTTGCGCGTGGTGGGCCGTCGAATCGAACTCGTCAATCCACCCGTACCCGGTCAATCGGCGGGTGGCCTCCCACGCAACGGCGTTCATAGCGAACGCATATGTGCCCGTTTCGAATTTCTATGCTGCGCATATGAGTTCGTTGCCGCATAGACCGCCCCGACCTACCGTCGGAGGCATGAGACGAATCGCACTGGCCGTCGCACTGGCCGTTGGCGCAGCCCTGCTGTCCGCACCCGTGGCCGGCGCCGTGGCCTCCGGACTCCCCGCCGACGAGGCGATTGCGCGCCTGCAGGCCCAAGGCAACCGGGTCGTGGTCGACAAGGTTGGCACCGGCCCGTTGGCCGACTGCACGGTGACGTCGACGCGAAATCGACAGGTTCCCGAATTGCCAAGGAGTTGGCCGCAATTCGGAGTCCCCTTCCTTGGTACGGTGACGGTGGTCCACGTGGGAGTCCTTTGCTGAGCCGAACCCGGCCGTTCTCGCCCCGCCGCGGCCATCTCCCCATTGAGGATCACGCCCTCGTCGGTGACGGGAGCACGTGCGCGCTGGTACGCCGTGACGGTGCGGTACCGTGGATGTGCCTGCCGCAGTTCGACTCCGAGCCGTTCTTCACCTCCCTGCTCGACACCGACCGCGGCGGTGAATGGTCGATCTCCCCCGAGGGACTGCGTGGCGGGGAGCAGCGGTACGCCGACGACACGGCGATCGTCGTCACCTTGCTGGAGGGCGACGGCGGTGCGGTCGAGGTCACCGACTTCATGGCGTTGCGTTCCGGCGCCGACCTCACCGAGATCGCGTCCGCGACGCGGGGCCAGTTCGTCCGCGTAGCGCGCGCCGTGGCGGGCACCGTGCGGCTTCGGGTGCGGTTCACCCCACGCAGCGCCGACCGATTCGGCCGACTGGGCGGCGCCTACACCGTCGACTCCCCCGATCATCCCCGTCTGCCGCTGCGGTTGCACTCGTCGCATCCGCTCGACGACGACGGCGCAGGCACCCTGTCGACGACGGTGACGCTGCGCGCCGGCGAAACCTACGAGTCGGCGCTGGCGTGGTCTCCGGATCGGCAGATCCCCGGCGACGCGTCGACGAACGCGCTCGCCGACCGCACCGCCGAGGCGTGGCGACGGTGGGCGGCAGGCGTCTCCTACGAGGGCCCGCAGCGTCACCTGGTGCGCCGCTCCGCGGTCACCCTCAAGCTCCTCGACCACTTCTCCAGCGGTGGCATCATGGCAGCCGCAACGTCGTCGTTGCCGGAATGGATTGGGGGCGAGCGCAACTGGGACTACCGATACACCTGGGTACGAGACGCCGCGTTCTCCACCTACGCATTGCGTCGGATCGGGTGCACCAGTGAGGCCGACGCCTTCCTGGCGTGGACCCTCGGATGCGCGGAGCGCGACGGCAAACCGTCGATCATGTACGCCCTCGACGGCGGACAGCCACCCGCCGAGCGGGTCGACCCAGACCTCGCAGGATGGCGCGACAGTGCGCCGGTGCGGTGGGGCAACGGCGCCGCCGGTCAAACCCAGCACGACGTATACGGCGAACTGCTCGACGTCGCGTTCCAATGGGTGCGCGCCGGCGGCGCAGTCGACGACCACCTCTGGGCGATGCTGGTCGACTTGACCGAGACCGCCGCGAGCCGATGGCGGTCACCGGACCACGGCATCTGGGAGATCCGGGCCTCGGGTCGGCCGTTCACCTATTCGGTCGGGATGTGCCAGGTCGCCGTCGACCGCGCCCTGCGCATCGCAGCGCTCACCGGTCGTCCGTGCCCCGAGACGCGATGGCGTCACGCGTCCAAGGAGATTCGCGACGCGCTGCTCACCGGTGCGTGGGACTCCCACCGCGGAACCTTCACCGAGCAGTTGGCCGACGACGACGGGATCGGCAGAGGTCTCGACGGCGCCCTGCTCGCCCTGCCCCTACGCCGCGTCGTGGACTTCACCGACCCGCGCATGGTGGCCACCGTCGAGGCGGTGCGCCGTGACCTCGACGCCGGCGGCGGGTTGCTCTACCGCTACCGGCACGAGGTTTCCGGGGACGGCCTCGATGGCGAGGAGGGCGCGTTCCTTCTCTGCTCGTTCTGGTTGGTGGACAACCTCACCGAGCAGGGCCGTCTCGACGAAGCGCTGGCGCTCTACGACTCGCTGTGCGCTCGCGCCAACCACGTCGGTCTGCTGAGCGAGGAGATCGACCCCCGTGACGGGTCCTTCCTCGGCAACTTCCCGCAGGCGTTCAGCCACATTGGTGTCATCGCCAGCGGTCATCGGTTGGCCCGAGCGATCGCGAGGACCAATGGCTCCCGGTGATCGCCCCCTAGTCGTCCTTGGCACCACGGGGGAAGGCATCCGAACCCCGGGTAGCCAGAAGGTGTCAACGAGATTCGATGAAGGAGAAGACATGTCGTTCACGATGTTTGCCGTCACCCCCGTCCTGGCCGCGGCCGGGATCGCGCTCGGCGTTGCCGGGGCGCCCGCGGCCCTGGCCGACGATCCCTGCGACGTCGCCGTGTCGACGTCGCGCTGCCTCGGACCGCAGGGCGTCGACGGCGGCACCGCCCCGAACGTCGACCCCGGGGCGGGCGTGCAGAACGGGCCGTACGGACCGTGGGGCAACCTGCCGCCCATCGGCTGATCGCGTGTCGACCTCCAGGGAGGGATTCGCGCCGAAAGTTCTGCGCGAACTGGCCCGATGCCTCAAGATTGGAGCCACGCAGAGGTCACGACACGTTGGCTGAGGAGACTGCCATGGGGTTGCCATCATTTAGTGCCGACCAGTCGTTGTACAAGTCGCGCCGACGGTACCGATCCATCGCCGGTGGCCGTGCCGGTGCGGCCGATGCCATCATGCCGGCGTCGGTGTGCAACGGTCCGCATTGCTCGTGCACCAGAGACGGTGGGGACTGCCTCGACTGCCACATGAGCGGCAAGTGCGAAGGGCATTGCGTGTGCGACCAGTATTCGTGTCTGTGCCAGTCGGATCCGCTGTCCTATCCATGATCTGACCTGACTTCGGGTGCGCGGAGTGGATCCGTCCAGAGTTGTTCGCCTCACGGAGTTGACGGCCCGCACGGTGGGCGCAGCCGACATCGGGATCGGCCTGATCGACGGCCCCGTCGACCTCGACCATCCCGACCTCGCGACCGCCCGCATCACGGCTGTCGGGCATCGACGAGCGGCCTGCCGATGCCCCGAGCAGCACCCATGCCTGCACGGTACTTTCGTCGCCGGCATCCTCGCAGCCGGGACCCGTGAGCGGGCTCCCGGCATCTGCCCCGGCTGCACCATTTTGACACGTCCGATCTTCTCCGACTGTGCCGCAACGGGTTTCACCACGCCCGCCGAAGCCGCCACGGCCATCCACGAATGCATCGACATGGGCGCCCGGATCCTCAACGTCAGCTCGGCGATGGTCGGGTCACCTCGGTCGCGTCAACCCGAGCTCGTCGCAGCCTTGAATCGGTCCGCCCAGCGCGGGGTGCTCGTCGTCGTCGCGGCGGGCAATGGTGCGACGCTGGCGGCCACCGCCTTGACCTCGCACCCCTGGGTCGTCCCCGTGGCCGGATACAGCCTGTCCGGTGAGCCGTTGCGCCAGTCGACGATCGGGATGTCCATCGGCAGGCGTGGCGTGGGCGCACCGGCACGTGCGATCACCAGCCTGGCCCCGGGTGGGACCTCGACGACGTTGGACGGAACCAGTTTCGCCGCGCCGTTCGTCACCGGCACCGCGGCACTGCTGTGGTCGTTGTTCCCCGACGAGCCTGCTGCCGTCATCAGACAGGCGCTGCTCGGACCGGGTCGGCGTACCACGGTGGTCCCGCCAATGCTCGACGCCGAACGCGCATACCAGACACTCCGCGAGGGGAGGATCGATGCCCGACGAGCCGTCTGACAGCGACGACGACAAGAAGACGTTCCGGGTCCGACTGCCCGGTTTCGTCTCCGACGACGAGATCGGGCTCGGCGACGTCGTCAAGCGGGCCACCACGAGCTTGGGAATCCGGCCCTGCGGGGGTTGCCAGAAGCGCGCCGACGCCCTGAACCGCAGGGTCGTCTTCATTCCACGTTCGCAGTAGCACCATCAACGGACAGGACCGCGATGACCGAACAAACCCTCAGCCCCCACGCCGATTACGCGGCACCCGCCGTGGTGACGAGCGCTCAACCCGATTTTCCGCCGAGGCTGTCCGCGCCCCCCGCACCGACGATGCCACCTCCGCACGTGTACGCGATCGGCAACATCGAGGCGCGGTTCCCCAGCCTTGCCGTCGAGAAGGAGTTCGCCCAGGCGACCCGCGGCGCGGCCAGTGCCGGCCTGAGTGATCGGGCGCTGTTCCACGCCACGCTGAACGCACCGGAGAACCGCTACATCGCCCGACAGCTGTGCTGGGTTCTCGTCATCCGGGGAATGGACACCTACATCGTGCGTCCGAGGTACCAGGCCGATCTCGACCTGCTCGTCGAGAGCATCCGCCCCGAGCCCAGCCCGGCCGACCTCGACGTCGTGATCGGCAGCCAGGGGCCGCTCGCCACTCCCGACATGTGCAACGGCATGATCGTCCCGGTCGTCCACTTCGACCAGATCTACTCCTTCGACCGGGACGCCCTGTCAGGTCTGGTGCCACGATCAGCCGAGCTGTCCGACGCCCAGAACGACGCCGCCGTCGGCCAGGTCCTCGACATGGTGTTGCGCGTCGCCGACAACGCCGGCGCGACCGACGAGCACCGCGCCCTGAACTACCTGACGATGCGGTACAGCGACATCTACACCCGCACTGCCGAGCAGTTCCACGCCGATTTCTCGCTCACCGACGTCGAGGTTCGGCAGTCGACCCTTGGCGGTGACCGAAACCTCGTCAACTGCGTGTTCAGCTACACCAGCCGCCAGAGCGGCTTCACCGAGAAACTGGCCGTGACGGTGGACGTCACGGAGAAGTTCCCCTTCCTGGTGGATCGGCTAGGCCCGTACTACGACCGCCGCTGAGGACGACGACTCACGCGACGTTGTCGGCGCCCGCCTCCGAGCCGTACCGGCCCGGGTTGAACAGCGAGGCCGCCGCACCGAGCAGCATCATCACCGCGGCGGCGATGAACACCACGCTGAGTCCCGAGTGGAACGGCTCGGTGATGAGCTGCGGGAAGAACGTCTTGCCGGTCAGCATGTCGGCGTTGACACCGGGCTGCGTCAACGCGCCAGAGGGTCCGAGCAACTCGCCCATCGGGTTGTAGCCGAGGAATGCCGCGAAGAGGCTGCCTACCGGTGGCAGGTTGGCGACGTCATTCGCGACCGAGGCCGAAACTCCTTGCGCCTGAAGACCGGTGCTCATCGCCGACGGCAGGGTGTGGGCCAGGCCGACGATCATCAACGAGAAGAAGACGCCGATCGACAGCGACGAACCTGCGTTGAAGAAGGTCGCCCGCACACCCGACGCCGCGCCGCGCTGGGCGGCGGGCACGCTCGACATGATCGCCGCGGTGTTGGGGGCGGTGAAGATGCCGCCGCCAAGACCGTTGAGGAAGACCAGCAACGCGAACACCCAGTAGTCGAAGTTGACGGGGATCAGCACCAGCGCGATGAACGTCGCCGCCATCAGGAGCATGCCGCCGACGGTGAACGGCCGCGCGCCGAAGCGGTCGGACAGGGAGCCTGCGATCGGCCCGGCGACCAGGAAGCCGACGGTGATCGGCAGCAGGTAGATGCCCGCCCACAGTGGGGTGGACTCGAAGCTGTAGCCGTGCAACGGAAGCCAGATGCCCTGTAGCCAGATGATGAGCATGAACTGCAGACCGCCACGGCCCATCGACGACATCAGTCCGGCGAGGTTGCCCATGCCGAACGACGCGGACTTGAACAGCCGGACGTCCACCATCGGCGAGTCGACGTGCAACTCGACGAAGCAGAACGCGACCAACAGGAGTACGCCAATACCGATGGCGCCCAGCACCATCGGGTTGGTCCACCCGGTCGAGGCAGTCCCGTAGGGCTGGATGCCGTAGGTGATGCCGGCGAGCAGCACCGTCAACCCGAGCCCGAAGGTCAACGTGCCCGGCCAATCCAGCTTGCCCGGGGTGCGGGAGCCGAGCTCACGCAGCGACCGAACGCTCCAGATGGTGCCCGCGATGCCGATCGGAACGCCCACCCAGAAGATGGCCTTCCAGTGCCATTCGGACAGGAAGCCGCCGATCAGCAGGCCCAGGAACGAGCCGGCGACGGCCGAGACCATGTTGACGCCGAGCGCCATGCCGCGCTGGTTGGCGGGGAACGCATCGGTGAGGATGGCCGAGGACGACGCCATCAACATGGCGCCGCCGACGCCCTGGACGACGCGCCAGCCGATCAGCCAGAGGGCACCGCCGCCGAGGTGGAACGGGTCGAACGACAGCGCCACCGCGGCGACCGTGAACACCACGAAGCCCCAGTTGTAGATCCTGACTCGGCCAAGCATGTCGCCGAGCCGGCCGAACGGGACCACCAGCACCGCGGTGACCACCAGGTAGCCCATCAGCATCCACAGCAGGTAGCTGACGTTGCCGGGCGCCAAGGGGTTGAGCCCGATGCCGCGGAAGATCGCCGGCAGCGAGATCAACACGATGGAGGCGTTGATGGTGGCCAGCAACGTCCCAAGGGTGGTGTTGGACAACACGACCCACTTGTAATGCGGGTGGTCGTGGTCCATCCGGCGCCGGCGTGTGGCGGTGTCGGCGAGGGCTTCGTCGGTCTTCGTCATCTCGATCTCAGTCGTCATCGGCTTCGCTTCGCGTATCGGCACTTCGGAGCATGGCGGGCCGCGCTGCCCAAAACACATATGTTAGCTATACAAAACATCTGATGGCAATTCCTATTCCCGGTTCCCTCGCGCCTCGACCGGCTCCTGGGGTACGTTCACTCCCGTCCGCGCGGGAGCGCACTCAAGTGCGCTGAGAGGACGGCTGGCGCGCCGTCGACCGTATGAACCTGACCGGGTAATGCCGGCGTAGGGAGTATCCGAGATGAGCCATGTCGCCGATCGCGGCGCCCGCGTCTATCTACCCTTGAGCGCGTGAACTACCTACCGCTGACCCCGCCGGGTCAGACCCCGTTGCGGGTGATGACCATCGCAGGCACCGATTCCGGTGGCGGCGCGGGCATTCAGGCCGACCTGCGAACGTTCGCCCTGCTCGGCGTGCACGGGTGCGTGTCGGTCGCCGCGGTGACCGTGCAGAACTCGTTGGGCGTCAGGGCGTTTCACGAAATCCCGGTCGACGTCGTCGCCGGGCAGATCCGGGCCGTCGCCGAGGACATCGGCATCCAGGCCGCGAAGACCGGGATGCTGGCATCCTCGGAGATCATCGGCGCCGTGGCCGGAACCTGGCGCGAGCTGGCCGCCGAGGGCCTGGCGCCGCCGCTGGTCGTGGATCCGGTGTGTGCCTCCATGCACGGCGACCCGCTGCTGCACCCGTCGGCGCTGGACGCGATGCGTGACGAGCTCTTTCCGTTGGCCGCGCTGGTGACCCCCAATCTCGACGAGGTCAGCCTGATCACCGGCATCGACGTCGTCGACCAGGCGACCCAGCGCGACGCCGCCCGCGCCCTCCACGCCATGGGACCGAAGTGGTCCCTGGTGAAGGGTGGTCACCTCCGCTCGTCGGCGCGCAGCACCGATCTGCTGTTCGACGGCACCGAGTTCCACGAGTTCGTCGCCGAGCGCATCGAGACGGTCCACGACCACGGCGCCGGGGACACGCTCGCCGCCGCGACGGCCTCGGCGTTGGCACACGGCCGGTCGATGCCCGAGGCGGTGGCCTTCGGCAAGGCGTGGGTCACCGAATGCCTGCGCGGCGCCTACCCGCTGGGCGCCGGGCACGGACCGGTATCGCCGCTGTTCCGGCTGGCCGACGGTGTTTGACGCCATTGCGGGCGTGGCCCACGCGCCCGCCGCGGAGCCCACCGGCATCGTCCTGCTGACCCACGGTGCCGGCGGCAACCGCGAGTCGCCGATGCTCGTCAAGCTGTGCGACGAATGGGCGAGCCGCGGCTGGCTCGCGGTGCGCTACGACCTGCCCTTCCGCAGGCGCCGGCCGAAGGGCCCGCCGTCGGGGTCCGCCGCCACCGATCAAGCGGGCGTCGTCGAGGCGGTCGCCCTGGCCCGCTCCCTGACCTCGGGGCCGGTGCTGGTCGGCGGTCACTCCTACGGTGGCCGGATGACGTCGACGGCCGTCGCCGACGGTCTCGCGGTCGACGTCCTGACGTTGTTCTCCTATCCGCTGCATCCACCGGGCAAGCCCGAACGTGCCCGTACCGAACACCTTCCCCGGATCACGGTCCCCACGGTGTTCACCCACGGCACCTCCGACCCCTTCGGCACGATCGACGAACTGCGGTCGGCTGCCGCCCTGGTCTCGGGTCCCACCGAGGTCGTCGAGGTGACCGGCGCCCGCCACGATCTCGGCTCCAAGACGCTGGACGTTCCCGCCTTGGCCGTCGACGCCGGACTCCGGTCACTGCGGCCCTGATCCTGCTATCTTCCGGTGATGACCTGGCCGTCGGGAGACCCGAATCAGCCGCCTGCCTACCAGCACCCCGGAGCGCAGTACCCGCCGCCACCACCCCTGCCGTACCAGCAGGGGCCCTACGGCCCCCCGGGTCAGTACGGCCAGCCGCCGGCCGGATATCCGTACTCGGCGCCGCCCCCGAAGAAGTCGCGCAAGGGCCTCATCATCGGACTGTCGGTGGGCGCGTTCCTGCTCGCCGCCTGCGTGGTGGGGGCCGCGGTGTTCTTCCTCGTCGTCACCAAGGACAAGGTCGTCGCGACCGATCTGGCCGTCGGCGACTGCCTCACCGAGATCCCCGACGCCTCGTTGGTGCAGCTGGTGCCGAAGACCGACTGCAGCCAGCCGCACGCCGGTGAGGCCTACGCGGTCCTGAACATGCCCGACGGCGCCTACCCCGGAGAAGCCACGATCAGCGAGTGGCAGAACAAGTGCCCCGCCGAGCTGGAGACCTACTCACCGGACGCCATGCAGGACTCCTCGGTCGGCGTGTTCGTCCTCTACCCCACCGCCGAGACGTGGGGCCAAGGTGACCGGGCGATCGTCTGCATCGCCACCACCGAGGACAAGCGCACCGGATCACTCAAGGGCTGACGGCCCAACCAATTCCTACCGGTACCTGAGGTACCGTCTCTGGAATGACTACGGAGCACTTCGACGCGGTCATCGTCGGGGCCGGGTTCGCGGGAATCGGCGCAGCCATCCAGCTCAAGCGCAACGGCGTCGACGACTTCGTCATCTTGGACCGCGAGGACGACCTGGGCGGCACCTGGTACGTCAACCACTACCCCGGCCTGGCCGTGGACGTACCCACCACCACGTACTCCTACTTCTTCGAGCCCAACCCGAACTGGTCCCGCCTGTTCACCCCCGGCCCGGAGATCAAGCAGTACGCCGACGACGTCGCCGACAAGTACGACGTCCGTAGGTACATGCGCTTCAACACCACCGTCGAGGGTGCGCGCTGGGACGAGGACGCCAGCCACTGGCGCATCGCCCTGGCCGGCGGCGCCGCGATGACGGCGCGCTACCTCATCACCGCAACGGGATTCCTGTCCCAGCCCGCGGTCCCGGACATCCCGGGCATCGCCGACTTCGCAGGCAAGGTCGTCCACACCACCCAGTGGGAGGACGACTTCGACCCCGAGGGGCGTCGCATCGCGGTGATCGGCACCGGCGCCACCGCCGTACAGCTGATCCCCGAGCTCGCCAAGCAGGCCGCCGACCTGACGGTCTACCAGCGCACGCCGATCTGGGTGGTACCGAAGATCGACGTGCGCTTCGGCGAGCGGGCCAAGCGGATGTTCACGCGAATTCCGTTGACCCAGCGCGTCCTTCGCTGGCTGACGTCGTCGATCTACGAGGTGATGGTGTCGGTCGGGGTGCGGCACTACCGCACCTTCCGCGGCCGGTTCAACATCTCGGCAGCCGACCTGTCCCGGATGCATCGCTTCGCGGTGATCCGCGATCCCGATCTGCGCCGACGACTGACTCCGGACTACGACTTCGGCTGCAAGCGCCCGACGTTCTCCAACGGGTACTACCGTGCGTTCACCCAACCGCACGTGCACCTGCAGGACGTCGGCATCGACCACATCGTCGCCGACGGCATCGTCGGCAAGGACGGGATCAAGAACGTCGTCGACACCCTGGTGCTGGCGACCGGCTTCGATCTGTGGGAGGCGAACTTCCCCGCCATCGAGGTGATCGGGCGCGACGGCCGCGATCTGGGAAAGTGGTGGCGCGACACCAGATTCCAGGCGTATCAGGGCGTGTCGATGCCGTACTTCCCGAACTATCTGAGCCTGGCGAGCCCATATGCGTTCCTCGGACTGAACTTCTTCAACACCATGGAATATCAGATGCAGTTGATGGACCGGCTGCTGACCGAGGTGAAGCGGCGCGGTGCGACGACCTTCGAGGTGACCGAGGAAGCCAACACCGCGTTCCTCGACCGGATGACCGAACTGCTCGGCGACTCGCTGTTCACCAACGGCAACTGCGGGAGCGCCCACTCGTACTACTTCAACCCCGCGGGTGAGCCCACGCTGCTGCGGCCGTCGTCGACCGAAGCGGCGATCAAGGAAGCATCCGAGTTTCCGTTGACCGACTACCAGATTGTCTGACGAGAGGATCCGTACGTGCCGCAGGAGAAGAGTTCGACGTCAGCCACGTTCGCGGGATTGGCCTTGGCCGGAACTGGGGTGGCGCACTTCGTCCGCCCGGAGCTGTTCGAGGGCATCACCAAGGCGGCGTTTCCCACCGACACGGCACGCTTCCTGAAGATCAACGGCGGACTCGAGACGGCACTGGGCCTCGGCGTGGCCATCCCCAAGACCCGCAAGCTGGCGGTGATCGGACTGGTCGGCTACGGCGTGTACCTGGCCGTCAACGTCGTCCGCAACCAGTGATTCGCGACCGCTAGCACCGGCGCTCAGCCGACTGCCAGCCCAGCTTCCCCGGGTTTCGGCCGCTCGGCAGCTAACGTTCCATACGTGCCCGATGTGACCAGAGTGACCAATGGGGCGATGCTGTCCCGGCGCAACCTGCTCGCGGGCGCCATCGTCTCGGCCGCCGGCATCGCCCTGGTGCGATGTGGCGCGGACGCGTCGAGCCACGCGGCGCAGCCACCCGCGTCCGCGCCGCCGGTCGCACTTCCCCCGGCGCCTACCTGGCCGGAACTCCTGCCCGCCCCGTCGCCGCAGGCGCGGATTCCCCTCCCCGGCGGCGGAGTGCTGAGCGCCTTGCCCGGCCCCGGCGACCTGTTGTCGCTCACCCTCGACGACGGCGTCGACACCGGGGTGGTGCGGGCGTACGCGCAGCTCGCCAAGGACACCGGCATCCGGCTGACGATGTTCGTCACCGGGGTGTTCTCGTCGTGGACCGACAACCGCGACCTGCTGCGGCCGCTGGTCGACTCGGGTCAGATCCAATTGGGCAACCACACCTGGGTGCACCCCGACCTGACGAAGCTGACCGGCAGCCGCATCGCCGACGAGCTCAGGCACACCGACCAATTCCTGCACGACACCTTCGGGGTCGACGCCACGCCCTACTACCGGCCCCCGTACGGCGCCTACAACGATCTGGTCCAGTCGGTGGCCGCCGACTTCGGCTACACCCAAACCGCACTGTGGGACGGCAACATCGGCGACGACCAAGTCTTGGCGCCTCGCGACATCGTCGCCAACGCGGATCAGTACTACGTGCCGCAGAAGATCGTCATCGGCCACCTCAACCATCCGCCGGTCACGAGCGTCTACCACGAGCTGGTCGACATCATCCATGACCGACGTCTGCGTACGGTCACGCTCGACGACGTGTTCACCAAGCCGGAGACCAGCCGGCTCACCTCCGCGTATCCGGCCTGACGCCGCTACGCTGCACGCGTGGCCGCGCCGGAACCGCCTGCCCTGCGACGCACCCTCGGTACCGCGGACGCAGTCACCGTCGGACTCGGATCGATGCTCGGCGCCGGTGTCTTCGTCGCGCTGGCACCCGCCGCCGCAGCCGCGGGATCGGCGCTGCTGATCGGGTTGGCCGTCGCCGCCGTCGTCGCCTACTGCAGCGCCACGTCGTCGGCCCGGTTGGCCGTCCTCCACCCGCAGTCCGGCGGCACCTACGTCTACGGCCGGGAGCGACTGGGACCGTTCTGGGGGTACCTCGCCGGCTGGAGCTTCGTCGTCGGCAAGACCGCCTCGTGCGCGGCGATGGCGCTGACCGTCGGCGTCTACGCCTGGCCCACTCACGCCCACGCGGTGGCGGTCGCCGCGGTGGTCGTCCTGACGGCGGTCAACACGGTCGGGGTGCAGAAGTCGGCGTGGCTGACCAAGGTCATCGTCGTGGTGGTCCTGGCGGTGCTGGCCGCGGTCGTCGGCGCGATCGCCACATCCGGTGGCGCGGACGTCTCGCGCCTCGCCCTGCACGACGCGAGCGCGCTCGGCGTGCTGCAGGCGGCCGGGCTGTGCTTCTTCGCCTTCGCCGGGTATGCGCGGATCGCAACCCTCGCCGAGGAGGTACGCGACCCGACGACGACGATACCGCGTGCGATCCGCATCGCCCTGGCCCTCGTGCTGGTGGTCTACGCGGCGGTCGCGGTCGCCGTACTGGCCCAATTGAGCAGCGCACGAATGGCTTCCGCGACCGCGCCGCTGGCCGACGCCGTGACGGCCGCGGGTCACCCCGCGCTGACGCCGGTGGTGCGGGTCGGCGCGACCATTGCGGCGCTCGGTTCGCTGCTGGCCCTCATCCTCGGGGTGTCGCGCACCGCGTTGGCCATGGCCCGCGATCGCCACCTCCCGCCTGCCCTGGCCGTCGTGCATCCCCGGTTTGCCACGCCCTACCGCGCGGAACTCGTCGTCGGGGTCGTCGTCGCCGTGCTCGCCGGCGTGCTGGACCTGCGGGGGGCGATCGGGTTCTCGTCGTTCGCCGTGCTGGTCTACTACGCGATTGCCAATGCCTCGGCATTCACGTTGGGCGCCAGGCTCATTCCGGTCATGGGTCTCGCCGGGTGCGTCCTGCTGGCGGTCACGCTGCCGATGACGTCGGTACTGACCGGGATCGCGGTCGTACTCGTCGGAGCGGCGCTCTACGCCGTCCGTCGCTAGGCAGCACCGTCGACGAGCACCGACGCGGCCCCCGCCATGTGCTCGCGCACCACCTCGGCGGCGGCGACGCCGTCCCCCGACTCGATCGCGTCGACGATCTCCAGGTGGCGTTTGGCGTCCATGTTCTTCAGCGCCCGCTCGACCCCCGCGTACATGATCGACATCCGGATGCTGCCCTCCAGCGACGACCAGGAGTGCATCAGCGTCTCGTTGCCGCTGAGGCGACACATCAACCGGTGGAAGCGAAGATCCGCCTCGATGCGGTCCTCGAGGTTGGACGCCGCCCACCGGCCCATGTCCTCGACGGCGGCGCGGAGGTCGGCGACGGCCGCCGACCGGTCGGCGCGGGACGCCAATTCGCTTGCCGCCAAGGACTCCAACGCCGCGCGGACACCGAAGATGTCCCGGATCTCCTTGGTGTCGAGGTGCCGGACCGACAACCTGCCCCGCGCGCCCGCGGAGATCAGGCCCTCCTGCTGCAGTTGACGCATCGCCTCGCGCAACGTCCCACGACTGATCTGCAGCGCCTCGGAGAGTTCGGTTTCCACCAGATGGGTGCCTGGCTTGATCTGACCGGAGGTGATGGCCTTGCGCAGCGCCGAGAGCGCCTGCTCCCGAAGGCTGGTCTTCTCCAGGCGAAGGAATCCGGGTTCGGCCGTCATTCGTCGCCCCTCGAGTGTCAACATCTGAATGTCGACATCGATGCTACAGCCGGTCCAGGACTGAGGCGACGATCCGACGCGTCGACAGCCCGTACCGGTCGTGCAGGGTGGGAAGCGCACCGGCGGCGAGGAACTCGTCGGGCAGCGCGATCGGCGTGACCTGCTTGCCGAGCCCGCGGCGCACCACTGCCGACGCCACCGTCTCGAACAGTCCACCGACGACGGTGTGGTTCTCCAGCGTCACGGCCAGGCGGTCGGTGTCGATCTCGCGCAGCACCGTGTCCTCGTCGAACGGCTTGATGGTGGGCGTGTGCACGACCGCGGCGTCCACGTGGTGGGCGGCGAGTTCCTCGGCGGCGAGCAACGCCCGCATGGTCATCAGACCACTGGAGACGAACACCACGTCAGCCCCGGGACGCACCACCTTCGCCTTGCCGAGTTCGAAGGTGTAGTCGTACTCGTCGAGCACCGTGGGCACGTGACCGCGCAGCAGCCGTAGATAGGTGGGCCCCGGAGTCTCCGCGAGCTGCGGCACGGCCTGCTCGATGTCCACCGAGTCACAGGGGTCGACGATCGTCAGCCCGGGGATGCCGCGGAAGATGGCCATGTCCTCGGTGGCCTGGTGCGACGGCCCGTACCCCGTGGTGAGTCCGGGGAGCCCGCCGACGACGTTGACGTTGAGGCCGGGCTCGGCGATGTCGAGGCAGATGAAGTCATACGCCCGCCGGGTGGCGAACACCGAGTAGGTCGACGCGAACGGGATCAAGCCCGTCTCGGCCATTCCCGCGGCGGCGCCGAAGAGCAACTGCTCGGCCATGCCCATCTGAAAGAAGCGGTCGGGCATGGCCTCGGCGAAGACGTGCATGTCGGTGTACTTGCCGAGGTCGGCGGTCAGTCCGACGATGCGCTCGTCCGCGCGCGCCGCGGCGACGAGCGCATGCCCGAACGGCGCGGACGTGGTGCGTTGTCCGGGATCGGCGAACGAGGCGATCATCGCCGAGGTGCGCAGTGGGGCCTGGGCGGTCATGCCGGTACTCCTTCGTAGCCGAGGGTCAGCTGTTCGCGGCAGACCTGCCACTCGTCGGCGTCGATGCGCATGAAGTGCGCCTTCTCCCTGTTCTCCAGCAGCGGTACTCCGCGGCCAACCTTGGTGTCGCACACGATGACTGCGGGCTGACCAGTCGGCGCCGAGCGTTCCGCGACGGCGTCGAACGCGTCGAGCAGCGCCCCGACGTCGTTGCCGTCGACGCGTTGGGTGAACCACCCGCAGGCGGCCCACTTGTCGCCCACGGGTTCGGTGCGCAGCACCCCGGCGGTGGCACCGTCGGCCTGCAGGGCGTTGACGTCGACCATGGCGATCAGGTGGCCGAGCTGGTGATGACTGGCCCCCATCGCCGCCTCCCACGTCGAGCCCTCGTCGAGCTCCCCGTCGGAGAGGAAGTTGATCACCCGCGACGTCGACCCCTGATGTCGCAATCCGAGGGCCATGCCGACCGAGACGGTCAGGCCATGCCCGAGCGACCCACCGGAGATCTCCATTCCCGGTGTGTAGCTTGCCATTCCGGACATCGGCAACCTCGAGTCGTCACTGCCGTAGGTCTCGAGTTCGCCGACGTCGACGATGCCTGCCTCGGCGAGCGCGGCGTACAACCCGATCGCGTAGTGGCCGGTGGACAGCAGGAACCGGTCGCGCTCGGCCCAGTGTGGGTCCTCAGCGCGGTAGCGCAGCTGGTCTCCGTAGACGCAGGCGAGCATGTCGGCGGCGCCGAGAGCCTGCCCGACGTAGCCCTGCCCCTGCGCTTCGCCCATGTTCAGGGCGTGGTGTCTGGCCCGGTACGCGGCGGCTTCGACGGTCTGGCGACGCATCAGGCGGCCAGCTCGTGCGACTCTGAGGTGGCCTCGTCGGCGAGCCGTCGCTCGCGCGGCCCCCACGTCTCCCGCGTGGTGACGGCCGCCAGCAGCCCGATGGCCATGTAGCTGCTGAACAACAGGGCCGGGCCCATCCAGCCGATCCACTCGAAGAGCAGGGTGGTGATGAACGGCGTGAAGCCGGAGACCATGGCCGAGATCTGGTAGGCCAGTGAGGCTCCCGAGGCGCGGGTGTTGGCGTTGAACAGCTCGGGGAACCACGCGCCCTGAGCGCCGGCCAGGGCGTTCTGGCAGACGCCGTAGGCGATCACGAAGGTCGCGACGATGAGGATCATCAGACCGGTGTTCACCAGCATGAACATGATGACGCCGAACGGAATGCCAAAGGCGGTGACCCACAGGTAGACCGGCCGCCTGCCGATCTTGTCGGTCAGCCGGGCCCAGGCCATGGTCGCGACGATGCCGAGCGCGGAGGCGACGCAGAGCGCCAGCAACGTCTCGGTCTTGGTCGCCAGCTGCGCACCCTTGAGGTAGGAGATCATGTAGGTGATGGACACCGCGTAGCCGGCGGTCTCGGCGATGCGAAGGCCGATGCCGCGCACGATGTTTCGCCAGTCGGTCTTGACGACCTCCACGATCGGCGACCTCACGATGTCGCCCTTGTCCTTGACCTCTTCGAAGATCGGCGACTCCGGCACCCTGGCGCGGATGATCAGGCCGACGATGACCAGGAAGATGCTCGCCAGGAAGGGAACCCGCCAGGCCCAGTCGCCGCCGAGGTGCACGCTGACGAGGAAGACGAGGTTGGCCAGCAGCAGCCCGACGGGGAAGCCGGCCTGCACGATGCCGGTGTAGCGGCCCTTCTGCTTCCAGGGGGCGTGCTCGTAGCTCATGAGGATGGCGCCGCCCCACTCGGCGCCGAACGCCAGGCCCTGAATGATGCGGACGGTGACCAGCAGGATCGGCGCGACGATGCCGACCGATTCGTAGGTGGGCAGCAGACCGATCGCGAAGGTGGCCAGGCCCATCAGGATGAGCGAGGCCACCAGGACCGGCTTGCGGCCGACCTTGTCACCGAGGTGGCCGCCGATGATGCCGCCCAGCGGACGGGCGGCGAAGCCGACGCCGAGGGTGGCGAACGCCGCCAGGGTGCCGGCGACCGGACTGGCGCCGGGGAAGAAGGCCGTACCGAAGTACAGGGCCGCGGCGGTGCCGAAGCCGATGAAGTCGTAGGTCTCGATGACGGCGCCGACGCCGGAACCGACGGCGACCCGTCTCGCGTCCTTGGTGCCATGCACCGGACCCCGCATCTGCAGAGCGTCATCGCTCATGGGCTCATCCTCTCAACTCGGTCGTACCAGGGCAATCGACCTCACTGTTGACGGTCAACAGTGCGTTAGATCACCCAGTGTGACGCCGCCCACATCCATTGTCAACAGTCAACACCGTCGATTTTTATTAGTTGACTGTTGACAGTCAACCTCGTAATGTGGCTGCCGTCACATCCCCGACCGTTCCGAGGTACACCGTGCCGAACACCCGCTTCGCCGCCCGCCTGGGGTGCTCGACGATCAGCTTTCGACACCAGCCGCTCGCCGAGGCCCTCGCGACGATCGCGTCGCTCGGCTTCGCCGAGGTCGACCTCGGGGCACTGCCCGGGGTGTGTGACCACGTTCCGTTCGTGTTGGACGCCGACGCGGTCGCCGAGGTCGCACGAACCGTGGCGGCGTCCGGGCTGCGCGTGCGCTCGGTCAACGGGGACGTCGGCGATCTGAACGCGCCCGCGAGGGGTGGGCGTCGTTCGGATCGCCGAGCGCACCTCGAGACGCTGTCGAGCCTGGCCGCGGCCGTCAGGGCACGCGCCCTGGTGCTGCCCTGCGGCGCGCTCGACCACCAGCCGATCGCGACGCTCGAGGACGACGTCGCACTCGTCGCCGACGAACTCTCCGCGGCGGCGGCGGTCGCCGCGTCCCACGGCGTCGAATTGTGGACGGAGTCACTACATCTCCACCGGCTGTGCTTCGACACCGAGCGCGCTCAGCTGCTGACCGATCGCCTCGTCGACGAGGTCGGCATCGTGATGGACTTCAGCCACGTCGTGGCCTCCGGTGGCGATCCGGTCGACTTCGTCGCCCGCTTCGGGCCTCGCATCGCCCACGTCCACGTCCGCGACGCCACCCCCGGCAACATCAACGTCTCGGTCGGCAACGGCCACGTCGACTTCGCCCGCGGCATCAAGGAACTCGCCACCGCCGGCTACGCCGGCCACTACGCACTCGAGCTCGAGACCCGCGACCTCACCCACGACCAACGACCCGAAGCCGCCGCCAAGGCCGGCGACGTCATCAGCAACCTCATCTAGACACCGATCCTCCCCACCCACCTGCGCCCACCCGAAAGGCATCACCCATGGCAACCACCCGCACCGCCGTCGTCACCGGAGCGACCTCCGACCGCGGCATCGGCATGACCCTCGCCCAGCGGTACGCCCGGGAGGGGTGGGCGGTCGTCATCCTCGACCTCGACGGCGAGACGTCGGCCAAGGTCGCCGCGGACATCGGCAACCAGTTCGCCGTGCCCGCCTTCGGACATGCGGTCGACGTGACCTCCGAGGAGTCGGTGACGACCGCCGAGGCCGCGGTCGCCGCGGAGGTCGCGTCGGGCAACCTGCCACCCGTCGGCGCGCTCGCCAACATCGCGGGCATCACCAGCCCCGTACCGTTCCTCGAGACCACCCTCGACATTTGGAACAAGGTGATGGCGGTCAACGCCACCGGCACCTACCTGGTCACGAAGGCCTTCCTCCCCGCCATGATCGACAACGGCTGGGGACGCATCGTCAACATGTCGTCGGTGTCCGCGCAGCGCGGCGGCGGCGTGTTCGGCAAGGTGCCCTACTCGTCGGCGAAGGCCGCCATCCTCGGCTTCACCAAGTCGCTGGCCCGCGAGATCGCCGACACCGGCGTCACCGTCAACGCCGTCACCCCCGGCGCCGTCGACACCAACATCCGGGTCGGCGCCACCGACGAATCCGAGGCTGCACTGGCCGCGGGCATTCCGGTGGGCCGCACCGCGACCACCGAGGAAGTGGCCGCCGTCATCACCTTCCTGTCGAGCGAAGACGCGAGCTACCTGACTGGCACCACCGTGGACATCAACGGCGGCAGCCACATTCACTGAGCTCCACATATAGACAGTTTCAGCTGTTCAGTTTAGGCTGTTTAAATGGAACGGGTCAGCGAGTCGGCGGTCGCGGCAGCGCGGGATCTCCGCGTGCTGTTCAGCAGGCTGCGCAGGCGACTGCTCGAAGTCGCGACCGCCGACGACCTCACCCCGTCCCAGACCGCGGTCCTGATCCGCCTCGTCAAGGACGGTCCCGCGTCGACCAGCCAGCTGGCCGGTGCGGAACGCGTACGCCCACAATCCATGGCCACCACGCTCGCCGGCCTGGACCGCCACGGAATGATCGTGCGCACACCGGATCCCGAGGACGGACGCCGTCAACTCGTCGACCTGACCGCCCTCGGGCGCAGGCACGGGGAGAACGACCGCAAGGTGCGCGAGGAATGGCTCGTGCGCGCCTTGCAGGACCGCTACACCGAACCGGAACGTCGCGTCATCAATCAGGCGCTGACGCTTCTGGAACGACTCAGCGACTGACGAAAGGCATTCCATGGCAATGCATCTGGGCGTTCACTACATCGACTTCCTGCCCGGCGCGCCGGAGCGTCTCGCCCCGACCCTCGCCGCGACCGTCAAGGCTGCCGAAGAGGGAGGCGTGGACATGTTCACCCTCGCCGACCACTTCTTCCAGATGGAGAACTTCGGTCGCGCCGAGGATCCCTTTCTCGAGGGCTACACCACGATGGGATACCTGGCCGCGCTGACCGACCGCATCACCTTGACGATGCTGGTCACCGGCGTCACCTATCGCCATCCCGGCGTGCTGGCGAAGACCATGACCACCCTCGACGTACTGAGCGGCGGCCGTTCGATGTTCGGCATCGGCGCGGCCTGGTACGACCGCGAGCACCACGCGCTGGGCATCCCGTACCCACCCTTGGCGGACAGGTTCGAGATGCTCGAGGAGACGCTGCAGATCTGTCAGCAGATGTGGAGCGACGACGACGGACCCCATGAGGGAAAGCACTACCGGCTCGCCGAGACCATCTGCCAGCCGCAGCCGATCCGCCGGCCGCCGATCCTCATCGGCGGCTCCGGTGAGAAGAAGACGTTGCGCATGGTGGCGCAGTACGCCGACGTCTGGAACGCGTCGTCGACGCTCGACGAACTCCCCCACAAGCTCGACGTGTTGCGCGGGCACTGCGACGCCGTCGGACGCGACGTCGCCGAGATCCGGCTGACCGCGGGCTACTTCGACGACCCGTTCGCCGACGTGGACTCCTACCTGCGCACGCTCGAGCAGTACGCCGCGCTGGGTTTCGACACGGTCAACACCGGCCCCTGGCCCGGCAATCCCGACCCCGCGGGCTGGGTGAAACGGCTGGGTGACGAGGTCATCCCGCGGCTGCCCCACTAGGAGCCCACGTCCGCCGGGTTCGGCGGATGAGTCGCGCGATGCCCGCCGATGGTGTGTAGTCGACAACCGTGATCTCACTGCGCTGGACGCCCGTCCCCTCCGACGCCTTCGTCGTCGCGCCGGATGAGCGACTGAGTTGGCCGCGCACCATCGGCATCGGCGCCCAGCACGTGGTGGCCATGTTCGGCGCCACCTTCCTGGTGCCGGTGCTGACGGGGTTCCCGCCCGCCACGACGCTGTTGTTCTCTGGCGTCGGCACGGTGCTCTTTCTGACCATCACCGGCAATCGGCTGCCGAGCTATCTCGGCTCGAGCTTCTCGGTGATCGCGCCGGTCACCGCGGCGGTGGCGTCCAACGGCACGGGTAGCGCACTGGGCGGACTGGTGGCGGTGGGCCTGCTGCTGATCCTCATCGGCGCCGTCGTGCACGTCCTGGGCACCGGTTGGCTCGACGCGACGCTTCCGCCGGTGGTGACGGGCGCGATCGTCGCGCTGATCGGCTTCAACCTCGCGCCGGCGGCCAAGAACAACTTCGAGAAGGGCCCGGTCGACGGTCTGGTCACCCTGGTACTGCTCGTCGCGATCCTGGCGTTCTTCCGCGGCATCATCGGCAGGCTCGCGATCTTCCTCGCCGTCGTCATCGGATATCTGGTGGCGCTGGCCCTTGGGGACGTCGACACCTCGGCCATCGCGGCCGCCCCGTGGATCGGCCTGCCCGACTTCCAGGCGCCGACCTTCAGCCTGTCGGTCCTGCCGCTGTTCCTGCCCGCGGTCATCGCCCTGGTCGCCGAGAACATCGGTCACGTGAAGTCGGTGGGCCAGATGACGGAGACCGACACCAACCCGGTCATGGGCCGGGCCATCGCCGCCGACGGCGTCGCCACCACACTCGCCGGCTTCGGCGGTGGATCGGCCACCACGACCTACGCCGAGAACATCGGCGTGATGGCCGCGACCCGCGTGTATTCCACCGCGGCCTACTGGATCGCGGCAGCCGTCGCCATCGTTCTGGCCATGTGCCCCAAGGTCGGCGCCACCATCTCCGCCATCCCGCCCGGCGTCCTGGGTGGGGCGACCATCGTCCTCTACGGGTTGGTCGGCATCCTGGGCATCCGGATCTGGCTGACCAACCACGTCGACTTCGGCCTGCCCGTCAACCAGATGACGGCCGCCATTCCACTGGTCATCGGCATCGCCGACTTCACCTGGCAGCCAGGGTCGTTGATCTTCACCGGCATCTCACTGGGGTCCATCGCCGCGCTGGTCATCTATCACGGCATGCGGCTGCTCGGCTTCCGGGCGACCAAGGCCGACGACGAGCGATACGACGAAAACGGCGAAACGTCAACCCCACGGGTCGACGTGCGTGACAATGACGGCGAGTCGGCCAAGTGAGGGGACGCACGACATGAAGAAGCTTGCAGCAGTGCTGTTGACGAGCGCGGCAATGGGGGCTCTGCCGTTCGCGGTGGCGCCGGCGGCTCAGGCCGACATCTGCGCGGGCGCCGGTGGCCGGCACGTCGCGGTGGGCGGTTGCACCAACGTCGCGGGCGACGTGGCCAGGGGCGTGGCGATTGCCTCGTCGGACACCCCGTACGTCTGGGGCGAGGTGCCCTGCTACACCGTCGAGGGCGTGCCCTACTACACCCCTCCCGGCGACCCCTGCTGACGTCCCTCCAACACCGCTGACGGACCCCGGTTCATCAGCTGACGGGCCACGATGAGACGCTGAATCTCGCTGGCGCCCTCCCAGATTCGCTCGACGCGGAGCTCTCGGTACATCCGCTCGGCGACGTTCTCGCGCATGTACCCGCGGCCGCCGAAGATCTGCACGCTGCGGTCGGCCACCCGGCCCGCCATCTCCGAGCAGTACAGCTTCGCCATCGACGCCTGCGCGTGCAGCGTCTTGCGGTCGGCGCCTGCGTCGACCGACCGGGCCACCTCGTAGAGCATGGTGCGCGCCGCGAACAGTTCGGTGGCGCTGTCGGCCAGCATGCCCGCGACCAGCTGGTGCTCACCAAGCGGCTTGCCGTCGACCACGCGATCCTTCGCGAACGCCGTCACGTCGTCGACGAGGCGCTGGGCGGCCCCGACGCACCGGGCGGCGACCATCAGCCGTTCGAACCGGAACCAGTCCTGGGTGAAGGTCATGCCCTCTCCCTCGGCACCGACGAGGTTCGCCACCGGCACCCGCACCCCGTTGAACGCGACGATCGGGTGTTCGTCTGCGATGTGGTGGGAATAGTGCGGCGTCCGAACGACTTCCACACCTGGCCAGGGCAGGTCGACGATCAGCAGCACGTGTTGGCCCTCGAACTCCCCGCCGACCAGGACGGCCTGCACGAAGCAATAGTCGGCCAGGTTGTAGGACGTGACGTGCCACTTGACGCCGTCGACCACGTACTCGTCGCCGTCCCGGCGGGCGGTGGTGGTCAGCGCGGAGACGTCCGAGCCCGCGAACTCCTCGGTGATGGCATACGCCTCGTGCTTCTCGCCCCGCACGGCGGGCAGCAGCCACCGCTCACGTTGGTCCTCGGTGGCGACCTCGACCCACCATTGCGGCGGGGTGGCCATCACCCATCCGAGTCCGTTGGTCGCCCGCCCGCACTGCTCCTGCACCAGCACCTGCTGCAAGGCGGTGCAGCCCCGGCCGCCGACGGACGTCGGCATGTTGGTGGCGAAGAGGCCCAAATCGATTGCCCGGCGGTGATGTTCGGCAGTCACCTCCTTTGGAAGCTGACCACCGGCCAGTTCGGCCTCGAGCTCGAGCGGGATCAGCGAGTCGACGAAGTCGCGTGCCGTGTCCCGGATGCGTCGATCAGCCTCCGATAGCCCGTACATGCACACTCCTCGCTCTTGACTGAGCGTTCAGTCTATGTCAGCGTTCAGTGCTATGACTAGTTCCACCCAGGCCGACGTGGTCGTGGTCGGTGGCGGGACCGTCGGCGCCTGGACGGCCGTCCTGCTCGCCGAATCCGGGGCGGGCAAGGTCACCCTGCTCGAGTCGGCGACGCTCGGTGACGGCGCGAGCAGCCGCGCCGCGGGCATGGTCCGCGCCCAGGGCGGCACGGAGACCGCGATCCGGCTCGGACTCCGCGCTCAGGAGTTCTACGCCGCCAGCGGTGACCGCTATCCACTCGACTGCGGGTTCGTCGCCCAGGGCTACCTCATGCCGGCGTTCACCGAAGCCGAAGTCCAGCAGGCTCATTCCCGCATCGAGCTACAGCGGAGCCTCGGTCTCACCGTCGAGTGGCTCAGCAGCGACGACCTCGACGCCCGCGCCACGGGCCTGGCGCCCGGAGTGACGATGGGCGCGTCCTACGCCCCCGGAGACGGCTATCTTGACGCACCCCGCAACGTGCTCGCCTACACCGCGGCATTGGTGGCGCACGGCGTCGACGTTCGCGAGCGTTGCGCGTTCACCGGCCTGCGCACCGCCGGCGGCCGGGTGGTCGGCGTCGACACGGCCGACGGACCGGTCGACACCGAACGGGTCGTCTTGACCGGCGGGCCCAAACTGGCCGCGGTGGGCAGCACCGCGGGTGGGCTCATCCACGCCGGCGGCGCCCGGCACCAGGTCGTCGTCACCGCCGCGCCGACCGCCGTCGACGTGCACGAACTCCCCATGGTCTTCGACGTCACCTCCGGAATCTATTGGCGGCCAGGTGAAGCCGGCGGCGTGCTGTGGGGCATGAGCAACCCCGACGAACCGCCCGGCACCGCGGTCGACTTCGACACGCTGTACTACCGCACGGCGCGGAAGCGCATGGAGCAGCTGTTCCCGGCGGTCAGGGGCCTCGGACTCCGACGGTCGTGGGCGGCGACCATCGACTACACCCCCGACCACCTCCCGATCCTCGGCCCGCTGCTCATCGACGACGGCCCGGTCGAGGGCACGGTCGTGGCGAGCGCCGCCGGCCACGGCATGATGTGGGGCCCCGCGGTGTCGCAGGTGGCGGCCGACCTGACCTTGACGGGTCGGTGTGACTGGCTCGATCTCACCGACCTCGGGCTCGACCGGTTCGACGCCGATGGCAACAGTCGCGTTGCCCCGGAACCGATTTCACTTCCATTCCCCGAAAGGGCCTCTCAGTGATCACCAGCCTGCTTCCCCATGCCGCCGACGCCGAGCTCGAGGACTGGGGACCCCTCGACGAAGCCACCGGGGCGCCGATGGCCACCCATGGCCTGGAGGTCTGGGTGGACGGCGACTCGTCGGCCGGCATCTGGCAGTGCGCACCCGGCCCGTCCCGGTGGACGTTGGCGACCCACGAGGTGATCTACCTGGTGGCGGGCCGCATGACGGTGACCCCCGACGGGGGTGAGGCCGCCGAGATCGGCGTCGGTGACGTCGCGGTGTTCCCCAAGGGTTGGACGGGCACGTGGGACATCCACGAGACCGTGCGGAAGGTCTACTCGATCTTCTGACGCGGCCCGGACTCAGCCCAGTCCCGTGGCCGAGCGGCGGCGCCGTGAGATCGCGTCCACGCTGGCCGCGAGCAGCAACACTCCGCCGGTGACCAGAAAGTTGATGTAGGACGACTGGTTCAGCAGGCCAAGGCCGTTCGCGATCGTGGCGACGACCACGCCGCCGATCACCGCGTCGAGCGCCCGACCCTTGCCGCCGAACAGGCTGGTGCCGCCGATCACTGCTGCACCAACGGCGTACAGCAGCACGTTGCCCGCACCCGAGGAGGCCGAGACCTTGCCGCCGTAGGACGCAGCGATGATGCCGCTGACGGCCGCCAGCGCTGAGCAGATGACGAACACCGAAATCCGGATCCGGTCGACGTCGATGCCCGCGCGGCGGGCCGCCTCCGCGCTGCCGCCGACGGCGTAGAGATGCCTGCCGTACCGCGTGCGCGTGAGCACGAACGTGAGCACGATGAGCAGCACCACCACCAACGGCAGGACGTACGGGATGCCGCGGATCTCGACCCTGGGATTGACGCTGCGGTTGAGGCTCAGCAGGAAGGTCACGCCCAACGTCACCGCGGCGACGCCGACGATGCGTGCGATCACGACTCCCAGTGGGGCGTGGTGCAATCCGCCCGCGACCTTGCTGCGGTGCTTGACCAATTCGAGGCCGGCGAAGGCGACGACGACGAGGAGGGCGCACACCCACCCGACGGCCACCGGCAGAGTGCCGATCGTGATGCCGCGGATGACGGGATCGTCCACCCGCACCGAGCCGCCCTCCCCGATCAGCTTGAGCGTGACGCCCTGCAGGCCGAGGAAGAATGCGAGCGTCACGACGAACGACGGGATGCCGAGCTTGGCGCGCAGCAACCCGATCGCCAGTCCGATCAGTGCGCCGCACAGCACACCGCCCACCACACCGGCCCACCACGGCCAGCCCTGGCCGGTCATCGTCAGTGCCATCACGCAAGCCGACACGCCCCCGGCCACCCCGGCGGACAGGTCGATGTCGCCGAGCAGCAGCACGAAGACCAGACCCATGGCGAGCACGCAGATCGACCCGGCCTGGGTCACCAGGTTGGCCAGGTTCAGCGCCGAGAGGAAGCGCTCGTTGGCCAGCCCGAACACCGCAAAGAGCACGATCAATCCGAGGATCGCAGGCAGCGATCCCATGTCCCCGCCGCGCACCCGCCGCAGGTAGCCGCGGGCCGCCTCGGCGAACGTGGCGTCCGAATGGCTGTCGACCGCAAACGCCGAGTCGTCGAGTTCGGCCTTGGTGGTTGTCATGTCGTGATCCTTCACGTCGACTGGGCGGCGTCGGCAGGGGCCAGGCCGAGGCTGCCCGAATGCCCGGCGGTGATCAGCTCGACCACCTGCCCACGGGTGACCTCGGCGGTCTTGACCTCGGCCGCCACCCGGCCCAGGTACAGCGCACAGATCCGGTCGGCCACCTCGAAGACGTCCATCATGTTGTGGGAGATCAGGACGACGCCGAGCCCCTGGTCGGCCAGGCGTCGCACGAGGTCGATGACCTGACGCGTCTGCGCCACGCCCAAGGCGGCCGTCGGCTCGTCGAGCAGCACGACCTTGGAGTTCCACAGCACGCACTTGGCGATCGCCACGGTTTGCCGCTGCCCGCCGGACAGGCTCGACACGGTCTGGCGCACGGACTTGACCGTCCGCACCGACAACGACGCCAACGCCTGGCGCGCCATCGTCTCCATGCGCGCCTCGTCGAGCACTCCTCGCTGGCGGATCTCCCGGCCCAGGAACATGTTCGAGACGATGTCGAGGTTCTCGCACAGCGCGAGATCCTGATACACGACCTCGACGCCAAGGGCGGCAACGTCGTTGGGGCCGTGCACCGTCACCGGCTTGCCCTCGAACAGGTACTCGCCGCCGTCGATCGGATGAATCCCGGCGATCGCCTTCACCAACGTCGACTTGCCCGCTCCGTTGTCCCCGACGAGCGCCGTCACCTCACCGGGGTAGACGGCGAAGTCGACGTCGCGCAGGACGTGCACCATGCCGAAACTCTTGTTGACTCCCCGTAGCTCGAGGATGGGCGTCACCTGGGCGGTCATCGGTCGATCAGAGCCCCGCCGCGCTGCACATGGGGGCGAACTGGCCCGCGCACACCTCGTCCTTGGACTGGCCGCCGTCGGAGAGCACGACGTCCACGTTGGTCTTGGTGATCGACTTCGGGGTCAGCAGCACCGAGGGAACGTCACGGTTCCCCTTGTCGTCGCGCGACTTTCCTGGTGCGTCGACCGACTCGCCCTTCGCGAGCGCGATGGCGGCCTTGGCGAGCGCGCCGGCTTCTTCCTTCGCCGACTTGTAGACCGTCATGCACTGCGTGCCGGCGAGCACGTTCTGCAGACCTTCGACCGTGGCGTCCTGACCGGTGACCGGCACCTGACCGGCGCGGCCGTTCTTCTCGAGGATCGAGATCACCGAGCCGGCGAGACCGTCGTTGGCGGCGTAGACGCCGTCGATCCGGCCGTCCGCGGCGGTGTACATCTGCTCGAAGATGGTGACGGCCTTGTCGTTGTCCCAATCCGGGACCGACTGCTCGCCGACGATCTTCACGCTCGGGGTCTTGTCGACCACCGAGTGCGCGCCGGCGGTGAAGAGGGTGGCGTTGTTGTCGGTGGGAGATCCGTTGAGGAACACCACGTTCGACGGCTTGCCCGCCAGACAGTCGACCAGACCCTGGCCCTGCAGCTGGCCGACGGTGTTGTTGTCGAAGGACACGTAGACGTCGGCCGAACCGCCAAGGGTGAGCCGGTCGTAGTCGATGGTCTTGACGCCCTGGCTGGCCGCCTTCTGCTGAATCGCGGCACCGCTGTCGGAGTCGAGGTTCACGATGGCCAGCACCGTGACGCCGTCGGCGATCATGCCGTCGGCGATGGTCGCCATGTTGTCCGCAGAACCCTCGGCGTTCTGAATCGTGTACGGCACACCGGCGGCCTTGAAGGCCTCCTCGAGCGCGGGCCGGTCCTTGGACTCCCAGCGCACCGACGACTTGGTGTCGGGCAGGATCACCCCGATCTTGCCTTGGGACTTGGCATCACCGCCACCGCCACCGCCGCCGCTTCCGCTGCTGCTGCAGCCGGACAAAACCAGCCCGGCGCCGACGACTACGGCAAACACCATTGATGGCACTCGGTTCATGGATTGCTCCCCAAATCTCGATTTGTTCTTGCCGACAACATATAGCGTGACGTGCATCACGTCTAGCGCCTGGCGTTCCTCCTGCTCAACGAGCCCCCAGCAGATGCTCGATGGCCAGCTGGTTGAGTCGGACGAAGCCGAATCCCCTTGCTCCAAAATATGATTCGGCGTCGAAGTCCTCCATGGCCGATCGGTCGGCCAGCAGGTCGCGGTAGGTCTCGCCGGGGCCGAGAGTCGGCCGGCGCAGCCCCGCGACCTGGGCCACCTTCATGGCCTCGGCAACCTCGGGATCGGCCCGGAACGCCGCCGCGCGCTGTTTGAGCAACAGATACATCCGCATGTTCGCCGCCGCGGAGAACCACACTCCTTCGGCGTCCTCGGTGCGGCTGGGCTTGTAGTCGAAGTGGCGCGGACCGAGATAGCTGGGACCGCCGTCCGGTCCCCCGTTCTCCAACAGGTCGACGAGCGCGAAGGCGTTGGCCAGGTCGCCGTGCCCGAAGACCAGGTCCTGGTCGAACTTGATGCCACGCTGACCGTTGAGGTCGAGGTGGAACAGCTTGCCGGCGTCCAGTGCCTGGCCGATGCCGTGCACGAAGTTCAGGCCCGCCATCTGTTCGTGACCGGTCTCCGGGTTCACGCCGACGATCTCGGGATGGTCCAGCGTCTCGATGAACGCCAGGGCATGTCCCACCGTCGGCAGGAGGATGTCACCCCGTGGCTCGTTGGGCTTGGGCTCGATGGCGAAGCGCAGGGAATAGTCATTGTCGGCGACGTACTGGCACAACAGGTTCAGCGCCTCGCGATAGCGCTCGAAGGCGGCTTGGACGTCCTTGGCGCTGTCGTACTCGCTGCCCTCCCGGCCGCCCCAGAGGACGAAGGTCTCGGCACCCAGCTCGGCGGCCAGGTCGATGTTGCGCAGCACCTTGCGCAGTGCGAAGCGGCGCACCGAACGGTCGTTGCTCGTGAATCCGCCGTCCTTGAACACCGGCTGGGAGAACAAGTTCGTGGTCACCATCGGCACCACCATCCCGGTGGACTTCAGTGCCGCCACCAGTCGGTCGACCGCCCGTCGGCGTTCGCCGTCCGACGAGCCGAACGGAAACAGGTCGTCGTCGTGGAAGGTCAGGCCGTACGCGCCCAGCTCCGCGAGCCGCTCGACGGCTTCGACCGCGTCGAGTTCGGGCCGGGTGGCGACGCCGAACGGGTCGGACGCGGTCCATCCCACGGTCCACAGTCCGAACGAGAACTTGTCCGAGGGCTGCGGGGTGACGCCGTCGGCGATTGCGACACTGGACTGGGCTACGGACATCTCCGCCTCCTGATCGTCAGATTTACCCGGTAGATTTGTTCAGCGCCCGAACTTATAGTGTGTTCCACGCCACTGTCAACGGGAAGATCGTCGAGGGGAGGACCGCCGTGAATCGCGTCGCCAGGATTGGTACCAGCACCGACGACGTCCGCCGGCGGAACCTCTCCGGCGTGTTGACGCTGGTGCACCGGCACCGGGGCATGAGCCGTGCCGAGCTGACCCGCCGGACGGGTCTGTCGCGGTCGACGGTCAAGGACCTCGTCGAGGAACTGGCCGACCACCGGCTGATCGAAGAGACCCGCCCCGCGGCCTCCGCCCAGGTCGGGCGGCCGAGCCCCGTGGTGCGACCCCATCCCGGCACGTTGGCGATCGCGGTCAACCCCGAGGTCGACTCCTTGACCATCGGACTCGTCACGCTCGGCGGATCCGTGCTCGAAGTGACCAAGCGCGCCACGCCCGGCGTCCTCAGCGCGGAGCGGACGGTCGACCTCGCCGCGGACATGATCGACCGACTGCGCCGGCAACTCGACCCCGACTGCATGGTCGCCGCCGTCGGCGTCGCCGTCCCCGGTCTGGTGCACGCCGCCGGGTCCACCATCAGGTTGGCCCCCCACCTCGACTGGCACGACGCGAGAATCGGCGACATGCTGGGCGCGGCAACCGGATTGCCGACGTTCGCGGCCAACGACGCCAACCTGGGCGCCATCGCCGAGCACATCTTCGGGAGTCACACCAACGCCGACCACATGGTGTACGTCAACGGAGGTGCGGGCGGCATCGGCGCGGGTGTCGTGGTCGCTGGGCAACTGCTCGACGGGGCGGCGGGTTACGCCGGCGAACTCGGCCATACCTACGTCGGCGGAACGCGCCAATGTCATTGCGGCGCAATCGGCTGCCTGGAGACCGAGGTCAGCCAGTCGCAGACCTACGAGAAGGATTCCAGCGTGCGGGCCACGACCGTCGAACGCCAGGCGCACTACCTCGGGATCGCACTCGGCAACGTCGTGAACCTGCTGAACCCCGGACTGGTCGTGCTCGGTGGCTTCCTTCGGGTCTTCCCGTCGGTCGCGGCCGACACCCTCGACGAGGCCATCGCCCGGCACGGTCTTCGTGCCCCGCGGGAGATGCTGCGGATCGTGCCCGCCAGCCTCGACGCCGACACCCTGATGATCGGGGCCGCCGAACTGGCCTTCGCCCCGCTACTGGCCGACCCCGCCGCGCTGTATCACCAGGGCGTCCACGGCGATCGCGCCGGAGGCCGAGACGACCACCGGGTTGGCCTCGACCGCCTCGAGTGAGTCGCCTAATTCGGTTGCCATTAGCGAGAATCCGACGATGATGTCGGCCAGCACGCCGACGTCCGCGGCGGCGGCGCCCCGCCAACCGTCGAGCAGTTGCCGGATGCGCAGGGCGCCAAGCATGCGCACGGCACCACCCCACGACACCGGAGGGCAGGCCACCACGCGGTCGGCCATCAGTTCCACCAACGTGCCGCCCGCGGCGACCACCACCAGTGGACCGAACGCGGCGTCCCGCACGACGCCGACCGACACCTCGACCCCGTCGGACACCATCGGCTGCACCGTCACCGACGGACCCAACCGATGCGCGAGGTCCGCGTACGCCGAGCGCACGGCCGCGGCGTCGACCAGATCCAGCGCGACCCCGTCGACGTCAGTCTTGTGTTGCGCGGCAGTGGTCTTCAGGACGACGGGATAGCCGACCGCGTCGGCGACGGCCACGGCCCGGTTCTCGTCGTGGGCGACGACGGGTCGGGCGATCGGTATCCCGTAGTCGGCGAGCAGTTCGAACGCCAGCGCGGGATTCCAGTCGGCCAGCCACGCCCGCCATCGTCGCCGGCGGTCGGGATCGAACGTGCCCTCGTATCGTTCGATCTCCCGCGGCCAGTTGGCCAGGTGCCCCAGCGCCACCAGGCCACTGTGGAATCCCTCGAGAACGGGAACCCCGCCGTGACGCAACCGGGCGGCCGCGTCACGGTCGATCGCGGCCGGCAGGGACGTCAGCACGGCCAAGGGAGCCTTGGTCTCCGCCGCCACGTCGAGAATCGCATCCGGATAGGCGGTGTCACCGTCGAACTCGGGGACCAGGTCGACGGCGAGTGCGGTGACGGCGACGGCGGGGTCGTCGGCCACGACGCGCAGGCACGCGCGAAACAGCGCCCTGGTGTCGGCTCCGGTGCCCCACACGTCGAGCGGATTGGTGGCCACCAGACCGTCGTCGAGTAGTTCCTCGATGGCCGACAGCGACCCCGCCGACAAATCGGCGAAGCGGACGCCCTCTCGGTGGGCCAGGTCGGCGACCATCGCGCGTTCGGCTCCGGAATCGTGCACGGTGGCGATCCCGTCTCCGGACTCGGCCCGTCGTCCCGCACTGAACAATTCGACCGCGTCGACGAACTCGGCCATGTCCCGCACGCGAACCGCGCCGACCGAGTCACAGAACGCCTGCCACGCGACGTCGCCCCCGGCCAGCGCCCCGGAGTGGGCGGCGACCATCGCCTGTCCCACGGGTGAGGCGCCGACCGGGAGAACCACCGCCGGGATCTCACGATCGTGGGCGCGGCGCAACGACTCTCGCAGCCGGGATATGTCGCGTGGAGTCTCCAGCAGCAGCGCGAGGACCTTCGTGTCGGGGTCGTCCAGCGCGAAGTCGACGTAGTCGGCGGTGGTGGTGACGAGTTCCTGTCCCGAGGACACGGCCAGCCGGAAGCCGAACCCCCGCCGGGACCGCAACAGCGTCGAGAAGGCCGAACCGGAATGGGTGACCAAGCTGACCCCGCCGGCCGGCAATGCCTCCGGCTCGAGGTACCCGAGGGCACGGAGCCCGATCGCGTTGTTGACGAAGCCCATGCACCCCGCGCCGCACATGGCCATCCCGGCCTTCGAGGCGATGTCGGCCACCTCGGCGCGGACACCGTTGGCGGCACCGAAGACGACTGCCGATCGGGCACCGGCGTCCGCGGCCGCCGCCATCTGGTCGACGAGCGCGACGTCGGGCACGCCCAGCAGCACGAGGTCGACGGCCTCGTCGAGGTCGGCCAGTGACGGCACGCACGGCAGGTCACCGATGCGGTCGTAACGGGGGTTGACCAAGTACGTGCGCGCGGAACTGCGCTCGGCTTCGACGATCATGCGGGCTCCGAAGCTGTCGGCGCGGGCACTGGCGCCGACGACGGCCACCGACCGTGCTCCAAGCATCGCGGCCACCGCCGCCCGGCGCTGCTCCCCCACCGGCTCGAGCCTAGGACGTGCGACTCAGCACGGAGCGCAGTCGCCCCGTGGCCCGCTTCTTGTCCGCCAGAGCGGCCTTGGCGGCCTGCCAGCCCGGGATTCCGCAGACTCCGCCGCCGGCGTGGGTGGCCGAACTGCCGTTGTACAGCCCGGCGATCGGAGTGCGGTAGTCGGCGAATCCGGGCGCGGGCCGCATGTGGAACAACTGCTCCAACGACAACTCGCCGTGGAAGATGTTGCCGCCGATCAAGCCGTACTCCTGCTCCATCTCGTGGGGTCCGACGACGTCGCGGTGCAGGATCGAGGACTTGAAGCCCGGAGCCACCTGGTCGTAGAGATCGATCAACCGGTCGGCGTAGGCGTCGAGTTCTCCTGCGTGCGGGGCGTCGGCCCACTCCGCGGGAACCCACTGGGTGAACAGCGACATGATGTGCGTCCCGTCGGGATTGAGCGTCTTGTCCAGCGTGGTGGGGATGACGCCGTCGCTGAAGGGCGCCCACGCCGGCTTGCCGGTCCGCGCGTCCTGAAAGGCTGCCTCGATGTAGTCCATCGTGGGTGCCATCTCCACCGAACCGGTGTGGTGCTCGGCGATGCCCGAACTCGGATCGGCAGTGAAATTGGGGAGCTCACCGAGCGCCAGGTTGATCTTCACCACGCCGCTGCGGGTCTTCCAGTGCTCGATGTCGCGGACGAAGTCGTCGGGCAGCTCGTGCCGCGGAATCTGGTCTAAGAAGGCGGTCCGCGGGTGCAGGGTGGTGACCACCAACGGCGCGCTGATCTCCTCACCGTTCGCCAGCACGACCCCCTCGACCTTGCCGTTTCGCACCTTCAGGGTGGAAACCCGTGCATTGGTTCGGATTTCAGCTCCGAAGGCGCGCGCCGAACTGGCAATGGCCGCCGACACGCCACCCATGCCGCCCTCGGGGTAACCCCAGCTTCCGAGCTGCCCGTCGCCGACGTCACCGATCGAGTGGTGTGCCATCACGTACGCGGTGCCCGGCTCGTACGGACCGGCCCAGGTGCCGATCACGCCGTTCACCGCGAGTGCCCCCTTGATTTGCGGGGACTCGAACCAGTCGTCCAGCAGGTCGGCGATGCTCATGGTCAGCAGGCGGGTGATGTCGGCGGTCATCCGGGTGGTGATGCCCTTCTGACTCCAGGCCAGCTTCGCGAGGTCGACGAGGTCGGACGGCTTGTGAGAACCGATGTTTGGCGGCACCTGGGTGAGCAGCGGGCCCATCACCTCCGCGATGCCCTCGAGCCATTCGTTCCACTTGGGCCACGCGTCGGCGTCACGCTTGGAGAACTTGGCGATCTGCTCGTGCGTGCGGGCCGGATCGTCCTCGAAGATGGTCAGGGAGCCGCCCTCGGGGAACGCCTGGTAGTACGGACCCATCGGATGAACCTTGTAGCCGTGGCGTTCCAGGCCGAGGTCGGCGACGATGGTCGGCGGCATCAGACTCACCACGTAGGACAGCCGGGTGACGCGCAGGTGCGGGGCGTCCTCCCACGGCGACTCCGTGGTCGCCGCGCCCCCGAGACTGCCCCGCGACTCCAGCACCAGGGTCTTCGCCCCGGATCGAGCGAGATAGGCGGCCGAGACGAGACCGTTGTGTCCTCCACCGACGATGACGGCGTCGTACGCGTTGGCCATGAGCGACCTTCTTCCGTGTGGTGCGGCGACTGGCCTGACTGACTGTTCAATCTAATCCAGTGCTAGGCTTTCCGACAAGTAGCAGTGCTGCCACGTAGAGGGGGATCGAGAGCGACATGGCCGAACCTGCGGCTGCGACGGAGAACAACGAGGGCCGTCGGGTCGAGATGTTGGACGCGGCAGCGAGCTTGATTTGCGAACGCGGCTTCGGCGACACGCGCATCGCCGACGTGGCCAAGCGAGCTGGCGTCAGCTCCGCGCTCGTCATCTACTACTTCGGCACCCGTGACCGGTTGTTGGTCGACGCCCTGCGCCACTCCGAGGAGTCGTTCTACGAGGCGGCCGAGAAGATGCTCGCCGAGGTCACCTCGATGCGTGAGCGGTTGTCTCTTCTCATCAAGTGGACGGTAATCCCGCAGGCGGACAACGAGATTCCCGGCGCGTGGGGATTGTGGTTCGACCTGTGGGCACAGGCCTTCCGCCACGAGGAGGTCAAGGCAGGCCGGGTGGAGCTCGACGCCCGCTGGCGTCGGATGATCGTCGACGCCGTCAAGTCGGGCGCGGTCGACGCCCGGATGTTCGCTCTCGAATTCGGCGCACTGCTCGACGGGTTGTCGATTCAGGTCGCGCTCGAGGATCCCGAGGTGGACTCCGAGGTCGCCTACGCCATCGCGATGCGGTTCTGCGAACGCGAACTCGACCTGCCCCCGGAGAAGAAGGCCCAGAAGAAGATCAGGCCGAAGAAGCGCTGAGTTCCTCGTCGGCGGACGCCGCCACGGGATCGGTGTGGGGTGACGCCGCGCTGCGGCGCAACACCCGAACCGCGTCATGGGCGCAGACGCACGTGACCGTGGATCCAAGGGCGTGCGTGACCGACGCCGGACCGGCGTCGTTCGGCACCTCGACCACCAACGTCGCCCCGGCGCCAATCTCGACGTGGACCTGCGTCTGGGCGCCGAGGTACACGATCTGCGCCACCGTGCCGTTGATGGCGTTGTGGCCCGCGCTCACGGGGTCGTCGGGCCCCTGCAGCGCGATGCGCTCGGGCCGAATCACGATGGCGGCGGCGCCCCTCGGCACCGACGGGTCGACCACGGCGCCCAGTCGGGTGTCGACCGCCAGGCAGACGGCCGAGGTTCCCGAGACGTCGACCACGTCGGCGTCGAAGATGTTCGCCGCGCCGAGGAATCCGGCGACGAACGTCGTCGCCGGCGAGGAGTAGATCTCCTGCGGCGGTCCGACCTGCTCGACCTTGCCGTCCGCCAGCACCGCGATGTGGTCGCTCATGGTGAGAGCTTCCTCTTGGTCGTGCGTGACGTAGACGAACGTGATGCCGACTTCGCGCTGCACGGATCGCAATTCGAGTTGCAACTGCCTGCGTAGCTTGGCGTCCAGCGCACCGAGCGGTTCGTCGAGCAGAAGCACCCGTGGCCGCAACACCAGCGCCCGCGCGAGCGCCACCCGCTGCTGCTGACCGCCCGACAGTTGGGCGGGGCGCCGCTTGGCGAACTTGCCCATCTGCACCAGTTCCAGCGCCTCGGCAACGCGCCGCCGGGTGTCCTCCCGCGAGGTCTTCAGGTACTTGAGCCCGAAGGCGACGTTGTCGGCCACGGTCATGAAGGGGAACAGGGCGTAGGTCTGGAAGACGGTGTTCACCGGGCGACGGTGTGGCGGGTCGCCCACCACGTCACGACCGTCGAGTTCGATGCGCCCGGAGTCGGGCTTCTCGAAACCGGCGATCATGCGCAACGTCGTGGTCTTGCCACAACCCGACGCCCCAAGGAGCGAATAGAACTGTCCCGCAGGGATGTCGAGGTCGATGCCCGTGACCGCGGGAACGCCGTCGAAGGACTTCGCCAGCTGGTGCAGACCGATGTGGCCGCCCGTCACACCGCCACGGCCTTAGCCAAACGGGCGAAGTTCGCCGCGAACCGGTCGACGTCGGATTCGTCGTGCTGAACCGACAGCAGCCACTGCTCCACCTTCCCCCATGGTGGCAGGAACACGCCGCCATTGTGCTGAATGAGCCAGTGCAGGTGGCCCAGGCGCGCGTCGACCCGCAGGAAGTCGCGGAACTCCCGGACGGGGTCACGGCGGAACGTCACACACCCCTTCGCGCCGACCGAGACGACGTGCCAGTCGAACCCGTGCGCTTCGATGACCGACTCCAACGTCCCGCGCAGGCGCGTGGCCAACGCGTCGAGGTGGCGGTAGTTGTCGTCGGTGAGTACCTCCGACAGAGTGGCGCGGGTCGCGGCCATCGCCAGCGGGTTGCCGTTGAAGGTGCCGACCTGTTCGTAGCGCCCGTCGGCGATGGCCGACATCACCTCCGTCGTACCGCCGATCGCCGCCACCGAGATGCCACCACCCAGCGCCTTGGCCAGGCAGACCATGTCGGGCACCACGCCGGAGAGGGCGGTCACGCCCCCGGGCCCGGTGGTGAAGCCGGTCTTCACCTCGTCGAAGACGAGCAGGGCCCCGGCCTGGTGGACGAGGTCTCGGATCGCCTCGAGATAACCGTCGTCCGGGGTGATGATGCCGGCGTTCATCATGACGGGCTCGAGGATCATCGCGGCCACGCCACCCGGGTGGTCAGCCAGTGCGCGGGCCACCGCGTCGACGTCGTTGAACGGCACGACGACCACCAGATCGCGGATGGCTGCCGGAATGCCCGAATTGCCCGGCACACCGGTGGGGTGGTCGCGGGGCCCGATCTCGTCGGCCTCGGGCAGCACCGACACCTGGACCGAATCGTGGTGACCGTGATAGCAGCCCTCCACCTTGATGATGAGATCGCGACCGGTGAGTGCGCGCGCCAGATGGATCGCGTCCATCGTGGCCTCGGTGCCCGAGTTGGCGAACCGCCACAGCGGCAGGTCGAAGCGGCGGGCCAGCTCTCCCGCGATCCAGATCGCGTCCTCGGTGGGTTGTGCGAAGTGGGTGCCCCGGCGGACCCGGTCGCTCACCGCGGCGACGATCGCCGGATGGGCGTGGCCCGCAATGGATGCGCCGTAGCCGCCGTGCATGTCGACGTAGGAGTTGCCGTCCACGTCGTAGACCTTCGAACCCTCGCCGTGGCTCATCCAGACGGCCTGCGGCTCGGCGATTTGCCAGTTCGACGTGGCCCCGCCGGCCAGGTGCTCGCGCGCCCGCACGATCATCTCCGAACTGCGCGGCTGGCGCCGCAGGAAGGCCCGCTCCTCGGCGGCGATGAGATCGTCGACCGCGTCCGACACCTGGCTCGTCAGCACCGTCGAAGGCACGGCGCACCTCCACTTCCCTGCGGTTGACTGAGCATTCAGTCTATGCGAGAGTCCTATCACCGACAAGACGCGAACCTGCGGGAGGCCCGGATGCCAGCCCAGAAGCCGACGCCCCGACAGTTCGCGTCGAATCGTCGCCAATTCCTGCAGCGCGCTGCGCTTCTCGCCGTCACGGCACCGACCCTGGGCGCGTTCCTCGCGGCGTGCTCGAAGGAAGGGGCAGGATCGCAGGGGGCCGGGCCCACGCTGACGATCGCCAAACCGGACAGCCCCGTGAAGTGGGACGTGCCGGCCGACAACAAGCCCATCGCCGACGGGTTGGCGCCGGAGAAGGGCGCCACCCTCAAGATCTACAACTACGCCGACTACCTCAGCCCCCAGGCCATCAAGGCCTTCGAGGATCAGTACGGCTGCAAGATCGAGGTGTCGACGTTCAACGACGGCGACGAGGCCATCACCAAGCTGCGCAGCGGCGTCGACTTCGACATCTACAACGCCAACTACACCGAGATGAGCCGTCTGGTCACCGGCGGGCTGTTGCGCCCGTTGAACCACAGCTATCTGTCGAACATCTCCAACGTGTGGCCGAGCTTCACCAACCCCTGGTATGACCAGGGGTGGCAGTACACCGTGCCCTACACCATCTACACCACCGGAATGGGCTGGCGCAGTGACCAAGTCCCCGCCAACATCGGTGGGTTGAAGAACCCGTACGAATCGCTCTGGGACCCTGCCTACAAGGACAAGACCGCGATCATCGACGACTGGCACACCGCCATGGCGATGGTGCTGCTGAAGCAGGGCATCACCGACGTCAACACCTCGTCGGCCGACGATCTCAAGATGGTCGGCGAACAACTCAGCGCACTGGTCAAGGCGACCTCGCCCAAGGTCACGATCACGATGTACAGCGACATGCCGGCCGGTCAGATCGGTCTGTGCCAGATGTGGTCCGGCGACGTCATCAACGCCCAGTCCTACCTGCCCGAGGGGGTGGGCACCGAGGTGTTGCAGTACTGGTTCCCGCAGGACGGCAAGGGACTGGTCGACAACGACATGCTGGTCACCCTCAAGGGCGGGAAGAACCCGGTGCTCGCGCATCTGTTCCTCAACCACATGCTGGATCCCGCGGTGGCCAAGGAGAACTTCTCCGCGATCGGGTATCAGCCGCCGCAGAACTCGCTGACCGCCGACTCCCTGATCGCCGAGGAGTTCATCCCCGAGAACCTGCGGTCGGCGATCGTCAAACCCGAGTACTTCGACACCGGCTACCGCCTGCTCGAGCTGGACGCGGACAACGACGCCGCGTGGCACAACGTCTGGAACGCGTTCAACGCCGGCGGGTCCTAGCAGCGGTGCTGCAGCGGTCTCGCGAACCCAACGCCCGGCTGTGGGCCGCCCTGGCCGCGCCGGGCATCGGCTGGTTGGCGCTGTTCTTCCTCGCCCCGCTGTACGTGGTGCTGGCGATCGTGTTCGGTCGCGTCGACCCGCTGTTCCGCACGGCGGTCCCGGTGTGGAACCCGTTGCAGTGGGACCCCTCCCAGTTCACCTACGTGTTGTCGCGGATCAGCCCGGACGGGGTCTACTTTCCCGCGCTGCTGCGCACCGTGGGCTACGTCGGCGCGGCAAGCGTCCTGTGCCTGGCCATCGCCTTCCCGGTCGCCTACTACGTGGCCCGACTGGCCGGCCGACACAAGGGGCTGCTGATCGCCCTGCTGATCGCGCCGTTCTGGATCAGCTACATGATGCGAATGTTGGCCTGGGTGAATCTGCTTCAGAACGACGGCCTGGTGAACCGGCTGCTGAACTTCGGAGGTCTGTTCGACGTCACCGTCGACTGGCTCACCGGCCAACCGGTCGTGGTGATCCTCGGCCTGGCCTACGGCTACGTGCCCTACATGATCCTGCCGCTGTACGCGGGTCTCGACCGGCTGTCGCAACCCATGCTCGAGGCCGCGCGTGATTTGGGCGCCAATCGCGTGTCGTCGTTCCTGCGGGTGACGCTGCCGCTGTGCCGGCCGACGATTCTGGCCGCAGTGCTGCTCACCTGCTTGCCGATGCTCGGCGACTACTTCACCAACGACCTGCTGTCGGCGTCGCCCAAGACCGCGATGGTCGGCAACCTCATCAACGACAGCGTGCAGGCGCCGGGCCAGACCGGTCAGGCGGGTGCGTTCGTCATGCTGGTGCTGCTCGCCACGGTGCTGCCGATGTTCTACTACGTCCGAGTGACGTTGCGCGGAGACGAGGTTCGCACGTGATGGGCTCGGTGCGAGGACCGGTGGCGTGGTTCCGCGACCCGTGGCGAAGCCCTCGGGTGCTGGCCGGCATCACGGCCTTCTACCTGGTGTGGTCGCTGCTGCCGGTGGCGATCGCGGTGATGTTCTCCTTCAACGACGGCAGATCCCGCACCAACTGGCAGGGGTTCTCGCTGCGCTGGTACTGGGGTGACCCGACCCGCTCGGTCTGGCACGACGCGAGCCTGCACACCGCGCTGTTGCAAACCTTGAAGCTCGGCGTGATCGCGACCGTGATCACCGTGCCCCTGGGGGTGCTGTTCGCGATCGGCGTCGACCGCTGGCGCGGCCGGCTGCCATCCGGGGCGAACGTGCTAATGCTGATCTCCTTCGTGATCCCCGAGGTACTGCTGGCCGTCGCACTGCTGTTCGTGATGACGAACCTGGCGCTGCCGATCGGACTCGGGACCTCGGCTCAGGTCGTCGGCCTGGTGACCTACCAGGTGGCCTATCCGGCCGTCCTGGTCCGAGCCCGCCTCGCGACGATCGGCACGCAATACGAAGAGGCGGCAACGGATCTCGGCGCCACACCGCTCGGATCGCTGTGGCGGGTGACGATGCCGATGCTGATGCCCGCCATCTTCGCGAGCACCGTGCTGGTCTTCGCCGACGTGATCGACGACTTCGTGCTGGTGCGCTACCTGTCGGCGGGGTCGTCGACCGAACCGGTCTCGGTGAAGATCTACAACACCGCACGCGCCGCCCCGACGCCGGCGCTCAACGCGCTGGCCACCCTGCTGTTGCTGGCCGCGCTCGCCGCCGTCGTCATCGGCTATCTGGTCTACCGCCGGATGACGCGCGGCGACGCCTCGGCGGCCGATCGCGGCCTCGCCGCCTTCGCCGGAGAGGCTTGAGCCGGTCCGACCGCTGGACCGACCGCCGCGGGCATCGTATCCTGACTGTATGTTCAAACAGCACCAGCCGGCCCCCGTTCCGGCCGACGATCTCGCCGCGAGCCTGGCACCGTTCGGCTCGTCACGAATGCTGCCCCGCGAGGCGTACGTGGACGCGGCGGTCTTCGACTGGGAGCAGCGAAACGTGTTCTCCGGCTGGAAGTGCGTCGGCCACGCCGGTGACATGGCGGGGACCGGGACGCAGCGCGCAATCGGTTCCGGCGCCGACGGATTGCTGTTGGTGAACGGGGACGACGGGGTGATCCGCGCGTTCGCCAACACCTGCCGCCACCGCGGACACGAACTCCTCGAGTGCGGCGCCACCGCCAGGCGACGCGGCATCGTCTGCCCGTATCACTCGTGGTCGTACCGACTCGACGGCAGCCTGCGCAACGCGCCGGGATTCGACGACGACTTCACCCCGGGCGAATTCGGCCTCACCGAGCTGCGGCTCGTCGACTGGCACGGCTGGCTCTTCGTCGACGCCAGCGGCACCGACGTCGAATTCGCCGACCACGTCGCGGGTCTGGAGGACGTCGTACGCGGGTACCGGCCGGAGGACCTGGTGATCGTCGACCGCCACTCCTACGAGCTGGCCACCAATTGGAAGGTGATCGCCGAGAACTACCAGGAGTGCTACCACTGCTCGACCATCCACCCCGAACTCTCCAAGATCAGCCCTCCCACCAGCGGGGAGAACCTCCACTTCGAGGGCTCGTGGATGGGCGGGTGGATGTCGATGATCGAAGGCGCCGAAACGATGTCGTTCACCGGCAAGAGCGGCGGAGTGGCCATCAAGGGACTCTCCGAGCATGAACTGAACACGGTGATGTACCTGGTCGGATTCCCGAATCTTCTGGTCAGCCTGCATCCCGACTACGTCATGACGCACCTGATGACTCCCCTCGCCGCCGACCGCACCCACGTCGAATGCGCGTGGGCCTTCCCGAAGGACGTGGCGGCCAAGGAGGACTTCGATCCGTCCTACGCCGTGGACTTCTGGGACCTGACCAACCGGCAGGACTGGGCGGCGTGTGAATCGGTGCAGCGCGGCTTGAGCTCGCCACACGCCCGGCCGGGACCACTGGCGCCCGACGAGGACGGCGTCTACCAGTTCGTCACCCGCGTGGCGCGGGCGTATCAGGGCGCTTCCTAGCCGCGGGCCGGCACCCCGTTCGGTCCCTCGGTCGACTGCGCGTAGGTGCCGACGGCGAAGGCCACCGCGGGGCCGGTGACGGACAGCGTGGCCCGGTCGACGTTGGCGATGGTGTCGCTGCGGCGCTGGTAGTTGGGGTCGAACGCCACCCCGGCGCGGCCGCCCCACAGCCGGGCCTGGGTCGCGGTCTTGCGCTGCGACGACCCGGTCGTGATGCCGCCGATGGGAATTCCGGCGCGCAGGAACGCGCTGTAGTCGCTCGCCAGGCCCAGCGGCAGGTCGGCCGGCCGCACCCCGGCGAGGTTGAGATACCCGGCCAGCGTCCGTTCGAGGCCGGCCGAACCGGCGGGAACCCGGGCGGCCGGAACGTCGGGATTGGGTTGGCCGGACTGATCGCCGTCGAGGGTGAAGTAGCCGGCGTTCGTCGAGCCGAGCAGGTCGAAGTCCAGGTACAGGGCGACGTCGTCCAATCCCGTACCCGCCAGGCCCGCCACGTACTTCGTCGACCCCTGCAGCCCCGTCTGCTGGGCGCCCCAGAAGACGAACCGCACCGCGTTGGTGACCGTCGGCGAACTACCCAGTTGCACAGCGGTTTCCAGCACCGCCGCCACCCCCGACCCATTGTCGTTGAGACCGGGGCTGTCCGGCGCCGAGTCCAGGTGCGCGCCCGCGACGACGACGTTGTGCGGGTCACCGCTCTTGGTCTGCGCCACCACGCTCCGCGACTTGACCACGGTGCTCTTGGCGTCCAGGGTCAGCCGCACGTCCGCGGTCGTGCGACGCAGCGCCGCGTCGGCGGCGTCGTCGACGACCGCAACGGGCGAGGTGAGCTGCTGGTAGTAGCCCGGCGTGAACAATCCGGCCGGACTGCCGCCCGCGTCGGGATCGCTCACCACGAGCACGCCGATCGCACCGCGTCCTACGGCCGCGTTCTGCTTGTCGACCACCGAGCAGCCCTTGTCGTCGACGATCGCAAACGCACCGCGGACGTTCACCGACCCGTAGTCGCCTGCGGCGCAGCCGGACGCCTTCTCCGGCCGCAGGGTGACCCCGCTGAGCCCGCCCGCCGGGGTCGACACCAGTGGCGAGGCCTGCGTGACGGGGAAGCTCCGTCCCGACGCGACCAGGGTCGGCCGTCCCGGTGACGTCATGGCGAGCCGGTCGAACTCGGGCATCTCGACGTCGAAACCCTTGTCGCGCAACGTCTGGGCCACGTAGTCGGCGCTCGCGTCGAAACCGGGAGTGCCGTCGGCCCTGCTGTTGCCGTTGGCCGCGGCGATGTCCGCCAGCTTCTCCAGGTGGACGTACATGCCGTCGGCGGTCACCTTGTCGGCGAGCTCACGGCCGGACAGGGCCGCCGGCGCGGGTGGCGCGGTCTGCGACGAGCACCCGGCCACCAGCAGCAGGCTGGCCGCGAGCAGTACCGTCCTCACGACCCCGACACCACGTGACGAGTGCGGTCCTCGCGCGCGGGAACGCCGTTGCGTCCGCCGGCGTCGGTGGCGTAGACGCCGATCGCGTAGGCGACCCCCTTGCCCTGGATGTCGAGCGCCGTGCGGTCCAGGTGGTCGTAGGTGTCGGTGCTCTTGTGATAGTTGGGGTCGAACGGCTCGTCGGCCGCACCGCCCCACAGCTTCGCCTCGTCGGCGGTCTTCTTCTCCTCGGCTCCGGCGAACAGTCCGCCCGCCGGAATGCCCGCCTCGGTGAAGCCGTCGTAGTCGGAGCGTCCGTCGAAGCCGGTGTCGCGCGACTCCTTGCCCGCGTCGCCGAGGTAGGCCGACAGCAGGCGTTCGATGCCCGCCGAGCCCTCCGGCACCCGCGGCACGTCGGGCGTCCGCGGCGCGGACTGGTCGCCGTCGTAGGTGAAGTAGCCGGGGTTGGGCGACGCCAGCATGTCGAAGTTGAGGTAGAGCGCGATGTCCTTGAGCGCCTCGACGTCGAGGGTCTTGACGTACTCGGTCGACCCGACCAGGCCCTCCTCCTCCGCGGCCCAGAAGCCGAATCGCACGGCGTTCTTGACATCTGGCGAACTACCAAGTTGCACAGCGGTTTCCAGCACGGCCGCCACCCCGGAACCGTTGTCGTTGATGCCCGGTCCCTCGGGCACGCTGTCGAGGTGGGCGCCGGCCATGACGACGTTGTCGGTCGCCCCGGTCTTGGTTTGCGCGATGACGTTGCGCGTGCGGTCGACGCGGACACCCGCGTTGAGTGCGATCGTCGTCGCCGCGGGTGCCCCCCTGAGCCGGGCGCCGTCGCCCTTCGAGATGCTGACGGCGGGAATCTTCACCTCGGTGCCCTCACCGAGGGTGCCGCCGCCGATCTCGTCGCCGTCGACGTTGTTGGCCACGATCACGGCGACCGCGCCGCGCGCGGCGGCCACCGCCTGCTTGGCACCGAAGGGGCAGGCGCCCCGGTCGACGAGGACCACGGCGCCCGTGACGTCGAGCCCGTCGTAGTCGGTCGCCGCGCATCCGGGCCGGGGTCCGGTGCGGGCGGGCACGAGCCGCCCGCTGACCCCACCCTCGGGCGTTCCGACGGTGTAGTTGAGCGGCGCGGCCTTGATCCGCTGACCACCGACGGTCACGACCGGCTCGTCGGCGAACGGGATGCGGACTTCGAAGTCGTCGGTCTTGACGTCGAAGCCCTTGTCCCGCAATGTCTTGACGACGTAGTCGACGCTGGCGTCGTAACCCGGTGTACCGAGAGCCCGGTTCCCGTCGTGGGCGTCGGCGATGTCCTGCAGCTTCCTGAGGTGACCCATCATCGCGTCGGTCGTGACGCGGTCCTTCAGCGTCGCCGCGAAGTCCGACGCGCTCTGCGGCGCACTCGTCGGGGCGGCGGCCTCCTTGTCACATCCGGCGACGCCCGCCGCCAACACCGCCGCCGTCAAGGCAGCCCCAACCGTCCGTGTTCTCCGCCGCATCGTCCCAACGTTAGTCACGCCCGGCGGAATACCTCCGACGCCATGCCAGTTGATTGACATGTCACGCAAATGCGTGCACGCTCGTTCCACTGAAGCGTCACTCTCGAGGAGAAATCATGGGATCACTGGACGGCAAGAACGCACTCGTCACCGGCGGCACGTCGGGTATCGGACTCGCGTCCGCGCAAGCCCTGGCCGACGCGGGTGCCCACGTCTTCCTGACCGGCCGCAATCAGGAGACGATCGACGCGGCCGTGGCGTCGATCGGATCGTCGGCCACCGGCATCCGCAGCGACGTGAGCGACCCAGCTCAGCTGGACGCCATCGTCGACGCGATCACCGCCCACGGCGGCGGGCTCGACGCCGTGTTCACCAACGCGGGCGGCGGCGAGTTCGCCACGCTGGCAGACGTGACCGTCGAGCACTACCACGACACCTTCAACCGCAACGTCGCCGGCACGATGTTCATCGTGCAGAAGGTGCTGCCACTGCTCAACGACGGCGCCTCGGTCATCCTGGCCGGGTCCACGGCCGCGTCGCGGGGCGTTCCCTCGTTCGGCGTCTACGCCGCGTCCAAGGCCGCCGTCCGCTCCTTCGGCCGCACCTGGGCCGCGGAGCTGGCGCCGCGCGGCATCCGGGTCAACACCCTGGTACCGGGGCCGGTGGAGACACCGGGACTCGTCGGGCTCGCCCCGGCCGGCGGGGAGAAGGAATTGCTGGAGAGCCTCACCGCGGACGTGACGCTCGGACGCATCGGGCAGCCCTCCGAGATCGCCGCGGCCGTGGTGTTCCTCGCCTCGTCGGCGAGCAGCTTCATGACCGGTAGCGAGATCTTCGTCGACGGCGGCGAGGTTCAGACCTAGGTCATTCGGGCACGGGCGGCCACTCTGGCGTGGGCAGTGTCCCCTCGCGCAGGATCGTCCGATAGACCAGGCCGAGGAGATCACCCATCTCCTCGACCTGGTCGTCGGCGAGGTCGGAGAAGAACACCTTGCGCACCCAGGCCACGTGCTTGGGCGCCGCCACCCGCAGGGTCCTCATCCCGTGGTCGGTGAGCATCGCATCCGTGGCGCGGCCGTCGGTGTCCGACTGCACCCGGTCGACCAGGCCACGTCCCGCCATCCGCTGCAGGTGATGCGACAGCCGGCTGCGCTCCCACCCGATGGTGACGGCCAACTGAGAGAGCCGCATCCGCCGCCCCGACGCGGCGGAGAGCGCGTTCATCACCGTGTAATCGCCGAAGGACAGCCCGCATTCGGCCTGCAGGTGCCGATTCATCTCGTATTCCAACCGGTGGTAGACGCTCATGTAGTTCAACCAGGTGCGCCCCTGGGACGGCGTCAACCACACGGCCATACGGCCATCATCGCGATTGGTGAAACTTCACGCAAATCAGCTCGGCCACCGCCCGCATCCCGGCTGCGTTGGGGTGCAACGGTGCCGCCCGGCCCGGCAGCGGCAAGCCGAACCTGGTGGTCCACGGGTCGTCCGACCACGGGTGGTGATCGCGGCTCGCCGCGGCAGCCCGCACCACCTCGCAGCCGGTGGCCGCGGCCGCCTCCGCGGTCAGCCGCTCCAAGGTCTCCGCGATCCGCCGACCCGTCGCGGCGTCGTCGGCCGAGAGCGGGCCGGCGGGTGTGCCCGACGGCGGCAACAGCGTCAGATAGTCCACGAACAGCACGCGCGCCGACGGAGCGCGGCGTCGCACCTCTTCGCCGACCGCCCTCAGGGCGCCACCGACCGTGGCCAGCGCGGCGTCGCGCGCCGCGCCGTCGACCTGCTCGCGCAGGACCCGGCCGAGAACCGGCACCGATCGGGTCCACGGGGGAAGGCAGGCCGCATAGAGCATCGGAACGTAACCGACGTCGTTGCCGCCGATGGTCACGGTGACCAGGCTCTCCGTGCCGTCAAGCGCGTCGACCTGAGGCGGCGCGCCACGTTGAGGCTCGGACAGGACGTTGGCGGTGGTGGCACCGGAGAACGTCACGTCGACCAGGTCGTAGGACAGTCGCGCCGCGACGAGGTGGGCGTAGTTGACCGCCGAACGGCCCGAACCCATGGGCGCGCCCGCCGCCTTCGGGGTGATCCCGGGTCCGGCGGCCATCGACGACCCGAGCGCCACGTAGCGGTTGCCCACGCTACGAGAACAACTTGCCCACCGACGATTCCACGTCGTGCATGTGTGACGTGGCTTCGTGGAGGACGACGGTCAGCCGCTGCAGGGACGCGGCGACGGCGTCAGCCTTCTGCTGCCACCGCGACTGCTGCGCCTGCCACGCTTCGCTCCCGGTACCGCCCCAGAGGTCGGCGACCAGCAGTATCTGGGCCCTCTGCCGGTCGAGCGTCGCGAGGGTGGCGGCAGCTTCGCGGTCCAAGTCCGCCAGCGACGTCTCGATGGCGTCGAATTCCCACGTCTGATCCGTCATGACGACCTCAGATGCCCATCTGGCTCTCGAGACCGCTCGCAGCCTCGGCGTCTACCCCTTCGTAGGCCAGCAAGGCCGTCTCCATCTTGACGTTCATCTGCTGCTCCTCGGCGCGCAGCGCCTGCGACGCGGCGAGGTAGTCCGCGAGCGCCTTCTGGGCAGCCGTGCCCGTCTGCCCCTGCAGCGAACGCGCCAGGTCACCCGCGATCTGGGCGACCCGCGCCTCGTGGGCGGCTCGCTCCTCCTCCAAGTGCTCGAACGTCGATACCTCCCGGCGAAGGCGTTCGACGTCCACCTCGAGTCGTGCCATGCCCTCGATCATTCCACGGTCGACGCGACCCCGGCTGCACTAATTGGCCGGACTCGACGCCTGCGCCCAGAACCGCTTCGGAATCCGACCGGCCTGGCGAGCCAGCCTGCCCGCCGTGACCGCGGCGGCCATCGCCGCGGCCATCATCGGCGGATCGGCGGCCCGGGTGACAGCCGTCGCCAAAAGCACCGCGTCGCAACCCAATTCCATGGCCTGTGCGGCGTCACTGGCGGTGCCGATGCCGGCGTCGAGGACGACGGGCACGGTGGCCCGTTCGACGATCATCTCGATGTTGTGGGGATTGGCGATCCCCAGACCCGTGCCGATCGGCGAGCCCAGCGGCATCACCGCCGCGCACCCGGTGTCCTCGAGCCGTCGCGCCAGCACCGGGTCGTCGTTGGTGTAGGCCAGTACGACGAAGCCGTCGTCGACCAGTTGTTCTGCCGCTCTGACCAATTCGATGCCGTCGGGCAGCAGCGTGCGCTCGTCGGCGATGACCTCCAGCTTGACCCACTCGGTTCCCAGCGCCTCGCGGGCCAGCTGGGCCGTGAGAACCGCCTCCGCGGCTCCGCGACAACCCGCCGTGTTGGGCAGCGGGGTGATGCCCCGCCTATTCAGCAGGTCGAGCACCCCGGTGCCCCCGTCGGAGTCGACCCGCCGCATCGCGACGGTCGTCAGCTCCGTCCCGGATGCGACGAGGGCCTCCTCCAGCACCGTGAGATTGGCCGCTCCGCCGGTACCGAGGATGAGACGCGAGCCGAAACTGCGGCCCGCGATGGTCAGTTTCGAGTCAGCCACCCTGCACCGCCGTCACCACTTTCACCGAGGCGCCTGCGGCAAGGCCCAGGTGCCAATCCGAGCGCGGCACCACCGCCCAGTCGACGGCCACGGCGATCCCCTTGTCGGGGATGCCAAGAGTCGTCAGCAGGTCGGCGACGGAGGTGCCGTCGTCGACGTCGACGGTTTCGTCGTTGACCACGATCTTCACGCGGGAACACCCACTTTCAGCTCGGCCGCGATCGTCGCGGCGGTCCACGGTGCCAACAGGAAGCCCGAACGGCCGTGCCCGGCGGCGACGAGCGTCCGGTCGTCGAGTCGGCCGACGATCGGCAAGTTGTCGGGGGTCATGGGGCGCAGTCCCGCCGCGCACTCGGCGAGCTCGTACTCCCCCAGCGCCGGCATCACCTCGCAGGCGTCGTCGAGCAGTTCCCGGACACCGGCGACCGTGGGTGCGGTGTCGTGTCCGTGCTCGTACTGCGTCGCCCCCACCAGGACGCTGTCGGGCCGCGGCACCAGGTACACCTGCCTGCCGTGCACCCTCGCGCGAATCACCCTCTGCGGCAGCGGCATACATCCTCGCCGCCACCGAAGGCGCAGAACCTCACCCTTGACCGGGCGGATCGGCAGTCCGGGCCACAACGCCGGGGCGTCGACGCCGTTGGCGATCACCGCGACGTCGGCGTCACGGACCTCGTCCAACGACCGCACCGGCCCGGCCCAGGTGACCCCGAGGGCCTCGCATCGCTCCGCCAGCGCGGCCACCAGCGCCCGGTTGTCGACCGCCAGTTCGGTGTCGGCGACGAAACCGTGCCGGACGCCCTGCGCGAGCAGCGGCTCCAGATCACGAGCCGATCGGGTCAGCTCCACCGGATGTCCTTGAGCGGCAAGCCATTCCCCGACGGTGGCCAGGTCGACTGCGTCGGCCCGGTCGACGGCGACCACCAACGACTCGCGGGCGGTGACGACCTCCGGCGGCAGCCCGTCCAAGAAGTCGTCGTGCCACATCCGCAGCGAGGCCAGGCCGATCTGCAACAGCCGCTCCTCGCCGGGCCAGCCCTCCCCGAGCGGGGCGATCATGCCGCCGGCCAGCCAGGAGGCGCCGGGGGCGTCGGCGCGGTGCACCCGCACGGTCCAGCCGTCGAGGGCTGCGCGTCGGGCCACGGACAGCCCGATGACGCCGCCGCCGATCACGGCCAACGATCCTTCTGCGCCAACGTGTCGCAAAGGTCTTCCCTTCCTACGCCGGCATGACCCGGATCAGGTGTGACGGTCAGGGTGATCGCACCCACTCTCAGCCCCCGGCATCGGGACTCCCGCGTCGCGTGTCCAAGGGTACTCACGAGTCGCTACCGTCGCAGCATGCCTCTCGACCGTCGTCAACGTCTCGCGACCGCCCGGCTCTATTTGTGCACCGACGCCCGACGGGAACGCGGCGACCTCGCCGAGTTCGCCGATGCCGCGTTGGCAGGCGGGGTCGACGTCATCCAGCTGCGCGACAAGGGCTCGGCGGGCGAGAAGCAGTTCGGTCCGTTGGAGGCCCGCGGCGAACTCGCCGCACTGGAGGTGCTCGCCGACGCGGCGCGACGCCACGGCGCCCTCTTCGCCGTCAACGACCGAGCCGACATCGCCCGCGCGGCCGGAGCCGACGTGCTGCACCTCGGCCAGGACGACCTGCCGCTGCCGACCGCCAGGGACGTCATCGGCCCGGGCCCGCTGATCGGACGGTCCACCCATGACGCCGACCAGGTCCTGGCCGCGACCCGCGAGCCCGTCGACTACTTCTGCGTCGGACCGTGCTGGCCCACCCCGACCAAACCGGGACGCGCGGCGCCGGGACTCGACCTGATCCGGACCGCCGCCGCGCTCGACACCCAGACGCCGTGGTTCGCCATCGGCGGCGTCGACCTGGCCCGGCTGCCCGAGGTGCTCGCCGCCGGTGCCCGCCGCGTAGTGGTCGTGCGGGCCATCACCGGTGCCGACGATCCGGCCGCGGCGGCCAGGAGCTTGCTGGACGCTATGGCGTGACGTCGAACGGCAGCGACGCGGATTCGCTGCGCAGCCGCTCCCAGCTGGCGGCGAACCCGGGGTGCAGGGGCATGTCGGCCACCTCGTCCTCCGGCACCCAGCGCAGCTCCGAGCTCTCCCGGTTGGGGACGGTCTGCAGGGGTTCGGGGGCGTCGGCGATGACGGTCGTGTAGGTCCAGGACACGCCCTGCGGTTCGAAGGTCACGACCTCACGCCGCACCACGAGCTGGTCGGCCGTCAGCCCGGCCTCTTCCTGCGCTTCGCGGACGGCGGCCTGCTCGACGGTCTCGTGGCTGTCCCTGGCGCCGCCGGGCAGGCCCCAGGTGCCGCCCTGATGACTCCACGGCGCACGGTGCTGAAGGAGGACGGCGGCGCTGCCGTCCGCGCGGGGTGCCCGCAGGAGTAGACCGGCCGCGCCGTGCAGACCCCAGAAGTGTGCGCCATCCGTCGAACTGACCCAGCCGTCACCGTCACCACGCACGATCCCAGGATAGGGAAGGTCCGGCGAACATGGGTGTCGGCGATTGTTCCGCGCGTCCCGCCCCCTGCTCTTAGAATTCCTTTACAGTTGGGGAGTCGGGAAAGTAGACCGAAAGCAGAGGTCCACGCACAGGTGACCGTGGAGTTGGCGCATCCATCCACCGAGCCCCTTGCGTCGCGCTCGCAAACCAGACCAGCGCACCCACGCTGGTGGTTCCTCTGGACCACCCCCGGCCGCATCCTGACCATCGGCTTCGTCCTCGCCGCAATGGTCATCGCGTGCGCGTTTGCGACCTCGACCACCATCAACGACCGCCAGCAGGCACTGTCGAACGTGCTCGACCACACCGAGCCGCTGGCGTTCGCGGCCGGTCAGCTGTACACGACCCTGTCCGTCGCCGACGCCGCCGCCGCGACGGCCTTCATCTCGGGAGCCGAACCTCGAGCCGTTCGCCAGCGCTACGAACAGGCCATCACCGACGCGTCCGTGGCGGTGACGCGCGCGTCGAGCGGACTCACCGACGACGACATGGTCCAGCTGCTGGGCCGGGTCAACGCCGAACTGGCCGTCTACACGGGCCTCGTCGAGACCGCCCGCACCAACAACCGCGCGGGCAACCCGGTCGGTTCGTCGTATCTGTCGGAGGCCTCGTCGCTGATGCAGACGCAGATCCTCCCCGACGCCCAGCGCCTGTACGAGGAGACCAGCAAGCAGGTCGACACCGAGACGACCGCCTCGACGCGAATCCCCGCCCCCGTCATCCTGGTGGTGCTGGCGACCCTGATGTTCGGTGCGTTCGCCAACAGGTGGCTGGCCCGGCGCACCCGCAGGCGCGTCAACGTCGGGTTCGTCGCCGGCGGTCTTGCCGTGCTCGTCATGATCGTGTGGGTGGGCACGGCGCTGGCGATCTCGACCGCCGACAGCCGCAGCGCCAAGAGCACTGCCGCCGAATCCCTCAAGACCGTGACCACCATGGCCATCACCGCCCAACAGGCCCGGGCCGACGAGACGTTGTCCCTGATCCGCCGCGGCGACGAAGGCGTCCGCAAACAGTCCTACTACCAGCGCATCGACACGATGCAGCAACAGCTCGCCGGCTACCTGGGCCGCGACGACGCGATCGACAAGGCCGATCTGGCCGACGCCGAGCAGCTGCTCAGGCGGTGGCGGGCCGCCGACGACAGGATCAACGCCTACATCGCCGTCGGCAACTACCAGGCCGCGACCCAGGTCGCCCTCGGCACCGGCGAGGACGATTCGACGCCGGCGTTCGACAAGCTCGACGCCGCCCTGACGAAGGGCATCGGCGAGAGTCGGCAGCAGTTGCGCAACGACATCGTCAACGCCCGACGGGTGCTCTCCGGCGCCACGGTCGGGGCGGCGGTGCTGAGCATCATCGCGGCCATCGCGGTGGCGCTGGGGCTGTGGCCGAGGTTGAGTGAGTACCGATGAGCGCGAAGGGATTGCTGGCGGCGCTGGTGGCGGTGCTGACGGTCGCCGGCTGCAGCCAGACCGCGCCGGCCGACAACGTACCGAGCGTGACGCTGGCGCCTCCCACGCCCGCGGGCATGCAGGAAGCCCCACCGCAACCCCCGCTCCCGTCCGACCCGGAAGAGGACGACGGGTCCTACGGTGGGTGCACGGCGAGCCTGCGACCGTTCACCTCCAAGGCCGACGCCGACGACGCCGTCCAGAACATCCGCAACCGCGGCCGCCTCATCGTCGGGCTCGACATCGGGAGCAACCTGTTCAGCTTCCGCGATCCGATCACCGGTGAGATCACCGGATTCGACGTGGACATCGCCGGCGAGGTGGCCAGGGACATCTTCGGCACCCCGTCTCAGGTCGAGTACCGCATCCTGTCGTCCGCCGACCGCATCGCGGCACTGCAGAACAACCAGGTCGACATCGTCGTCAAGACGATGAGCATCACCTGCGCCCGCAAGGAATTGGTGAACTTCTCCACCGAGTATCTGGCGGCCACCCAGCGGATCCTGGCGCCCCGCGACTCGGCAATCGCGCAGGCGTCCGATCTTGCCGGCAAGCGGGTGTGCGCGGTGTCGGGGACGACGTCGCTGCAGCGCGTCCGGCAGATCACCCCGCCACCGGTCATCGTGGAAGTGGTGACGTGGGCCGACTGCCTGGTTGCGTTGCAGCAGCGTCAGGTCGACGCCGTCAGCACCGACGACTCCATCCTCGCGGGGCTGGTGAGCCAGGACCCGTATCTGCACATCGTCGGACCGTCGATGGCCAAGGAGCCCTACGGCATCGGCATCAACAAGGAGAACACCGGTCTGGTGCGGTTCGTCAACGGAACCCTCGAACGCATCCGCCGCGACGGAACGTGGAACACGTTGTACCGCAAGTGGTTGACGGTGCTCGGCCCGGCGCCCGCACCGCCCGTCCCGAGGTACGAAGCGCAATGACCGCCCCCGACGACGAGGCCTACCCCGGCACCCAGCCCGCCGACGCCATGAGCTACGACTCGTTGGCGACCATGCGGCCGATGGCCACCCAGGCCGTCTTCCGGCCGAACTTCGACGACTCCGAAGGCACGTCGGTGGGCAGCGTCGAGACCGAGCCGCACGAACAGATGACCATGCTGACGCGGCAGTGGTCGCCGATTCGACGGCTCGGCGGCGGTCTGGTCGAGGTGCCGCGCGTACCGGAACGCGACCCGCTGGAAGCGTTGATGACCGATCCGGTGGTCGCCGAGGTCAAGCGGTTCTGCTGGAACTGCGGCAAGCCGGTCGGTCGTTCGACGTCTGACGGCGAGGCCCTCTCCGAGGGCTGGTGCCCACACTGCGGCAGCCCGTATTCCTTTCTGCCACAGCTGAGTCCGGGCGACATGGTGGTCGACCAGTACGAGATCAAGGGATGCATCGCCCACGGCGGCCTTGGCTGGATCTATCTGGCGTTCGACAAGAACGTCAACGACCGGCCGGTGGTGCTCAAGGGCTTGGTCCACTCCGGTGACGCCGAGGCGCAGTCGATCGCGATGGCCGAACGCCAGTTCCTGGCCGAGGTCACCCACCCCGGGATCGTGAAGATCTTCAACTTCGTCGAGCACGACGACAAGAACGGCGACCCCGTCGGATACATCGTGATGGAGTACGTCGGCGGAACGTCGCTCAAACAGGCCAAGGGACACAAGCTTCCGGTCGCCCAGGCGATCGCCTACATGCTGGAGATCCTGCCGGCGCTGGGCTATCTTCACTCCGTCGGCCTGGTCTACAACGACCTCAAGCCCGAGAACATCATGGTCACCGAGGAGCAGTTGAAGCTCATCGACCTCGGCGCCGTGTCGCGGCTGAACTCCTACGGCTTCCTCTACGGCACGCCGGGATACCAGGCTCCGGAAATCGTCAAGACCGGGCCGACGATGGCCACCGACATCTACACCGTCGGTCGTACGCTGGCTGCCTTGACACTGGATCTACGCACCCGAAACGGTCGCTACGACGACGGCCTGCCCGAGGGCGATCCCGTTCTGCTGAAATACGATTCGTTCGGCCGACTGCTGCAGCGCGCGATCGACCCCGATCCGCGCCGGCGCTTCGCCAGCGCCGAGGAAATGTCCGGTCAGCTGATCGGCGTGCTGCGCGAGGTGGTGGCCCAGGACTCCGGCATGCCGCGGCCGGGCCTGTCGACGGTCTTCAGCCCGTCGCGGTCGACGTTCGGCGTCGACCTGCTCGTCGCGCACACCGACGTCTATCTCGACGGGCAGGTGCATTCGGAGAAGCTGACCGCGCAGGAGATCGTTCGGGCGCTGCAGGTTCCGCTCGTCGACCCCGCCGACGTGGGCGCCGCGGTGCTGTCGGCAACCGTGCTGAGCCAACCCGTGCAGACCCTCGACTCGTTGCGGGCGGCTCGCTACGGATCGCTCGACTCCGATGGGGGCGTCGACCTCTCGGAGTCCGTCGAGCTGCCACTGATGGAGGTCCGGGCATTGCTGGACCTCGGCGACGTGGCCAAGGCCAATCGCAAACTCGACGACCTTGGCGAGCGGGTGGGGTGGCGCTGGCGTCTGGTGTGGTTCCGGGCGGTCGCCGAATTGCTCTCTGCGGACTATGAATCCGCGACCAAGCACTTCACCGAGGTGCTGGACACCCTGCCCGGCGAACTCGCCCCGAAGTTGGCGCTGGCCGCGACCGCCGAGTTGTGCGGGGCGGCGGACGAGCGGCGCTTCTACAAGACCGTGTGGAACACCGACAACGGCATCATCTCGGCGGGCTTCGGGTTGGCCCGCACGCAGTCGGCCGATGGCCTGCGGGACGAGGCCGTCACCACACTCGACCAGGTGCCACCCACCTCGAGGCACTTCACCACCGCCCGGCTCACCAGTGCCGTGACGCTGCTGTCGGGGCGGTCCGGCAGCGAGATCACCGAACAGCAGATCCGTGACGCCGCACGACGGGTCGAGGTGCTCCCCGACACCGAACCCCGGGTGCTGCAGATTCGTGCGCTGGTGCTTGGTACGGCAATGGATTGGCTGGCCGACAACGAGGCCAGTACCAACCACATCCTCGGCTTCCCGTTCACCGAACACGGCCTGCGGCTTGGCGTCGAGGCGTCGCTGCGGGGTCTCTCCCGCGTCGCACCGACGCAGGAACACCGTTACGCGCTGGTCGATCTGGCCAACAGCGTGCGACCGATGAGCACGTTCTAGCTTCGTCGGAAGCGCTGATTCAGTTGCGGATCGGCTTCCCACCACAGCGACGGTTGGGCGGTGTCGGCCACCTCTTCGATCTCCGCGTCCACCTCGCGAGCTCGCGACTTCTCGTGGGTAGACAGGCGCCGGAAGAGTACGGCCAGGAACGGGATGCCGAGGACGTCGCCGACGATCCAGAGCACGCCTGCGCCGACGGACTGGTCGGTCCGCATGCTTGGACCCCAATCACGTTGCAGCCCTGCGTAGTACTGGTACGCGATGACCGGTCCCAGCCACAGCACCAGTCCCAGAAGTCCGTCACCGAGCGACTCCACGACGCTGATGCCGACGGACAGCAGTGGCGGGTACCGCCGAGGGACCGGGTCGCCCTGCACCCTGGCGTAGTAGTACGCGAAGCCGACCAACACCAACACGATTCGGGTCGCCGAGCCGACCGCACCGGTCATCGACGCGACATACCAGGGCGTGAGGTAGAGCAACCAGGGCAAGCCCAGCATCGCCGCCGACGTGCACAGTGGTGAGGCGACGACCCGGCAGACCCGCGAGGCCAACACGCGGTCGACCCGACGTTGGCCCGACTCCGGCAGCCCGGCACGCAGCGTGGTCACCGGCCTGCCGAGGGCGAGAAGGAAGGGCACGACGAACAGCAGCACGAGCACTTGGAGCGCGCGCACCCAGAACAGCACGGGCGCGTACACGGCGATCGCAGTGGACGTGGCGAGGAGCCAGGCGACGAGTCCCGCGGTGAAGCAGTACACCGGAGCATGTCCGGCGGGTGCGGCGTCGCGGCCCGTCCTGCGACACCAGGCGTAGCCGGCGCCGAGGACCACGATCAGCAGGAGCGCGGCGGGGTCCACCTGCCACGATTCAACCGCCACTCGGAGGGTCAGCGGGGTGTGGGCTGGCAATGACACCAGGCGACGCTACGTCGTGAAGCTGGGAATTGGCCGGTGGCGCTGAGGCATACACAGCGATGCCGCCGCAGATCCCCAGTTAGCGTGTGGCACTGACATGTTGACGGCGTGAAGTCATGGTTGTCCACAGTTGGCGATTCATCCACAGATCCGGGTTCTGTGGCCCCGCTGTCGTCATCCTCGTCGTGCGGCGTCAGTAGATTCGAATGCATGTGCGGCTCCTCACCTTCTTGTGGGTAGCTGCGGGTGTAGTCCGCCGAGGCAGAGGTAGATCATTGAGGTCAGCGTTTGGGCGGAGTGGTGGCCGTAGCCGCGGGCGT
>Ga0209051_1000402_pt1 | contig 60065 bp, 58 predicted proteins | sample AraplaCvi_mMS_r2_2_FD_184286 | JGI IMG/M metagenome (GOLD analysis project Ga0209051, IMG submission 184286) | Arabidopsis root microbial communities from North Carolina, USA - plate scrape MF_Cvi_mMS_r2 (SPAdes) (version 2) | ecosystem: Host-associated > Plants > Roots > Endosphere | place...
ATGGCCTTGGGCACGCCGTTCAGGTCGCCTGACATCAAGACAACGTCGGCACTTTCTATGGCGATATCCGTGCCCGTACCAACGGCAAGGCCGACATCCGCCTCGGTCAGCGCCGGAGCATCATTGATGCCGTCACCGATGAAGGCGACCTTTCGACCGCCAGTCCGCAAGTTCTTCACGGCCTCTACCTTGCCCTCTGGCAGCACCTCGGCGACGACCTCGTCGATACCCAACTGGCGGGCGATCGCGTCGGCAGTCCGTTTGTTGTCACCGGTAATCATCGCGACCTTCAGGCCGAGTGCGTGGAGCGCGGAGATTGCCGCCGGGGTTGTTTCCTTGATCGGATCGGAAACGGCGATGACTGCTGCCAAGCTGCCGTCTATGGCCGCATAAAGTGGAGACTTGCCCTGATCCCCTAGCGCGGCCGCCTTCTCGACGAACCTGCCGATATCGATGCCCGCTTTCTCAAAGGCTCGATCGGCGCCGACAAGCACCTTGCGACCATTTACCGAGCCTTCAATTCCGAAGCCGGGATTCGTCTTGAAGTCAGTCACGGGAAGGACGCCCAATCCTCGTTCCCAAGCGGCTGCAGCGAGTGCCTTTGCAATCGGATGTTCCGACAGGGTCTCGACGCTGGCGATCAACTGCAGGACCTCTATTTCGGCATAGCCTTCCCTGACCTCAATGTCAGTCAACTCCGGTCGTCCCTTTGTCAGCGTGCCGGTCTTGTCGAGCGCAATGACGTCGGCTTCCCGAAGGCTCTGCAGGGCCTCCCCCTTCCGAAACAGGATGCCGAGCTCGGCCGCACGTCCGGTTCCAACCATGATGGAGGTCGGCGTTGCCAGGCCCATGGCACAGGGGCATGCAATGATCAGAACGGCCACCGCGTTGACGAGTGCGAAACTCAGGGCTGGCGACGGGCCAAGCACATACCAGGCGACAGAGGTGATCGCTGCAGCGAGGATGACCGCGGGGACAAACCAGCCCGTGACCTTGTCGACCAGGGCCTGGATCGGCAGCTTCGACCCCTGTGCGGCTTCGACCATCCTGATGATTTGCGCCAGAAGAGTGTCGCGACCCACCTTGGTTGCCTTGAAGGTGAAAGTGCCATTTGTATTGATCGTCCCGCCGACGACCTCGCTGTCGGCTGCTTTTTCCGCCGGGATCGGCTCGCCGGTAATCATCGATTCATCGATATACGACCTACCGGTTGCGACAACGCCGTCGACAGGCAGCTTTTCGCCAGGCCGAATGCGAATGATGTCTCCGACGACTACGTCCTCGATCTTGATTTCGACGAACTCGCCGTTGCGTGACACGAAGGCAGTCCTGGCCTGCAGGCCGATCAACCGCTTGATGGCCTGGCTGGTCCGCCCCTTGGCGCGGGCCTCGAGAAAACGTCCGAGCAGGATCAGGGTTACGATGACCGCAGCGGCCTCGTAGTAGACGTTGACGGTTCCGGTTGGCAGCACGTTGGGCGCGAAGGTCGCAACGACGGAATAGAACCACGCCGCCGTCGTTCCCAGCACGACCAACGAGTTCATATCGGGCGTCCAGCGCAGGAGGTTCGGGACGCCCTTCTGGAAGAAGGCAAGGCCAGGACCGAACAGGACAATGCTTGCCAGGACAAATTGCAGGTAGAGATTGTTCTGCATGCCGATACTGTCCATGATCAGTCCATCGACGGCCGGGATGAAGTGAGAGCCCATTTCCAGAAGGAACAGGGGAAGGGTCAGCGTTGCCGACACGGCCAGCAGCAATTTGAGCTTCAGGAGTTCGGCGGCGCGGTGATCCTTGCCCTCCGAGGTCTGTGTAGATTGCAGTCGGCGGACGCCATATCCCGCTTTCTTCACGGCAGCCTCGAGCGTCGGCGTCTGGACGGCGCCAGCTGCGAGACGGACGGTCGCTCGTTCGGTCGCGAGGTTCACGGACGCATCGATGACGCCGGGAACGGCCTGCAATGCCTTCTCGACGCGGGCAACACAGGAAGCGCAGGTCATTCCCTCGACCTCAAATTCCTGCGTATCGATCCTGGCATGATAGCCCGCGTCTTCGATGGCGTGCAGGACCGACGCAGGGTCGACGGCATCCTTGAATGTGACGCTGGCTCTCTCAGTGGCGAGATTGACCGATGCGCTATCGACGCCAGGAAGAGCCTTGATCGCTTTCTCCACGCGACTGACGCAGGATGCGCACGACATGCCCTCGATTTCGAACTCGGTCGAAATGGAATGTGCCAGGCTTTTTTCGAACTGGGAGAGCGCAGTCATGGGATAATCCTCATTTCACTGCACAGATAAGTAATCCTTCCCATGATGGGAAGGTCAAGGATCATAATTCACCTGTTTGATGTGGATCAACGTCGCAACACGCCAGCGTGTTTACTCTTCCCTTCAGTCCATAATAAGCTAACGGCATGGCCGTGAATTCTGATCGAGCACTGGTGCGTATTGCGACGACGTTCGCGCCATTTGCCGCAGCGCACGCCGTGCCCTGCCTCGATACTCCCTCTTTCGCCCACATCTTGGTGCAGGATCATAGGGCAGAGATGGCGGGCCATAGCCATCGGCATTCTGAACCGTCCCATTCGGCGGCCGGGAACTGCTGCGTCTTGGTTTGCTCACTGTGCGCAACGTCATTGGCCTCTGGAGCCTCTGAGTTCCTGCACTTATCCCACCCTGTCGTCTATCTGGTCCAGGTCTCACCGCTGACGGGACATTCGGTACCGCCCGGGCTCGATCCGCCCCGGCTTGCTGTCTGACGTTTTTCGCTGGTGCATTGCGCGCCCACTCTCGAAACCGGACAAGAAACATGACAGACGCGATTTTCTCACCCGCATGGTGGCCGGGGCGGCCATCTATGGAGCGACCAACCCTCTCGCCATTCGGCAAGCAAGTGCCGGGGCAACACCAGCTACGCAACTGGCCGGATCGACCCAGAAACTTAACATCGTCAAGCGAATAATTGAGGTCAACGGCAAGGCCGCGAACGTGCTTGGCATAGCTCGGTCGGATGGATCGCCAGGATTGAGGCTCGACGCCGGCGCCCCATTCGATGTTGAGTTGTCCAGCCAGATCGACGCCGCGACGCTGATCCACTGGCACGGTCTAACGCCGCCGTGGGATCAGGACGGCGTGCCGGATAATCCAGCCGGCGCGATCAAGCCTGGCCAAAGCCGCCACTATAACTTTAGCCTTCGAGAGGGCGGGACTCACTGGATGCACGCTCACACGCTGCAGGAGCAGAGTCTCCTTGCCGCGCCGTTGATCATCCATACCGCCGACGACAGAAAGCGCGACGAGCAGGAGGTGGTCGTCCTGCTGCACGACTTCTCATTCAAATCTCCCGAGGAACTGCTTGCTGATCTGAAGGGGAAGGGTAGCGGAGGCATGTCGGGGCATGACATGGGCTCGATGATGAACATGTCCGATGATGACATGAAGATGGACATGGGCGACATGCCTGTGGGCCATGGAATGACCACGGGAAAGATGGATATCAACGACATCGAATATGATGCCTACCTGGCCAATGATCGCACGCTTGACGATCCCGAAGTGTTCCAGGTCGAAAAAACCGGACGCGTTCGTATCCGGCTGATCAATGGCGCCACTGCCACTGGATTCACCATCGATACTGGCGGGATCGAAGGTACGCTCGTTGCCGTCGACGGTCACGATATCAAGCCGGTTCGGGGGCGGCAGTTCCCGGTGACGATGGGCCAACGTCTCGATATTGTCATGGAGATTCCGAAGGATGGGGGCAGCTTCCCGGTTGTCGCCCTTCGTGAGGGCGCTTCCCAACGGACCGGCTTCATTCTCGCCACGCCTGGCGCGGCCGTTTCAAGGCTTGCCACAAGCGGTGATGTGGATGGTCCGCTGCTCGGGCACGATCTTGAACAGTCGTTGCGGCCGCTAAAGCCCACCGAGGATCGTCGGCCCGATAGGTCGTATCGTGTCACAGTGATGGGAGACATGGCGAACTATAGCTGGAGCATCAAGGGTGACGCGCTTGATGTCGCGGCAGGGGAGCGCGTCGAAGTGGCGATCAGGAACATGTCAATGATGTCTCACCCGATGCACCTGCACGGACACAGGTTCCAGGTCGTCGGTATCGACGGTCGAGCTATCAAAGGCGCAGTGCGCGATACTGTGCTGCTGCCCATGATGTCGACGGTGACCATTGCCTTCGACGCCGACAACTCCGGCCGTTGGCCGTTCCATTGTCATCACCTGTACCACATGGCGAGCGGGATGATGACATACATCGGGTATCAGGCCTGATGGGGCGGATGCTCCTGTATACTCCCGGGAGCATCTGCTGCTTTGTTGCAAAGGAGAGGTCTTTGTTTCCGCTGCCCGAAGACTAGAGAGAGGTGAAGGTATTCGGGTAACCTGCGTTCTCGATCGCTGCCGCTATTGTGACCGGGTCGAGGTTTGTCTCCACCCTTGCTGTCCGGGTTGGAAGGTCGACCGTGGCCTGGGCGGTGGGATCGGTGGCCTTGATTGCCTTTTCCACCGTGCCCGCGCAGTGGCCGCAAGTCATACTCTGGATGTTGAATTCGTACATGGAAGGTCTCCAATTCAAGTGACTTGGAATAGGTGGGGTTTCCCATCGTGGGAAGGTCAAGAGAACCTGCAAACTTTCAGGACAATGCCAGGGGAACGGTAGCCGATCGTGGCCCCGAAATGAGCTTGAACACCAGTGGAAGGAAGGAAGAACATGAGACGTAGAGCTTTCATGTGTCTGGTGGCGGCAGGAACGACTGCCGCTGTTACCCGACGTGCGTCAGCATCGCAGGCTCGGATGGACATCTATAAAGATGCCAGCTGCGGCTGCTGCGGAGCTTGGGCCGCCGCAATGGTGGATGCCGATTTCAACGTCGTCGTCCGGGAGGAGGATTTCATGTCGATAAAGGCCAAGCTCGGTATCCCTGAAAACATGCAGGGTTGCCACACTGCTGTGGTCAGCGACTACTTCTTCGAAGGACACGTCCCCTTGGAGGCCGTCGAGAAGGTGTTGAACGAGAAACCTTCGATCGCGGGACTTGCCGTTCCAGGCATGCCAATGGGCTCGCTTGGAATGGGAGATGACCACCAAGCCTCTTATGAGGTGTACAGCCTGACCAAGCCTGACATGAAGCCGTCGCTTTACATGCGCATGGGCGGTTAGGACCCGATCAGGGCATTCACGCCGAAAGCAAGGATCGCGACGCTTACAACCAGCGCGGCGATCATAACCATCTGACGGTCGGCAGCCAGCCCTACCGGGGACTGAACATGTTTGGGGACGAGACCATGCTCCCGTAGCAGGCTGGGACTATTGCGGTGTCGTTTCCGGCGCTGTGACGTGGTCGTTCCTCCCAAAGCGAAGTTACGCATCCTGACAAGGCAACTCGGTCGCAATCCACCGGCGGGGCGGGATTTCGGCTTCACCGATCGAGCGCTGAGAGAAGAATACTTCAGCCATATTTTAGACAGAAGTAAAATAAGATACTGCCGACGGATCGAAGTTCACGGGAGGAATGCGATGCGGCTTGTCCTTGCCTTGTTGATACTTGTTGCTGCAACACCAGCTAACGCACATCATGCTCCATCCGGATTTCAATACGAAGCATTTTGCTGCAACGGGAGCGACGAAAACGGGGACTGTCAGCCTATTCCGTCACAAGCGGTGCGACCAGCGGGCGATGGATACCAGATCGCGCTGAAGCCAGGCGACCATAGGCTTGTTACACGTCCACACCTTTTCCTCGTTCCGCAGTCCAGGGCCCTGGAATCGCCGGACGGTCAGTTTCACCTGTGCCTGTTTCCGAACGAGGATACTGTCCAGTGTTTTTACGCGCCGCCCATGAATTTCTAACCAACGAGCGAGCCGGCCACCTGGAAAATCGTTGATTTAAAGCCGTGTGCCTGGAGCGAGACACCGAGCGATTGGTGAGGAGGACCCACGCGGACTGGATCGTTTCGAACAGATCACTGGCCTGCGCCGCAGACAGTACCATAATGATAAAATCTGGCCTGTCAGCATCAAGATCTGTCCGGTACAAAGGCCGGGCTTCATGTTAGAGCTGAGCCACACCTGACCTCGGGAAATACCGAGGCTATTTTTTTGGTCGTTGGCAGCTGATTGAACGCTTGATTGACAGACGCGGGAATGGTGATCTCTGCGTGCATCGGTATCTCCCGGGAAAATACGATAAAGGTGCCGTCGGCCAGCCCCGAAAACGCATTTGTTAAAGCCGCAAACAGGTCGTGATGGAACGTTTTTTTGTAACGCCCATTTCTCCGGTCAAACCGGAGTTCCCATGTCACGATATTTATCGTTTTCTTCGCAAGCAGCCAGCGCTCAGGATGAGCCGGTTTCAAGAAGTTTTCTCGTCTATCGGCGGATCCGCACGATGGCCTGGTACGCAGCCACTATCTTGCTGGTAATCGTGACGGGATGGATGAGCATGGGAATGCTCGTACCTTCATAGATGCAAGCCTTTCCAACGCTTGGGCATACCGAGCACTGCGGATCTCGGACAGGAGGGTGGAAGGCTCAAAAACACGACGGGCATTCGTGCCGAGAGCCTTCGCGGTCCAAATAGGGTTGTGGACGCACTACAGATATGGATCACACCTTGACGACGGATAGTGGCGTGCCTCAGTCTGAGCGTTATGGTACATTCCGCGTCACATCAATGAACGCGCCCGCACAGAGCATTCAACCTGAAATTGCAATGTGGAATATTCGGGTAACACATGAACAAGCTAGTGTATTAAGCTCTATGTCGGGGCTGCAACGATATCACCTCGAGCATTTGTTCACGCCCAAGAGTTTGCCCATCTTTGATCGGAGCCAGAATTTCAGGCTCGGCCGCCGGATAAAAATGACAGTACTGTCCTCGCCGGCGTAAGCCGGGACAACGCGGGCTTCGTAAAGACCGTCGTCACGCTGCGTTGATCCGAGCCGTGGCCCGATCGGGCGACCAAGGCGTCTTTCGGCGTCAGTTAAGTAGGTCAAGGGATTTGCCCCTTTTGCAAGATCCATTGCAGGTCACGCAAAGCGAACAATCGGCGCCAAGCGGCTTTAGCGGAGCGAATGCATCTGTGACCGCCGGGACGGGCGATATCCGAGCCGTCTTGATGCCGTGCTTCTTGACGATGGACGCCGACCGTTTCGAATCTTTGCGAACGCGATCCAGTCCCTTCAGAATTTTCAACATGTACTTTGCTTCAACGGCTTCCATCGTGGCGAGAGGGACGCCATCGAGCCGAGCTGGCTCAAGTGTTGCCTCATCGATGATGGACCAGTGTCCGCCTTCCATGCGCAATCGGTATTCTTCGGCCATTACCAGCCCCCTGTTCAGACCAATTCCAGTCTGCTCCAAGGTCGTGCGTCCAGCTACCTAGCAAATCGGGCAACGTCCCCGCTCAAAAGTTGTATATTTACTCGCTTTAATTCGCATATTGCGCGCCCCGGCTTTTTGGAGGGGTGGGCAGTTCGGTGCCAGGGGCGATGTGGCACCGTTCTTCCCATTCCTTTGCCGCCAATGAAAGAACTGCCTGAAATAACCAAAATCCGATCTGCAAACCGACAGGGATATTTTATAGAATGTGCAAACTGGCTGGCGGAGCGTTGGCGAGTACGGCTGATCCTTAGATCCTTGACTGATATTGCATAAAGTACACCCAAGTGCTCGGTGATTGTGCAGTGCAAAATCCAGGCGGCAACCATGCGAAAGGGCAGGGGCCGCGTGCCTAAATGAACGTCGCCCTGTAGACGGCAATGAAGCCACCGATGGCCACGACCGCAGCCAGAACCATGGCGATCAGAAGAATGATCGTCGTGGTCCTGCTGTTGCCATCGCGATGCGGTTCACTCATTGCATCCCGCTGTGCTGCGCTCCCCTTGCTCGAACAGCAGCGTTTTGGCGCCGGATGCATCATCAAGTCAACGCACCTCTTCGGTGGTTGCTCGTTACGAAGTATACCCGGAAATGCCCTCAAACAGGACGGTGAGGGAGATGGCCGGAGGACTATAGTGCGCGTCAGCGCGCGCAGCCAAGTCCCACAGTTCCGGGCAGGACGCGGACGGGATCGCTTTTGGGTAGCGGCGAATTTGCCCCACGGGCGACGGCGTGTCTCCCGATGACGTCTTTCATCAATGCGTTAGCAGAAGTTCTTCCTGGCTGATCAAGACGAGAAATAGCCCGTCGTCCAATCGCGAGACAACGTCGCCATCTTCCGTCAGATAGTCGATTTTTGTTGGATCGGGGCTGATGTTTCCCCTTTGGTCGATCCTCATCTGCTCGATGACGATGCAAGGCCGCCCAGCGTGACTGGAACACTGGAAGCGGTTCGTCTCCTTATAGAGGTGCATGGGACTATCCTCCCGGTTGAGATGGATGGAATAGCTATCAGCATGCTGCAATTTGGGGATGCGACAATAATGATTAGAAATGGGCGCAACTGCGAAAAGTCAATAACGCCGGCGCCCAGCCCGTCTGTCAAAGCGCGACAGTCAACGGTGCGGAGAAGGCGAATCCACCTGCGGTTGATTTGAAACATGTACGAATGGCTGGACTCAGCGGAACGATGGACCAGATCTGTCAAGCGCGACGTCGTCGCACTTTGGATTGCAGCACGTGATCCGAGAATGCCGACGATCGCAAAGATCGTCGCCGGCGTGGGGCTGCTTACACACCTTCTCCATCTCACACGCGATTTCATCCCAATCCTTAGAGACGCGCACCTCCGGTCGATGAAACGCCTGACGCCAGCCGCGCCGGCAACTTTCAGGTTCTGGTTGGCAGACTGTCGTAATTCATTGCGTCGAGATCCTCGATCAGGCTGGGCCCATCGGGCGCCCATCCGAGCACTTCACGGGTCTTTGCGCTTGATGCCGGAAAGTCCAGGCCGGCAAACATGGCCATCCAGCCGAAGTGCCCGGACGCCTTCTCTGGAGCGATCGATACGACCGGCAGCTTCAGTCCGCGGCCGAGGGCTTCGGCGATTTCCCGTGTCGTCACACCTTCTTCGTCGACCGCATGATAACAGGCGCCGGGGATAGCCCTTTCGATTGCCAGCCGATAAAGCCGCGCGACGTCCAGCAGGTGGGCTGCCGGAAACCTGTTGCGACCCTCTCCGACATAGGCGGAGACACCCTTTTCGCGAGCGATTTCGACAAGAGGCGAGATAAGGCCTTGCTTGACGGTATTGTGCACCTGAGGAAGGCGCACGACGGCCACATTCATCCCTGCGTCGAGCAAGGCATTACCGGCAATTTCCGAAGCAACACGCGGGTTTGGATGCTGCGTGTTACAGACATCCTCAGTCGCAGGCTTGCCGAGCTCGGCATTGCCCAAGCCCGTTCCCGATGTAATGAGGAGTGGGCGGTTCGACCCCTTGAGAGCATCGCCGAGGGCATGGATGATGCGGCTATCTTTCTGGCAATTCTCGACGAAGCGGGAAAAATCATGGTCAAACGCCGTATGAATGACGGCATCTGCCTTTTCGGCGCCGAGCCTTACACTCTGGGGCTCTTCCAGTGTTCCCCTGTGGACTTCGGCACCCGCGGCTTCCAGCGCTGTGGCGCCCGCATCCGAACGGGTCATGCCGATGACCTGATGGCCCGCCTTCTGGAGTTCAGGCACAATGGTGGATCCGATGAAGCCGGTGGCGCCGGTGAGGAAAATGCGCATTCATATCTCCTTGTTGCGAGAGATCCGAATATTGCGCTATAAAAGATGCTGTTAAAGTAGTGACTTTATCCTATTATAATGGCTAACAGGGAAGCATGAACACAAACGGAACCGCCCTTGGAGTTTTCCTTCGCGACCGTCGCTCGCGGCTTGATCCGGCTGTGTTTGGCTTTTCCGGTCGCAGGCGTACGCCTGGATTGAGAAGGGAAGAGGTTGCCCAGCGCGCCAACATAAGTGCGACCTGGTACACCTGGCTGGAGCAGGGGCGAGGCGGAGCTCCTTCGCCGGACGTTCTGAACCGTATCGCAAACGGCCTTATGCTTACCGAACCGGAACGCGAGCATCTCTTCATGCTCGGGCTAGGCAGACCGCCGGAGGTCCGCTTTCACACCGTCGCGGGCGTCAGTCCTCGCCTTCAGCGGCTTATAGATACGCTTGACGCAAGCCCGGCGCTGGTGCGCACCGCGGCCTGGGATATCGTCGCTTGGAACCGGGCTGCGACGGTGGTGATGACAGATTACGACCGGCTGCCTCCGGGAGAAAGAAATATCCTGCGTCTGCTGTTTTGCAATCCCACTGTTCGAAACGTCCAGCATGACTGGGATGCGATGGCCCGGTTTGTTGTGGGAGCGTTTCGAGCAGACGCAGCCCGTGCCGGAGCGACGTCGGAGATCGCGGAACTGGTAGATGAACTTTGCAACGTGAGTCCGGAGTTTGCTGCGCTGTGGCAGGAGAACGATGTCATTGCCCATGGGGAAGGAACCAAGAGGCTAAAACATCCGATTCTCGGCGACATCGAACTTGAATATTCCGGGTTTGCCGTGGATGGCAGGCCCGACCTCAACCTGGTCGTCTACAATCCCGTCGATCCCCGGGTGGCGGAACGTATCCGGATGTTGGTCGCCAGCAGCGATAGCAGCCTCGACTCACCGGATGGGCCAACGACTGGCCGCCCCTTTGTCAGGTAAATCGGAGCTCTAGAAGGTCGTTTCCTGGACCAGCCACCACACAGGAAGGAACGCCAAAGCAATGGCAACGAGCCAAACCGATGCGAACTTTACAAGATACTGCAGTCTGGCTTTCGTCTCATCCAACGCAAACAACATAACGAAACTCCAACGCCCCGGCGCAGAAAAACATCATGCAACCAAGGAGTCGAGTGCGGAACTGCAACACTCGCAATCGCTTTCATCACCCGAGCAAGGTCCTGAGTTTAAAGAGCCAGCTGTGGGAGACCTTCACTTCTCGTTCTGGTGACAGTAACAACCTGTCAGCCTCCTCATGCCAGACGGATGCCGCCGGCTACTTTGCGCCGCCGCATTCGGTCCTGAGCGCGTCCTAGAGCTTCTGTTGTGAACAAGGCCGCAAGACCGATCCATTCGGTTCGCCGCGCTATGTCTCGTGAAGAATGGTGCCGTTAATAGGGGCGGCGGTTGATCCCCGCCGCCCCCGGGCGACTAGAGGGAAGCCTCGATCTTCTTCGCTGCATCCTGCGAGACCCACTTGGTCCAGATGTCTTTGTTTTCCTTCAGGAAGTGTTTGGCACCGTCTTCGCCACTAGCCTGGTTGTCGGTCATCCAGGCCATCAGCTTGTTGACGGTCTCATTGCTCCAGGAGCGCTTCTGCAGGTAGCCCATGATCTCGGGCCCCGCCTTTTCCGAGAAGGGCTTCGCCACGAGAGTGACGATGGTATCGACCGGCCACGCATTCGGCTTCGGATCAGAGCAGTCGGCCACCGTAATGCAACGTTTCCATTCGGCAGCATCGGCAGGCACGCCGGCTTCGAGCTTCACCATCTGATATTTCCCGAGCAAGGCAGTGGGAGCCCAATAATACCCGACCCAGCCTTCCTTGCGCTCGTAGGCCTTTGCGATCGATCCATCGAGGCCAGCGGCTGAACCGGTATCAACAAGCTTGAAGCCGGCCTTTTCTGCGTCGAAAGCCTTGAAAAGCTGAGAGGTAACAACCGTGCCGCCCCAACCCTGCGGGCCATTGTAGATGGCACCCTTGGACGTGTCTTCCGTATCGGGGAACAGTTCCGGATGCTTCAGCATATCGGGAATTGACTTCAAATCCGGGTGAGCGTCGGCAAGGTATTTCGGTATCCACCATCCCTGCACGCCCCCATCGGGGAGAGGGGAGCCAACCTTGATGATGCGTCCCTCGTCTGTGCCCTTCTTCACCACATCCGGCAGAAGGTCGACCCAAGCCTCAGGCGCGACATCTGGTTCACCTTTTTCGGCCATTGACGTGATGGTCGGAACAGTATCACCAACGGTGATTTCCGCCTGGCAGCCATACCCTTCGTTCAGGATGATCTTGTCGAGGTTGGAAAGAACTTCTGCGCTTTGCCAGTTCATGCTGGCGATCGTCAAGGAACCGCAGTCGGCGGCATCTGCATAAGAGACCAGGCCCAGCAGCCCGAATGTCACGCAGGTCGATGCCAATAGTTTCTTCATTTCAGTTCCCCTTTTTGTAGCGGCTTTCAACGTTCGAGTGGTCCGCCGCGAAAGACCGCTCCAAATCTCTACGAGAGCCATTGTCGCCGGTGAAACTACGGTCACCATCCCGTCGTCCCGAACCGCACATGCATACGTCGCCTTCTTGCCTGAAGCGCCTCCAATCTTCCGTCCGCAATGATCCCGACGGTTCGAAGTACTAGTGTCCAACCACCATCCAAAGCTTGCAATCTCAACACTTTGCATCAAGCGAAAGCTCGAAGTGCTAAATAGTACCGATCCGGAAACTATAAAGACTTCGGGTGCCTTGAAGAGTTCTTTCCGAAGCGAAACGATTACTCAAAATGGTGAAGCGAGCGAGGGCTTACTTCGTCAGGTTGAGCATTGGGGCAGCCAAAAAGCGGGCCAGTTACGTGGGGCGGCCAATCGGAGTTGCTAAACAGACAACGAAAGAGATGGAAAGGACGTCGTCAATACGACTGTCCCTCTGAGGTTCCGGCCGAGAGTGCTCCCCCAAACTCAGTCCACGATAGCTTGCCAATCGAGCAGCCGCATCTTCCGACCTGCCGTGCTATACTGTCTGCAGGGAGGTGCTGCGATGCCTCGATTGATCTGGTTCCTTGTCACCCGTCTATCAGCCGGTTTCGCCATTGGATGTCTGGCGGGCCTTGCCATATGGCGGTTCTGTTCCTTGGGGACGGGCATTGAATCCCTTGACTATTATGTCGCCCAAGGCATGTTCATCTATCTTTTCGGCAGTACGATTGCGGCTGGCTACCTGGCAACTGCCTTGTGGCTCGACGATCTCTGACGCGGCGTTGACAAAAGGGGCTCCGCGGGGCCCGCGACCTCACAGCCGTCTCAATACGTTCGAACTCTAGTCGAGCAACTCCCGCACCTTGAAGGCGAGGTCGCGGGCTGTATAGGGCTTTCGCAGCCATTGGGCGCCCGGCACCGCGTTCTCTGTAGCGAGGGCCGGCTCGGAATACCCAGACGTGAACAGGACAGCGATATCGGGTCGAACCAGGCGAACTTCTCTGGCAAGTTCATCTCCGGTCATGCCTCCGGGCATGACGATGTCCGAGAAAAGCAGCGCGATGTCATCGTTGGCAATCAAGAGTTCGAGCGCCCGATGCCCGTTGTCGGCCTCGAGGACGGAATAACCCATAGCAGCAAGCCGCGCCACGGCGACCTTCCGGACGCGTGGATCATCCTCGACAACCAGGATGCGCTCGCTGCCGTGAGGCAAGGAGTGCTCGACCTTCGCTTCCGGACTTTCGACATCGAGCTTCGACGCGCCGATCGCGGGGAGGTAAATTCGCACCGTAGTGCCACGCCCGACTTCGCTGTAGATCTGGAGATGTCCGCCTGACTGCTTGACGAAACCATAAACCATGCTCAGTCCGAGACCGGTGCCCGAGCCGACTTCCTTGGTGGTGAAGAAGGGTTCTATGGCGCGCTTCTTCACTTCTTCGGACATGCCGGAACCAGTATCGGTCATGGCAATGAGGATGAAGTTTCCGCTTCTGACCTCCGGATACATTTTCGCGTAGTCGGCATCGAGGTGGACGCGTGAGATCTCGGTTACCAGGCTTCCGCCCTTTGGCATCGAGTCCCTTGCGTTGAGTGCAATGTTCAGGATGGCATTTTGAAGTTGGGAACTGTCGACGAGGGCGTTGAAGCCGGAGCCCGACAAGACTGTCGACAGCTTGATATTTTCGCCGAGCGTCCTGCGCAGCAGATCCGAGAAACCGGTAAGCAACTGGCCGAGATCTGCCTGTTTGGGGCTGAGCGGCTGGCGTCTTCCGAAAGCAAGCAGTTGGCCAGTCAGTTTGGCACCGTCGGATGCCGCATCCTGCGCTTCCCGGAGCATGTCCCTAAGGGGGCCTGGAGGAAGTTTGTCCTCGATCATCTCCAGATTCCCGCTGATTACGGTCAGAAGGTTGTTGAAATCGTGAGCCAAGCCGCCGGTCAGCTGTCCGACGGCCTCCATCTTCTGCGCCTGGCGAAGGTCTTCTTCGATCTTGAACCGGCTGGTGAGGTCACGGACGAAACCGGTAAAGATCCGTTCGCCATCCGCAGTTGCCTCTCCGACATGGAGTTCCATGGGGAAGTGCGAGCCGTTCGCCCGCTGGCCGGTGACGACCCGACCGTAACCGATGATGCGCTTTTCGCCGGTGTCGAGGTATCGATCGATATAGCCGTCGTGGGCGTCTCGATACGGGTTGGGCATCAGGCTGTTGACATTGCGACCGCAGATGTCGTCCGAGGACATCCCGAACATCATTTCCGCCGCCTTGCTGAACGAGAGCACGATGCCCTTCTGGTCGATGACGATCATGGCATCCGGAACCGTCTCGAGGATCGAGCTCAGATGGGCTTCACGCGATCGTACCGCCTCTTCGGCCTTGCGAAGGGCACTGATATCGCTGATTGCCTGGATGACAGCCGGTTCTCCGTCAGGGAGAATGACGAGGACACTGCGGGTGGTTACATTGATGTCATGGCCATCCTTGTGGCGGTGGATGACCTCGCCCTGCCAGAAACCGCGCGACGTGAGGTGCGCCCGGATGTCTTCCAGCGTTTCAGGAAAGCGGGTGGCAAGCAACTCGTAGACCTTTTCACCAACGGCCTCCTCCCGCGCCCATCCGTACACGCTCTCGCATCCGATCGACCAGTGAGTGATTGTCCCTTCAAGCCGATGCACGATGATGTCGGCGCCGTCCAGCACATGCACCAGCGCATCCAGCTCCTGTGGCGATGCGGTTCGCGGGGATATCAGACGATGGGGCATGTCGTTTCTTTCAGGGCATCAATGAACGCTACCCCTATGACAGGTTTCGTTTGAAAAATCATCCGGATTGCCCGACAGCCGCACTAGGCGCGCGTGATTGAGGATCCGCAGGTCGTGCCTTCCTTCCGGAACAACGATGTCCTTCGCTGCGAGCTTTGTGATCGTGCGCGATACCGTCTCGATCGTCAGGCCGAGGTAGTCAGCGATATCCTGCCGATTCATCGGCAGACGGAGAAGGCCGTTCGCCAGTGACGAACAGCGACGCATAGAGAGCTTTAGAATGAAGCTGCACATGCGCTCCTCGGCGTTCTTCTTGGAGAGGAGGACCATCTGCTCATGCGCCGCCGTCGTCTCCTTGCAGAGGAGATTGATGTAGATCGGCCGTAGTGCATCGGAGCGGTTGACCTCTTCGTCGAAGCTCTTGCGCGAAACCCGGCGGATCTTGCAGCCGGTAACGGCTTCTGCCGTGAAGAGAAAAGTGCCTTGCAGGAACGAACCAATGATATCGCCTGCAAAGTGGAAAGCCGTGATGACCCGGCGGCCTTCGCCGATGATGCGATGGAGGCGGACCACCCCATCGACGACCTGAAAGAGATGCCTGGCGGCATCGCCTTCCCAACAGATCGCTTCCCCCGCTTCGACAGTCTCTGTTGCAGATAAATTAAAGACGGACGACAGGGATTGGCTGTGGTTCGCTTCAGTCGCGATCTCTAGGTTCTCAAAAGCGTTTTTGCCCTGCATTAGCATTTTTAGCATCCAATGTTTTTTGTTGAAGCAGGGGCAAGAGACGATAGTCGCGTCACACGGGAATGATCGGTCTGTGTCAGTTGGTGCGTCTTTGTGACAGTTCGTAACAGCAGTACGCGCTGCGGTCCAAAGTGGCGCGACGTTGACATAGATCAAGGAGTGCAAACGGCGGTCGTGACAGTCGTTTCCCGAAAGTACGAGAAAGGCGTCGCGAAGCGATCGTCTGCGCACTGGGGACGACAACATGAACTACTCAACAGAAACGATGGCGGTCGCGGTCGCAGCCTTCCTGGCAGTGCTTGGTGCTGCCCTCGCGCACGACCAACTCTTCGCTGTCCATATGAGCATCCTGGCGTTCTGTCTTCTGACGGGAACGATCCTGCTGATGAGACGAATGGACTTTTCTCCCGCGGGACGAACTGCGAAGGTGGATACCTCGGGCTATTTTGACGAGGTCATCCGCTATGGCCTGATTGCCACTGTCTTTTGGGGCGTCGTTGGCTTCCTCGTTGGCGTCATCATTGCAGCTCAGCTGGCCTTCCCGGACTTGAACCTGGCGCCGTATCTCAATTTCGGACGACTACGGCCGGTTCACACCTCCGCCGTGATTTTCGCGTTTGGTGGAAATGCCTTGATCATGACGTCGTTCTACGTGGTTCAGCGCACCTGCCACGCACGTCTGTTCGGCGGAACCCTCCCGTGGTTCGTCTTCTGGGGCTACCAGCTCTTCATCGTCATGGCCGCGACGGGCTATGTCCTCGGCATTACGCAAGCCAGAGAGTATGCCGAACCCGAGTGGTACATCGATCTATGGCTTACGATCGTGTGGGTCGCCTATCTGGTTGTCTTTTTGGGAACGATCCTGAAACGCAAGGAACCCCACATCTACGTCGCCAACTGGTTCTACCTTGGCTTTATCGTAACCATTGCGATGCTGCACATCGTCAACAACCTTGCTGTCCCTGCTTCGTTCCTCGGCTCAAAGAGCTATTCGCTGTTCTCCGGTGTCCAGGATGCACTGACACAGTGGTGGTACGGACATAATGCCGTGGGCTTTTTCCTCACCGCCGGCTTCCTTGGAATGATGTACTATTTCGTGCCGAAGCAGGCAAATCGGCCCGTCTACTCGTACCGACTGTCGATCATCCACTTCTGGGCGCTGATCTTCATGTACATCTGGGCCGGGCCGCATCATCTGCATTACACAGCACTTCCCGACTGGGCACAGACCCTCGGCATGGTCTTCTCTGTCATGCTCTGGATGCCGTCCTGGGGCGGAATGATCAACGGTCTCATGACCTTGTCGGGCGCGTGGGACAAGATCCGAACCGATCCGATCATTCGCATGATGATTGTTGCCATCGCATTCTATGGCATGTCGACCTTCGAAGGCCCGATGATGTCGGTCAAGACCGTCAACTCCCTCAGCCACTACACCGAATGGACTATCGGACACGTGCATTCTGGCGCCCTTGGCTGGGTCGGGATGATTACCTTCGGAGCGATCTACTACATGACGCCCAAGCTCTGGGGGCGCGAGCGTCTCTACAGCCTTCGTATGGTCAACTGGCACTTCTGGCTGGCAACGCTTGGCATCGTGATTTACGCGGCAGTCCTCTGGGTTGCCGGTATCCAGCAGGGTCTGATGTGGCGTGAATACAATTCGCAGGGTTTCCTTGTGTACTCGTTTGCTGAGACCGTGTCGGCGATGATCCCCTATTATGTGCTGCGAGCTGTCGGTGGTGCACTCTACCTGGCCGGTGGAGTGGTGATGGCCTGGAACGTCTACATGACCATCTGCGGTCGCCTGCGCGACGAAGCTGCAATTCCTTCAGCCCACGTGCTCCAGGCACAGCCTGCCGAGTGAGGTGAAACATGGCATCGATACTGGACAAACATCAGATCCTCGAGAAGAACGCAACGCTTCTCCTTGTAGGTTCGCTCCTCGTGGTCAGCATTGGCGGCATCGTCGAGATCGCTCCTCTGTTCTACCTGCAGAACACGATCGAGAAGGTAGAGGGCATGCGTCCCTATACACCGCTCGAGCTGGCCGGCCGCAACATCTATATCCGCGAGGGCTGCTACCTCTGCCATAGCCAGATGATCAGACCTTTCCGCGATGAGGTCGAACGATATGGCCACTACTCGCTCGCCGCCGAATCCATGTACGACCACCCCTTCCAGTGGGGATCAAAGCGAACGGGTCCGGATCTTGCGCGTGTTGGTGGCCGCTACTCCAATGAGTGGCACGTCCAGCACCTGTCCGATCCAAGGGCGGTCGTGCCGGAATCGATCATGCCGCGTTACGCCTTCCTCAAGGAGCAGGAAGTCACGGTCAAGGACGTCGGAATGGACCTCAAGGCCAACGAGGACGTTGGGGTGCCCTACACGGACGATATGATCAAGAACGCCGAGACTGACATGAAGGTCCAGGCCGATCCGAACGCCGACACGACCGCGTTGCTCGAGAGGTACCCGAAGGCCAAGATCGGAGACTTTGACGGTGACCCGTCGAAGCTCACCGAAATGGATGCGCTTGTGGCCTACCTGCAGATGCTCGGGACGCTGGTCGACTTTTCGACCTACGACGACGCAACCGGTTATCGATGAGGTAAAAATGGAAACCTACACCGCGATGCGGCATTTCGCAGACAGTTGGGGCCTCCTGGCGATGGCGCTTTTCTTTGTCGGCGCCGTTGTCTTTACCCTTCGACCTGGCAGCGGCCAGACGGCCAAGGATGCCGCCAGCATTCCTCTAAAGGACGATTGAGATGTCGGACAAGCATATTGATGAAATCAGCGGCGTCGAAACGACTGGACACGAGTGGGATGGTATCCGCGAGCTGAACAACCCGATGCCAAGATGGTGGGTGTGGACGTTCTACGCGTGTATCGTGTGGGCCATCGGATACGCCGTAGCCTATCCGGCGATCCCGATGATCACGTCAGCCACCAAGGGCTATCTGGGATTTTCCAGCCGTGCGGAACTTCACCAGGATCTCGATCAGGCCAAGGCTGCGCAGACGAAGTTTCACGAGATGATCGCGGCCAGTACCGTCCAGCAGATTGATGCCGACCCAGCGCTTCGCGAGTTTGCGATCGCGGGTGGCGCATCTGCATTCAAGGTTAACTGTGCTCCCTGCCATGGATCCGGTGCGAGTGGCGGGCCGGGCTTCCCGAACCTCAACGATGACGACTGGCTCTGGGGCGGTGACCTTGACGCGATCAAGAATACCATCGCTCACGGGATCCGTTTTGACGCGGATGGGGAGACCCACGTATCTGAGATGCCGGCATTCAAGGACATCCTCGATCCGGTACAAACCAAGCAGGTGGCTGCTTATGTGTGGGGGCTGACCAATACACCCTCCGACGAATCGCTCGCGCAATCTGGCAAACAGCTTTTCGTGGATAATTGCGCTGCGTGTCACGGCGAGGACGGCAAGGGGAAGATCGAGATGGGGGCGCCCAACCTTGCTGATGCGATCTGGCTAAAGGGCAGTGGTGAATCGGCGATTGCACGTCAGGTCGCGGCACCCAGGCATGGCGTGATGCCTGCATGGGCAACCAGGCTCGGCGACACGGCGGTCAAGGAACTGACTGTCTTTGTTCACTCGCTTGGCGGCGGCCAATAAGGAATATTGCGATGTCCACGCACGACCACAACCCCTTGCTCGGCCTCTATGGTACACCTCGAGCCGTGATCCATTCGCGGATCTCTGCCCGCACAACCAAAACGACCACACCCGTAGGCGAGCAGGAAGATGCTTCCAAGATCGGCAATTCGATTGTGAGCTTGATCTGCCTCAAAGACCAGAAGCCGACAAGCCGGTAGCAATCTTTTAGCGGGATGACTGCGCGCATCCCGTCCCAGTAATGCCTTTTGGGTCATGCCTTCACAAGGTATGACCCTTTTTTTCTCATGTCGGCAGGGCAATCGGACCTCGTAACGGATGCGTCTATTTGAGCTGCATCAAAGAATGAACGAGGCTGCGGAGCTATACCTTACCCCGTCCAGTGGAGGTCGCAAGCGGACTCTCCTCCGTGAAAGCCTCCGGGCCACGCCATCTCTCCAAGGCGTGGCCTTCTTTTTTAAGCACTGCGCTCGGTTCTTGATCTGCGTCAAGGAAGGGTTGCCGGCAAGGTGTGAAAACGGTCCGGCGAAATTCGGACGAATCCCATGAATCTTTACACGGCACCAGATCCCAGAAATGTAGACCGCGTCGAGGTCGAGCCGGTCAATGCTCGCCGCAATCGACAGCCGCTCTATGCGGCGCGCAAGAAGGTTTTCCCGAAGCGCGCAGAAGGGCGGTTCCGCCGGTTCAAATGGCTTGTGATGTTGATAACGCTCGGCATTTACTATCTCGCACCCTGGATAAGGTGGGACCGCGGTCCGTTCGCACCCGATCAGGCCATCCTGGTTGATCTGGCATCCCGGCGGTTCTTCTTCTTCTTCATCGAGATCTGGCCGCAGGAATTCTACTACGTCGCCGGGCTTCTGGTCATGGCGGGATTTGGCCTATTCCTTGTTACCTCGGCTGTAGGGCGCGCCTGGTGTGGATATGCCTGTCCGCAGACAGTCTGGGTCGATCTCTTTCTCGTCGTCGAACGCGCGATCGAAGGTGATCGAAACGCACGAATGAAACTGGACGCGGGACGTTGGACCTTCGACAAGGTGCGCAAGCGCGTCTCGAAACACACTATATGGCTGTTGATCGCGGTTGCGACGGGTGGCGCCTGGATTTTCTATTTCGCCGATGCTCCGACGCTTGTGGTCTCCCTCTTTGCCGGGACAGCGCCTGGAGTCGCCTACGCCACTGTCGCCGTCCTGTCCTTCACGACCTACGTGCTTGGCGGGCTGATGCGCGAGCAGGTTTGTACTTACATGTGTCCATGGCCACGCATCCAGGGCGCCATGCTCGATGAGAATTCTCTGGTTGTCACCTACAATGATTGGCGAGGTGAGCAGCGTTCACGCCATTCGAAGAAGGCGCAGGCGGTGGGCCAGCCGGTGGGCGATTGCGTTGACTGCAATGCATGTGTCGCCGTCTGCCCGATGGGGATCGACATTCGCGATGGCCAGCAGATGGAGTGCATCACATGCGCGCTCTGTATTGACGCCTGCGACGGGGTGATGGACAAGCTCGGCAAGCCTCGTGGCCTCATCGCTTACGCAACGCTCAGCGAGTACGCGAGCAACATGGCCATTGCCACCGACGGCGGCAAAACGCCTGTACAGCCTGCCAAGGTCCGAAACGCGGATGGCACATTCGTCGGGTCGATCCGTCATTTCGATTGGCGCATCATCGTTCGGCCAAGGGTGCTCTTTTATGCCGCCGTGTGGCTGATGATCGGCGTCGCCATGCTTGTCCATCTGGCGGTTCGCGAGCGGCTGGAGCTCAACGTCGTCCATGATCGCAACCCGCAATACGTGCTGGAGAGCGACGGATCGATCAGAAACGGCTACACTTTGCGCATTCTGAACATGGTCCCGTCGCCAAGAAAGATCGAACTCAGTCTCTCAGGCCTGGAAGGTGCCACTATGCGCATTCCTGAATTGAGCAAGGCGGAGGGGCGCAGCTTCACGATTGACGCAACGCCCGACGCGGCCACCAGCCTCAAGGTTTTCGTGACCGAGAAGCAGACCGGTGCGCCTGTAAAGGAATTCCTGTTCTTGATCGAGGACGCCGACCATTCCGATCGCGCGACGTACCGCGCCGCGTTCAATGCCCCTGGAGAAAAGAGATGAGTGCACGCAGCCAAGGATTTACCGGCCGCCACATGTTCTTGGTCACGGCAGCATTCTTCTCCGTGGTCATCGGGGTCAACGTGACAATGGCGTGGTTCGCATCGTCGAGCTGGAGCGGACTCGTGGTCGACAACACCTATGTCGCCAGTCAGGAGTTCAATAGGAAGGCCGCCGCCATGAAAGCACTGGCTGCCAGCGGCATCTCGGGTAGCATCTCGATGACGAATGGTGAATTTCACTACGATCTGAAAAATCGCGATGGCAGCCCGGTCGCGGCGGAGGAAGTTACAGCAAACTTCAAGCGGCCTGTCGGCGACCATGAAGATTTCCGGCTTGTCCTCAAAAGAACGGGGGAGGGCAGGTTCGAGTCGAACCATCCGATCCCTTCGGGAGACTGGATTGTCGACCTGATCACGAGCCGCAACAACACAATCCTCATGCACGAAGCGGTTCGTTTCGATACGGCGGAGTTTGGCCAATGACCTGCTGCACAATGGATGCCAATGGCGTTTTGGCAATGAGCGGGACGTCGTTCAGCGCCGAGGAAGTCGCTCTTGCGAGCCGTTCCTTGGGGTCTGGACTGAAACAACTCGACCTCAGTGTGCCCGGCGTTCACTGCGGCGCCTGCATAATGACGATCGAGCGGGCTGTCTCCAAATTGTCCTTCGTGCGAGAGGCGAGAGTGAATCTGACCTCGCGGCGCGTGAGTTGTGTTTATGCCGAGCAGTCGGATGGACACGCGACCGATGCAGCTGAGATCATCTCCACGATCATGTCCGTTGGTTACCGCGCTCACCTCTTTGCGCCGATTGCTTCGGAAAACGACAAGATAAGGAACCAGCTTCTGCTTGCCGTCGGTGTGGCGGGGTTTGCCGCGGCAAACATCATGCTGCTCTCGGTCTCGGTGTGGTCGGGCGCGGACGCTGCCACCCGTGACATGTTTCACTGGATCTCCGCGATGATTGCCGCGCCCGCCCTGGTATATGCGGGTCGCTTCTTCTTCCAGTCGGCTTGGAACGCACTAAGGCACGGCCGCACGAACATGGACGTCCCGATATCTCTGGCTGTGACGCTCTCATATGCCGTCTCGCTATGGGAGACCATGCATCATGGCGAACACGCATGGTTTGACGCGACCGTATCCCTGCTTTTCTTCCTCCTCATCGGCCGAACTCTAGACCACATCATGCGGGAGAAGGCGCGCGCCGCGATCAACGGACTGGCGAGGATCTCCCCACGTGGTGCAATGGTCGTCGCAAATGATGGCTCGCGGCGATACGTGGCAGTGGAAGACATTGCGGTAGGCGATCAGATTGCGATAGCCGCCGGCGATCGTATTCCGGTCGACGGGATCGTGTCCCGTGGAGAGAGTGATCTTGATCTCTCGATCGTCACGGGCGAAAGCAACCCGGTATCAGTTTGCAGCGGAGCGACAGTAAGCTCGGGGGCGATGAACCTCACGGGTTCCCTGATCATTCAAGCGACGAAGCTTGCAAAGAATTCACTGCTGGCGGAGATCATCACACTGATGGAAGCGGCGGAAGGAGGCCGCGCCCGGTACCGCCGGATCGCTGATCGTGCTGCAGCCCTTTACTCACCCGTCGTCCACCTGCTTGCCCTCCTGTCGTTCCTCGGATGGGGCTTGATGGGCGGAGATTGGAAGCAGGCTATGTTGGTGGCAGTCGCTGTCCTCATCATTACCTGCCCCTGCGCGCTGGGGCTGGCCGTCCCGGTCGTCCAGGTCGTTGCGGCGGGCGAATTGTTCCGCAAGGGGGTTATGGTGAAGGACGGCTCGGCACTGGAGCGTCTTGCAGAGGTCGACACCGTTGCGTTCGACAAGACCGGAACGCTCACGATCGGGTCTCCCCGCCTTGTCGAGACCATCGCTGAAGACGCGGGTGAGGTCGCCCTTGCAGCAGCGCTGGCGCTTCACTCCAAACATCCGCTGTCGCAAGCGCTCGCTCATTCTTGCGGGCAGACTGAGATTTCCTTCGACCACATCTCTGAAATTGCGGGTGGCGGATTGGTGGCGCGTCGTGGTGACGTGCTCTACCGACTTGGCAACGCGGCGTTTGCCTGCGAGCAGGCGCCAGGTCCTTCTTCGGATAGTGCTCGCTCGGAGGTGGTGTTCTCCAAGGACGGCACGATGAAGGCGCGCTTCCTCTTCGAAGACGCCATGCGGCCGGGAGCGGAGGACGCTATTGCCAAACTCCACGCCAAAGGTCTCGCGACGTCGATCGTCTCGGGCGATCGGCAATCAGTGGTCGACAGCGTTGCAGGAAAGCTCGGCGTCGACCGTGCCGTGGGCCGGTTGTCACCCAAACAGAAGGTCGATGAGTGCCGGATGTTAAGCGAAGGTGGTCACAAGGTCTTCATGGTAGGCGATGGCATCAATGACGCACCTGCCCTTGCCGCAGCGCACGTGTCGATGGCTCCTGCCACTGCTTCCGATATCGGGCGCCAAGCAGCAGATCTCGTCTTCTTCACCGAGCACCTTGCTGTGGTTCCCGACGCCATTCAGATCGCGCGGGACTCTGCCATGCTCATCCGCCAGAATTTTGCGCTTGCGATCGGGTACAACGTTCTCGCCGTGCCGATCGCGATTGCCGGTCTCGCCACGCCTTTGATCGCCGCGGTGGCCATGTCGACGTCGTCGATCATCGTGGTGACCAACGCCCTTCGTCTGGGTGTGCTTCGGGCCAAGTCGGCATCGCAGCCTTCGGTTCGCTCCACTTTTGCCAAGGAGGCGAGGATCGCATGAATATGCTCATCTATCTGATTCCGATCGCCTTATTCATGGGCGGGATCGGCCTGGCCGCTTTTCTCTGGTCGCTGAAGAGCGGCCAGTATGACGATCTGCAGGGAGCCGCATGGCGGATTCTGGCGGATGATGGACCCGACACGACGGATACAAAGCCTTAAAGAGGAGGGATACGATGCTTGTAAGAAACTCGGCATTGCTGGCATCCGAGCTATTTCAGGACCTCAGCAAGGACGGTGCGGCCGCACTTCTTGCGATCATTGAAATTCGGACGTTCTCCCCCAACGAGAAGATATGCTCTGAGACCGACGGGGCCAAACATGTTTTCGTGGTCTTGAATGGGCTGGTGCGAATGACGAGGTCGGAAAGTGGCGGGCGTGAAGCAGATATCGGCCTTGCCGACCCGGGGGATCTCATTGGCGAATACCTCATTCCCGGAGGACGTCATTATCTGCAAGCGGCTTACGCGGCTGTCTTCACGGAGCTTGCAATGATCGACCTGTCCCAACTCAGAGTCTTGATGGGACAACGACCTGAACTGCAGCGAAACGTGATGCGCATCATGGCCAGACACCTGATCACTGCGATGGATTGCATAGCGGCAGATCGTCTCCATACAGCAGTTCAACGCGTTGCCAACTACCTGCTTAAGCAGTGCCCGAGCAACATGTCGGGTATCAGCTTCCGGCTTCCCTATCAAAAGCGCGTGATCGCCGGAAAACTGGGCTTGGCCCCGGAAGCCCTATCTCGGGCCTTTGCCGCACTGGCTGGGTACGGCGTGGGTGTACAGGGGAGGATGGTCCGGGTCCACAACGTCTCGCTGCTCAGAGAGGCTTGTTGATGTGCACCGACGTTTGGGCCACCAATGGCTGTGCCCCGGGACAAATGTCGAAAGAGATGCTGTTCGTGATCGCGGGTCCTGTCAGCATTGGGGTTCAGCGGATCTGCCAGAACCAGGTGATTTGAGAGCAATGCATCGACAATCGCTGAAAAATCAAGAAACCAATGAACGATGCCCCCAAGTTCAGACGTCATGGTGGCATTGTCTGCAATCCTGCGTTATCTCGTCTTGAGGTGATAGCAGGACTCATGACGCATATGGAACCCGACCGTATTCTTGTCGTCGACGACGACGCACGCATTAGACAAATGCTCGTTCGCTATTTCGAGGACAACGGATACCGGGTGAATGCGGTGGGCAACGGCGCGCAAATGCGGTCTGAACTTGCCAAGGCGTCCTACGCGGCAGTTTTTTTGGACCTGGTGTTGCCAAACGGCGAGAATGGTCTCGAACTCCTGCGGGAACTCCGGGGATCCTCCGACGTCCCGGTTCTGATGCTTACAGGTCAGGACGATGTAACCGACAAGGTTGTCGGTCTTGAAGTGGGCGCTGATGACTACATTGCAAAGCCCTTTCACCTCAGAGAGTTGCTCGCCAGGCTGCGCACAGTTTTGCGACGAAGGACCGCACCAGAGGTTCCCTCGCGATCGATATCTGGCGATGAAGACAGGATCGAATTTGACGGGTGGAGTCTCGATCTCTCCAGAAGAAGGCTTACATCCCCGTCGGGTGACGACGTGTCATTGACCACGGGCGAGTTTGACATGCTAGTTGTCTTTGCGCGCAACGCCGGTCGGGTGTTGTCCCGTGAGACGTTGATGGACCTCACTCGAAGTCGCAGTCTCGAGGCATTCGACCGGGCGATTGATGCCCAGATCGTTCGTCTCAGAAAGAAGATCGAGTCTGACCCCAAGAATCCGGAACTCATCCAATCGGTGCGTGGTGTCGGATATGTGTTCACGGGACGGCGACATTCGTGATGAGCAACAAGGCGTCGGCTCGGGCCGTCGATCTGTTTATTGATTTTTGATGGAGATCAATGTGCCGACATCCCGCTAATTCTAGGGTGGCTTGAGCAGCAATCCGGAAAAAGCGAGACACGAGAATGCAGGCCAAGGACATAATGACTACCGAGGTGGTCTCCATCAGCCCGTCGGCCAACGTACGACATGCAGTCAGCATCATGCTCCAACATGGCATAAGTGGACTTCCCGTTGTCAATGACGAGGGTCGGGTCTGTGGAATGCTCACAGAAGGGGACTTGCTCCTTCGAAGAGAGATCAGAATTTCACCGAGGTCCTCGCGTCTGTCGGAAGTTATGTCCGACAGCGAACTCGAACGATACATTTCAAGTCATGGCTGGTCCGTGGCTGATGTGATGTCTCCCGATGTCATCGTTGCGTTGCCGGATAGCGAGGTGTCTGAAATCTCCGAAAGTTTGCAAGCGCACCGCATCAGGCGGTTGCCGATCGTTGAGAACGGACGGCTTGTCGGGATTGTCAGTCGCCGTGACATCCTGGCCATCATCCTTGATGCGCCAGGCATCGCACTTCCGCGAGAGGATGAGAGTATCCGACTGGCGGTCCGCACGCGCTTGAGATCGGATCTTGGATTGACGCCCCAGAAGGTACAAGTCTTCGTGAAGAATGGCGAAGTCACACTTGAAGGTCAGGTAGATTCGGACCTGAAGAGAAGAGCGGTCTGCGTCCTTATCGAAAGCCTGAGAGTAGGGGGCTTCCGTGACCTGCTTTCCGTGGTCGGACCGCAGACCGCCGTTGGCTCCGAGGTGGCTCTAGCCTGACAGGGCGGCTACTCAGGACGCTCGAGTCGATTGCCGCACGGTCGGGCTTGGACGCGAAACGGGTTGGCTTGCCTGGTAAGTTCCTGAGGGGCGGGTCTTAGGGCTTGCCACCTGGCGCCCGTCGATCCGGAGCAACCACACGTCCGACCCGGTTCCGCTACTCCTCGACAAATCGTCCTCAGGCACCTCCGAGCGAATGGATGAGCTTCATTCAGAGTTGCGTGAAGTTGACGAAGATCAAATACGCGGTTGAAGTACCAGTGTATCGCTGCTCTCACAACCAAGGAGCAGATGATGGATTTCGAAGCGTTCTTTAAAAACGAGCTGGATGGGCTTCACACGGAAGGCCGTTATCGCGTTTTTGCCGATCTTGAGCGTCACCGCGGCAGCTTTCCGCGCGCCACGCGACACACGGAGAACGGCCCGCAGGAGGTCACAGTCTGGTGCTCCAATGACTATCTCGGCATGGGCCAGCATCCCAAGGTGATCGAGGCAATGAAGAATGCCATCGATCACTGTGGCGCGGGTGCGGGAGGCACCCGGAATATCTCTGGCACCACCCACTACCACGTTCTGCTTGAGCGCGAGCTGGCCGACCTGCACGGCAAGGAAGCGGCGCTGATCTTTACCTCGGGCTATGTTTCCAACTGGGCGGCACTCGGCACGCTCGGCGCCAAGATCCCCGGTCTCATCATCTTCTCCGACGCTCTGAACCATGCGTCCATGATCGAGGGCATTCGCTATGCCAAGTGCGACAAGGTGATCTGGAAGCATAACGACATCCAGGATCTTGAAGCCAAGCTGGCGGCTGCCGATCCGAAGGCGCCGAAGCTGATCGCGTTCGAGTCCGTCTATTCGATGGATGGGGACATCGCCCCAATCAAGGAAATCTGCGATCTCGCCGACAAGTATGGCGCGATGACTTATCTCGACGAAGTCCATGCCGTCGGCATGTACGGTCCGCGCGGCGGCGGTATTGCCGAGCGCGAAGGCCTGATGGACCGCCTGACGGTCATCGAAGGCACGCTCGGCAAGGCGTTCGGCGTCATGGGCGGCTATATCGCTGCCTCGACCGCACTTTGTGACTTCATTCGCTCTTTCGCGTCCGGCTTCATCTTCACGACGGCGCTGCCACCGGCGCTTGCCGCCGGTGCGGTTGCCTCGATCCAGCATCTGAAGGTCAGCCCGTTCGAGCGGGCGCGGCATCAGGAGCGGGTCCGCAAGCTGAGGGCACTGCTCGATCAGCGCGGCATTCCGCATATGCCGAACCCGAGCCATATCGTGCCTGTGATGGTCGGCGATGCCGCCAAGTGCAAGTGGATCTCGGATCTGTTGCAAGACAATTGCGGTGTCTACGTCCAGCCGATCAACTACCCGACGGTGCCGAAGAAGACCGAGCGCCTGCGCATCACCCCGACGCCGCTGCACAGCGATGCGGACATCGAGCATCTGGTCGAGGCGCTGCATTCGCTTTGGTCGCGCTGTGCATTGGCCCGGCACGTGGCCTAAGGACGGGGATCGCCGGTAAACGAGGGCTACGGAATGAGCGAAGGCTTGGTTACGCAACTTGCGACCACACTGATCGGGAACCTGACGGCGCTGGACGTCCAGGACGCCTTTCGCATGAACATGCCGCCAAAGCCCCGAGGACAAGTCATAGTTCGCGGACGAGACAGGCTCTGGGCGCGCGAAAATCGGCTTGTCTCTCGTGGGTGTCAAACCGTTTTCAGTTCATCGCCCGGTCTAACGTCACCACCCGCAAATGTCGCTCTCAAAGCGGCACTCGCCGGTGCGCTTCTTCTATGCCTTTCCATGCTCACGAGACCTTCCACCCTCCAAATGGCGTAGCATGGAGATTGGCAATACATCTGGAAAGGAACAACGGGAGGCTCTAACTCCAGTAAGGTATTTGGAGAGTGGAATGTTTCATAAGTATTCGAGCCTGAGGAAATTGAAAGGTGTATTGGCCGATACAATTCAGAGATCGGAATACGCTTTAGGAATACGGGCAATATACGACAGAGAGGTCATATTCGCGCTTGATGTTGAGCACCTAAATTTCGAGTTGCCTGCATTTCCGGTAAACGCTGAAGCGATTTGGAACTGGATCAACGAACAGCTCCTAGGGTCGCCCGGTCAGGAGACTTTCGTTTACGAGATCAACCTCGACGGTGAGGATCGCGAAGACCGGGTGATGGAGAAACTGGTAGAGATTGGCGAGGGAACTGGCATGACCGCCTGGACATTCGACCTGGAAAGCGAGGAGAGAAAAACATACTCGCTTAGGTTCATTGTGATAACCATTCCGGACAAGAGACAAGCGAAGGAATTTCGCGTCAAATTCCACGGCAAGAATATTCTACCGTGACACCGGCTGGCGAGCGTCTGATGCCGGTGTTGGGTCAAAGTGTCACCGGTTTCGGTGTCCTTCGCCCGCAATGCTTGTGTTGAAAACGATAATTTTATTGCCGGGCGGGCGTTGCCCGGCATTACACGTTCTCATTAAACTGGCTACTTCCTGTCGATAATAGCCCGACAATGATTTCGGTCTGTCGAAGGCCCTGCCGTGGTTAACTGGGAGCGACCATGAAACGAGCCCTGATCATAACATCGATAGCGGTCGCCCTGCTCGCGATCGCGGCAACGTACGCGTTGCCTTCCTTCAACGCGACCGACCAGTCTGAGATAGTCAACTCTCGTTGACAGGATCGCGGTCTTCGTCTTTCGTTGATGAGATATGCCACACCACGCGACAACAATGTGATCCAAAAAAGGCCCAAGCAAGAGAATTGAGTCGTTCCGCGGCAGCAGACCAGGAGCCAACGTGACAAAGCATTCATAAGCCAGGACATATGGAGCCACCCCAGATCGAGATTTCTTTCCAATCTCGCGGGATAGCAAACCGGCGGATCAATCCAGTACGCTATGTCTGCTACTCAATCGAAAATGGCAAAGAGCAACGGCGAAATCGTCGCTCTTGGCGTTTTCGGCTGGCGAAGTTATCCGTCAATTCTGAAGCCTACCTTCATCACAACCTGATAGTGTTCGACTGCGCCGTCCTTGATATGGCCCCGGATCTGGTCGACTTCGAACCAATCGAGATTTCGCATGGTCTTTGACGCGCGCGCGATTGCCGTGTCGATGGCTTCAGTAATTGAAACCTTGGAGGTGCCGACCAGTTCGACCTTCTTGTAGACGTGATCGCTCATTTTGCTTCCTTCCTTCAGTGTTTTCGGGTTCAGTCAAGTCGTGAGACGCTGCGCTGCACAAAAGGAACGAACGCTAACCTTTTGATGTCGAACGCGTTTGAAACTCTCACATGATTTTGGTCGTGTGCCAATGTCAGCGTTGTCACCGGGCAGTTCAAAGCGGACTTGTCGAGAAAAATCAGGGCAGTGTAGCCATGCGCCTTTCACCGCCCAAAAATGAAAAAAGGGCGCTTCCAACTGGCCCCAAAGCTGCCGTGTTTCGAGGTGAATCTTTCATGGGGCGACTCAGGGAGGAGTACGCGCATGGTTTCAACGGGCGATTGGACATTTGGACTCGAAATTTGGCTGCCAGGGGTTCCAAATCCGATAGACATCAGAGGAACAGACGAAGCATCGGCGTTGTTGGCAGACAAGTGGCCGGTTACCTTCGGATCGGCGTTTGAGCGGGCTCTTAGCGCTTGCGCCGCTGTGCTTGATGGGACGATGCCCCCAGACAGTGCGAAGCGGGCCCTGATCGATGCCGCCGAAGCCGTCGGTGTCGCGTGGATGGATCGGGTCTATCATGTACCAGCCCGCAGTGAGGTGTTTGCCCGCGGCTCTTCCACCAGCCGCAGCCATTGAGCTCCGGCGTGGGATGGCCGTACAGGCGTAGGTGGAAGTGAAATCGACGGATCTCGCCATACGCTGTGCAAATGAAGCCGCTCGGCTCAGACTGAGTTGGTGATCCAGCGGGTTGCTTAAAGACCAGCTCATGTCAGGCTTTACGGCACCTGTTCGTCCGCGTTGCCCCGGCCTGGGCATGCCGTCGATCACGGCAATGTTCCGCGCAATCACCGCCGCAACGGGATGGACTTTAAGTATAGCTGTGCGTGTATTGGCCTTCGGGAAAATCCTGGAAGCCGAGGGACCAGCGTTTGCCAGGCCAAATATAGTCCACTCGCCGTTCCAACGGTCGGTACAGCGCAGTATAGAGCGTTGGATAAAAAACACTGTTGGAGTAAAGCGGGGGCTCGAGGAACAGCTCTTGGAATCGCGGAAGGGACATGCTCGGGTCTTCCAATGCGCGCTGAATTGCAACCAGGCGCGCCATTGATGACGTCGAGGGTCTTGTCCGTCGTTGATGGTTCGTACACGCCTTCGCTCGAGATACGACCGGGCGTTGATGCGGGCCGAGCAACAAGGTAGCGTAAGAACCCGAACAGTCCAGGACGGTTACATTTTGTGGTAGCGCTATGGGAATTCTGCAAAGCGCAGCGACTGCTTGATTTATAGTGTGGCACGTCTCGAGAATGTAACGGATCACCAGGATAATGGAAAAGCCAACACCCTGAGTGCGGCCCCCGCCAAGAGTGACACTCGCGACGAGTCCTTCTTCGTTCATACCGTCTACACAACCTCCCCAAGGTCTTTGCGCCTTCCCGATGACCCTCAGATTCGACCAGGCGGTCATTTCGAAGCGATCGGAAACAATCGCCGGCGGATAGTCGAAGTTTCGCAGCAATGCCGGGCCTTCCGATCCAAGCCAGACCGCCTGACTACAGCCGTAACGTTCTGGCGCGGGTCGGTAGTGACTCAGCATTCGATGCGCCACGTCGTCATCTCCGACGAGGGAGCATGCGTCGTCATAGGCGGGAGCCAGCTCCGGCATGAACCGAAGCAACGCTGCACGGCATTCCTTCGCAGTTGGGACTGGGGATCGGGCTTGCCCGAAGTACCACTTTTCCGCCTCCGCGCGACCGGCAACAAACCTGGAAAGCCAGGCATTGCCGGGTCGGTCTTCCTTAACAGCGGCAAATGTCTTGTCCATGGCCGATTATAGGAAGGCACACGCGTTGCTGACAAGGCCTCGGCGCCGTTATGGGCGTCGCTAAGGAATACAGAAAAGAAATCCGCAAGGCTCGACTGGAACTCAGGAGACCATACCCGGACTTCCATCGTCCATAGAGCAAAGCCGAAGATAGGTCGTCGACCATGGGAACGCTGGGGCACGCTGATGCGAGACCTTGGCTTATCGAACCCCAGCGCCCCGTATTCGCCTCAGGTGAAAGGGCGCAAAAAATGACGACGTTCAGACCGGATATGGCAACAGCGTTTCACGTCTGCCAAGCACCAACGCATAACAAACGACAAGCTCTTTCACCTGAGAAGCGGTGAACGGACGACGCAGCGCCTGATCTCGACGATGAGCAGTATACGGAAGTCACGAGTATCAGGTAATGATCGTAAGGCGGGCATTTCAGTCTGGAACGACAGCAAAGCCGCGGCTGCACCAATCAAGCAACGCGGGAAGACCAGAAAAACCGGCCTTCCCGTGCAGGTCACCCCCGAAACGCCGTCCTATTGCCTTCGGGACACGCCTCGTTTTGCAAACCACCCGAGAAGGGTGAAGACATGCCAAGAATATGCGGAAGAACTAAAAAACGATAGTGCGCGCAATCAATACTATCCGGTCGTCCACAGGAACATCACGCACGGTTGCCGTTGAGAACGACCTCATCGCTCGCCGGCACTTACAACGCGACATCGGAAATTTAACCTCCTCTGCGCGCTACCCGGATTGTCTCTCGCGAAAGAAACGATCATGCCTTCGGTCGACTAGAGAACGCGAGCGCGCTCTTTTCTCGCGCGAGCTGCGCTCTCTTCTGCTTCCAGTGCACGAATTGTTGATACGACCGAAAAGAGGAACATTGAAGCGATGAGCGCGGTGGCGAATGTGAGAAGCGTAAACATTTGGCATTCCCGAATGTGACTTTATTCTACCGGTCGAAACGCCAAAGCAGGCGTTCGGGTTCCAATGGCATCGCAAGGCCCGCTTCATCTCCGATCGCGTAGAAAAGTCCCAATGCTACTGATTGGAAAGAGCAAAACAGGACGGTGTCGCCACTTCGCCCGGGAAGCCCTTTTGGTATTGAGCGGCGTTAGGTCACTGGGGGGAGCTGGATGCCGTCGTGTCTTGCAAACGAGCTCCATCCGATGAAATAGTCGGCTTGATTTAACAGAGGCAAGTTGATGGCAGGATGTTGCGATTTTCAGTCCAGAGGCGAGGTGCTTTCGTTTGGCGAGCCAATTGCCGAGAAAAAAGCAACATCGCCCAGGCATAAGACTGCTCGAATTGAAGGTGGTCGAGTGTGGGTCGGCACAAGCAAGCCCCTATTGCCACATGACGGGGAGGGGCCGCCCAGGCAGGCAAGGGTAGCGACGTTCGACATGTCCGTTGCCACGGTAACCAACAAGCAATTTGCCGCGTTTGTAAAGGCCACGGGCTATGTGACCGAGGCCGAGCGGTTCGGCTGGTCATACGTGTTCTACAAGTTCACGGATGGCTCCGTCCCGACATCGGGAGTCGTCGGGGCGGAATGGTGGAGAAGGGTCGAAGGGGCAAGATGGAACACCCCTTTCGGATCTGGCTCGAGTCTTGACGGAATGGACGACTTTCCCGTCGTTCACATCGCGTGGCGCGACGCTGTCGATTACTGCCATTGGGCGGGCGCGCGCTTGCCAAGCGAGGCCGAGTGGGAACATGCGGCGCGAGGAGGCCTTGATCAACCGATATACCCATGGGGAAATGACGAGCCGACGGATGCCTTCACGCCGTGCAATATCTGGCAAGGGCGCTTCCCGGACGATAATACAGCGGCAGACGGATACGCGGGCCTGGCACCGGCGATGGCATTCGAACCCAATGGCTACGGCCTTTACAACATGGTCGGGAACTGTTGGGAGTGGACGTCGGACGTTTACCGTATCCGGTCTCTGAAAAAAGACGCGGTGTCGGCAAACTCTTCATCGAGGCGGGAGGGAAAGCGGGTCCTGAAAGGCGGATCCTACCTGTGCCATGCTTCCTACTGCCACCGGTATCGCATCGCCGCGCGAATGGGCAGCACGGGTGATTCTACGACCGGCCATATCGGATTTCGGGTTGCCTTCGATGTGAATTGAACCAGATTGACAGTCAGGTCATCCTAAGTTAATCCATTAACTTACTGGCTCGCAGTGCTCTTGAGGAGGGGTATTTTGCAACATGGCGCCAGGACGCTAGGAGGAGACAGATGAAGCTTGTCAGTCGCATAGCCGTCACCGCACTTGGTCTGGCACTAAGTGCATCCGCAAAGGCCGAGACTCTCAAGATCTACTGGAATGCCGGCCATGCTTATCCGGCCTATGCCGAGGTCATTAAGAAGTTCGAAGCCGATCATCCCGGATGGACGGTGGAATGGGGCCGCTTCCAATGGCCGGATCTTCGAACGAAGCTCGTGGCGGACCTTTCAGTCGGAAATGCGCCTGATCTTGTTGCCGAGCCCGGTGGATGGGTGCCGGAGTTTGCGCTGCAAGGAAAGATAACGGCACTGAATGATTTCGTCGCCAAAGATGGAAAGGCGATGGGTTACCCGGACGATTGGCAGGACTTTTCAGTCGCGCGAAACACGATCGACGGAAAGTATTATGGCGTTCAGTTGCACCTGACTTGTGCGACACTTGTCTATAACGTGGATCTCCTCAAGGCTGCGGGTTTTGAGAAGCCGCCAGCAAACTGGGACGAGTTTCGTAATGCCGCTATTGCCGTCACCAAGACGGGACGATTTGGGTTTGCTCCGAACCAGGTGGCCGGTTACTTTACGCCGTGGATTTATCAAAATGGCGGAAAGTTCTACGACAAGGCGACCAAAAAGGTAACGTTCGACAGTCCAGAGGCAGCTCAGGCGCTTCAATTCGTAGCCGACCTCATTCACAAAGATAAGGCCGCGACGCTTCCGGTCGCTGGAGCCGACTATGAGGGCCCCCAGAAGTTGTTCACGGCCGGGCGCGCAGCGATGATCCTGACAGGGCCATGGGATGTAGGGCCAATCAAAACCGGCAATCCAAAACTCAACTGGGATGTTGCGCCGTCATTGACCGAGAAGGGTCAGGCAACCATGTCCGGCGGTGTCAGCCTCTTCATTCCAAAGGATGCCAAGCATCCTGCAGAAGCGTGGGATTTGCTGAAGCGCTTCGTGGCGCTCGACACGGAGATCGCGGCATCTGTACCAAATGGAATGACCATGCCGCGCAAATCCTGGGCTGCGGACCCGAAAGTGAAATCAGATCCGGTTCTCGGGAAGTTCAGTCAATGCCTTCCATATGCGGTTGACTCGTCGGCAGAACTTGCCCTGACGGGCAAGAATGCAACTGTTCAGGACCTTTTCAAAGCCGCTGTGCAGGACATTCTCTACAACAACAAGCCTGCCCAGGCAGTGCTGTCAGATTATGCCGCGAAGGCGAACGCAGAACTTCAGAAAAAGTAACGCGAATCTAAAACCGGAGATCGCCGGCATGAAGTTCTTGAACAGCCATCACGGCCGTCAGGCGGCGTTTGCCTACCTCGTACTGTCACCGGCGATCCTCTACTTCAGCGTCTATTTCTTCTATCCGATTGCGGTGGAACTCTGGGCCAGCTTCTTTCGCGGGCAGCCGCTGATCGGCGATTCCGAGTTCACTGGAATTGACAACTACGTGCAGGCCCTGACGGACCAACGCGTCCGCGACGCCTTTGTCAGGACTGCAATTTTTGCAATTTGCGGAACGATCGGAACGCTACTCCCAGCTCTTTGCCTCGCCGCTATTTTGGCGGGACCTGTTAAGGCCGCAACGACCATCAGAGCGATTATTTTCTTCCCGTATATTATCTCTTTCGTCATCGTCGCGCTGATGTGGAAAAGCATCCTCGATCCTTACACCGGCATACTGAACGCCGTCCTTTCTTCACTTGGCCTTCCGACACAGAACTGGTTGAGTACGCCATCGACCGCCCTTCCAACAATCATTGCGGTGACAATCTGGAAGGATATCGGATATGCGATGCTCATCTACATCGCGGCGATACAGTCAATTCCCAAAGATCTTTACGAGGCTGCCGATGTGGATGGCGCGTCGGCCAGGCAAAAGTTCTTCAGAATCACAGTTCCCCTTCTGACACCAACCACGCTCTTCCTCGCCGTCATCAGCATGATTGCGCATCTCCAGGACCTTTCGGCACCCTATCTCCTGACCGGGGGAGGACCCGCCGAAGCAACGCGGCTCTATGCATTGCACGTCTACGAAACCGCATTCGTCGAACTCAATATTGGTTACGCCTCCGCGCTGTCATTTCTCATGCTGATCGTGATCCTGATCGTCACGGCATTGCAGTTTCGGTTCCTGAACCGGGAGGTTTCTTACTGATGCGACATGTGGCAGATCAACGTTCGGCCGGGACATCTTTAATCACCTACATCGTTCTTGCATTCTTCGTCATCCTGGCGCTCTTTCCATTTTTCTACATGGTCTCGCTCTCGCTCCAGAGTGACGCCGACCTGTTCAGCGGCTTGCCGGTAATCATCCCATCGGAGCTTCAGTTTTCGAACTACCTGACAATCTGGGAAAAGGCTCCATTCGCGAGGTTCATCGTCAATAGCTTTGTAATTGCCGGAGGCATAACGATCCTCCACCTTCTGTTTGATCCGCTGATCGGCTATGTATTTGCCAAGCTTGTGTTCCCGGGCATGCGCTTCATGTTTGCTGCGCTGCTATCTACCCTGATGCTACCCTTCTTCATCAGGATGATCCCACTCTACATCCTGACGGCTGAACTGGGGTGGCTCGATACCTATCAGGGGCTGATCATGCCATTCGCGATGAGCGCATATGGTATTTTCATGATGCGCCAGTTCATTCGCCCGATACCTTCGGACCTTCTCGACGCAGCCCGACTTGATGGAGCGTCGGAATGGCGAATTTATCGCGCCGTCGTGCTTCCACAGCTCGGTCCACCAATGGCTACATTGGCACTCCTGACGTTCGTGTTCCAGTTCAATGAGTTTCTATGGCCGCTGGTCGTTGTCAGTTCGGTCGAAATGAGGCCGATCACCACAGGCCTGACATTGTTCAACTCGGAATTCTTCACCCAATGGAACCTCACTGCGACGGGCGGGGCGATCCTGTTCGTCCCGAGCCTCCTGTTGTTTGTTTTCATGCAGCGCTATTTCGTTCAGTCGGTGATGATGTCCGGCATGAAATAGTTCGAACGAGGATCACCATGAACTCTTCTCCGAATGTGATAGTCTTTTTTACGGATCAGCAGCGCTGGGATACTGTCGGCCTGCACGGCCATCCACTGAAGCTAACGCCAAACTTCGACCGGCTGGCTCAGGCGGGTATGTTTGTGCCGAATTCTTTTACCTGCCAACCCGTCTGTGGTCCGGCGCGGTCGGCGCTTCAGACCGGTCTCTACCCCACAACGAGCGGATGTTATCGGAACGATATACCTCTTCCTCCAGGCCAGAAGACTTTGGCACATCACTTCACCGACGGTGGCTACGAAACCAGTTACATCGGAAAGTGGCATCTTGCTTCACAAGAGCCCGTGCCCGCCGATCAACGCGGTGGCTACCAGCACTGGTTGGCATCCAATATTCTCGAGTTCACGTCGTATGCCTATGATACGACCATGTTCGATGCGGCAGGGCAGGCAGTAAAGTTGCCAGGTTACCGTGTTGATGCCCTCACGGACGCGGCGATACGGTATGTTGCCCAACCGCGGGACAAGCCTTACTTCCTTTTTCTTTCGTTTATCGAGCCGCATCATCAAAATGAATTCGACGACTATCCCGCTCCGGTGGGTTATGAGGAACGAATTCGAGAGAGGATGGAACTACCTCCTGATCTGGCTGCCTTGGGCGGATCATCTCCGGAACACTATCCGGGCTACATGGGAATGATCCAAAGGCTTGACGAGGCGCTCGGCCGACTGGTCGATACTTTGATCAGTCTCAAGCAACTGGACAACACGGTTATACTGTTTACGTCCGATCACGGCTGCCATTTCAAGACGCGAAACAGCGAATACAAGCGCTCCTGTCACGAGGCATCGATCAGGGTCCCAACATTCTTCCATGGGCCCGGATTTATGAAACGCGGTCCTTATGAAGGGCTGGTCAGCCTCATCGACCTTCCCCCGACCTTGCTCGCGGCAGCAGGCTTGCCAGTGCCCGCACAGATGCAGGGACAGTCGATATATGCGCGCACTCCGTTGGAAAACGAGAGTGTCTTCGTGCAGATCAGCGAAAGTCATGTTGGACGAGCGTTGAGAACGAGGCGCTGGAAGTATGAAGTGGGCGCGCCGCAATTGAGTGGTTGGAATGATATGAATGGTCCCGTCTATGTCGAGACCCACCTTTACGACCTCGACAAGGATCCTTATGAGCTGGATAACCTATGTAGGCATGGTGAATATGAGGACGTTCGGGCAGGGCTGAGGGAACAACTGTTGCGCCGGATCGCCGACGCGGGGGAGAGCGTTCCCACGATAACACCGATATGAGCAAACAGAACCAGGAGACAAGGCTGTCCAATGAGCGGAACGTGACTGTTGCCGACGTCGCGCGTCTTGCCGGTGTTTCGACGGCCGCTGTCTCCTTCTTTTTCAGCGACAAATCCGAACATCTGAAGCGCGTCGGACAGGAGGCTCGAGACCGTATCCGGGCAGCTGTTGAAGAGCTTGGCTACACCCCGAACAAAACGGCCCGGCATCTTCGCCGGCAAAAAAGTGAGCGCCTTTGCATTATTTTGCCGAAACTGGGCATCCCGTATGCGGACAAGCTGGTTCATGACCTCGGTCGTGCCGCCGTCGCCCGGGGTTTGCTGCCGATAGTGTCGACCGCATCTAGTAGCGCTGAGTTGACGAAGATCCTTGCGGAGGTCGAGGCCGGATTGGCCGATGGTGTCGTTGCGGAGGTGGAGTATCTGACGGAGGACCAGGTCGACACTGTTTTTGCGGGCATGACCAAGGATTGTCTCATCATGCATCCAACGGCTCGATCGCAACGCTTCAGTGTCTTGAATAATGGTCTCATCGCAGCGCTGGAGACCGCATTCCTGGACCTAGTTTCGAAAGGTCATAAGCGGTTCATTTATATCCAAAACACTGGCAGCAATCCAAATCCCCGACTTCAAGGCATCCTAGAGCGTCGGTTGCACCTGGCCAATGACGTCATAATCGAAACGATGGTAGGCGCGGGCGAACGATCATTGGCTGCCGATTGCGCTCGGAAGATATCTCAGATGAAGCCACGCCCAACTGCCGTCCTTGTTGAATCCGACTATACGGCGGTGACCGTGATCGAGGAATTTTCTCGCCTGGGATTGGCGGTGCCGACTGCGATCGCCGTTGTTGGATGCGGGAATGCCGAGGAGGGCTATTACTGCGAGCCTCGATTAACGACGATCGGTCCGGAATGGAATACCCTCGACGAAGCCGGCAGATATGTCATCGATGGAATTGCCTCCAACGAATGGCGGCCGCGCAGGGTGTTTCACACAAACTGGATGTACATCGCCAGAAACAGCGCCTGAAGTAATCTTCGCGCAATGGGTCCCAAACTGCCACCGGCGACCAACGACGCTCCCAAGTGATACGCCGCTTGTTGTTGTCGTCTGGAGTGACCGGCGGCACTTAATCCAGGCCGATGTATCTACACCGGCACGGCGCAGGTGCCCGTGAACCTGAAGGGATACGAATAATGACGGCTGATCCCGTCAGGGGGATTGCGGCTCAGACAATTCCTCAGCGCGCGACACCATTTCGAGGTTGAAGACCTCCAGTTGGCGGTAGAGTTCCTTGTATTTCGCGTAGCGATAGTCGTAGTGCTCCCGCAGGGAACAATCGGGCTCGAAGACGCGCTCAGTCACGACAAGTTGCGCGGCTGCGTCGGCAATCGATGAGAAGAGTTGCGCCCCTGTGCCGGCCAGAACCGCTGCGCCCAGCACGCCGGCATCCAGATTCTGGCGACGGTGCAAAGGTCTCGCAAGAATATCTGCCCGGATCTGGCACCAGATATCCGAGCCCATACCTCCGCCAGCCGTCTTCAACGCCACAGGAATGGTTCCGGCCGACCGTTGCAAACTCTCGATCGCCATTCGCGCAGAGAAGGCCACCCCCTCCATCATGGCAACGGTGAAGTCGGCGGGGCCCATCGAGGCATCGATGCCAGAGAAGGATGCCCTGGCGTTGATGTTCCATAAAGGCGCGCGTTCACCCTGAAGATGTGGAAGAAATATCGGGACAGTGGAATGGCGGTTGATGCCGGCGGCTAGATTGGAGAGCTCATTCGGTGTCCTTCCAAGCAAGTTTGAGAGCCACGCCATGGAAGCGCCGCCCGCCTGGGTCGGGGCCGCGTGGAGCGTAATACCCTCACATCGCGGAAAAGCGATAACGCCAGACTCCGGGTGCTTCTGCTCGGAGACGATACCAAGCACCTCGCTCGTACCACTGAGATACAACCCATCTCCCTGATCCAGCACACCGCTACCGAAAAGGCCGGACCATGCGTCCATCGTGGCGACGACCATGGGGGTTCCAGCCGCAGGCAATCCGGGTTTGATGACGCCGGCAACCGATGTGAAGGGGCGAACCGGAGCAAGCCGTTCAAAAGCACCACCGACCAGGTCAATAAGATCGGCGATGTAATCCAGATTCTGGTCCACGACACCGAAGGATGCCATGGGGTCAGCAACGACTTCGCCCGTCAACTGCATAATGCAGTAGTCCTTCGGAGACAGAACCCAACGTGTCCTTCGCCAGACATCCGGCCGGTAGCGCTTCACCCATTCCATTCGCGAGAGGACATGACTCGCGTCAATGGGAAGTGGTGCGCCCCACCATTTGAGCTTGTCTTCTTCCCGCACCAGGGAATCGAGTTCAGCGGCGACGCCGCCGCAGCGCCCGTCCTGCCAGACGAACGCCGGCATCAGGGGCGTGCCGTCAGCGGCAACGAACACGTGACTGTTGACGTGGGAGCATAAACCGACAGCCTGCAACTCACCCTGCGCCAGCCCGTCAACGAGTTCCCGAAGTGCAGCCTGCACATGAGCAATCCAATCGCCGGCATCCTGTTCGACGATGTTCGGTGCCCGACGTGTGGTATCGTAGCGGGACGCATAACTACGTTCGACCATTCCATTCAAATCGACGCGCGCGGCTTTGACAGTCGTGGTTCCGACATCAATGCCGATCAGCTTGGGGCCGCTCACTGAATTACCTCCCTCTGCACTCATGTCTGACAGGCCTTCCTTAGCGGTGTGATCAACCGGTGACAATCTGTACCTTCACTTGTGTGGGCCGCTCTATTGAAAAGCAAGCCAAGCTCAGCTAACGTCCCGATCATATTGAGGAAATTCGAGCGAAGGCGGGAAGAAATAATGGCTTTCAGGTGGAGGGTTGGCGCCTTTGCAGGCGCAGTTGCAGCGTTGTTGATGGCGGGTGCAGCAAACGCTGCCGGCAGAATCGCCGTTATAACCCCGTATCTCTCGCAACCTGGCACCCAATTCTACGTCGAGGCGTTCCAGGAGGAAGCCAAGGCGAACGGGTGGGATGTCAACGTCATCGATACAAAGGGTGATGTAGCCGCTGCAATCAGCCGCATCGAAGACGTTAGCAATCAGAAGGTCGATGCCATCGTCATCAACGTGGACCCGGCCCAGGTTGCTGCCGGGCTCGAGACAGCGAAGTCCTCTGCGATCCCAGTCTTTGGAATGGATGCTGGCGCAAGTCCACTCCTTGTCACGAATGTCACGTCCAACGGATATGCCATGGCAGCCGACACCGCCGCTTATGCCGCGAACCGCATCAATGGCAAGGGCGATGTCGTGATGTTCGTTTTCGATGCATTCCCTCCAGTGCAGGCACGCGGCGTAATCGCCGATGCGATCTTCAAGAATAATCCTGACATCAAGGTGATCGAGCGCGTCACGCCTGACGTGTCGGATGGAGGCATTGCTGATTCCAGGGCCAAGATGGAAGCAATTCTGACGGCCCATCCCGAGAAGGGATCCATCGCCGCAGTCTGGGCAGCCTGGGACCAGCCCGCGTTAGGCGCATTGCAGGCCATCGAGGCGGCGGGTCGTCAGGATGAAGGGATCGTCATCACCGGTATCGACGCCAATCCGCAAGCCCGCGAAGCAATTGCCAAAGGTAGCAACTTCGAAGCGTCGATGGCCCAGGACTTCAAAGGCATCGGCCGAACCACTGCTGACGCCGTCAAGCGCTATCTTGCAGGGGAGAAGATCAAGCAAAGTGTCCTTTATGTACCGACAAAGCTTGTGACGGCGGCAAACGCCAAGGAATGAAATCGGCAATGCTCGAAACGAGCCGGCTTGCCAAAAGCTATGCCGGCGTACCTGCGCTAAAGAATGGGTCCCTCGCAGTCGTTGGCGGCGAGGTGCATGCCCTCATGGGCGAGAACGGCGCGGGCAAGTCCACCCTCATCCGCATTCTGGCAGGTGCCACGGCGCCTGACGACGGCACGATATTGATCGAAGGGGTCCCGGTTGCGATCGAAAGTCCTTTGAAGTCGCGCCGATTGGGATTTCGCTTCATCCATCAGGAACTCAGCATTATCCCCGAGCTATCGGTTGCCGAGAATCTTTTCCTCGGCCGGCCATATCCTCGCAGGTTTGGATTCCTGGCCGACTGGAATGAGCTGAACCGGCGCGCCTTGAGCGCTCTCAACGCCTTGGATATCAGACACATCGATCCCAGCCTAAAGATGGCGCGCCTGTCGATTGGCGATCAGATGCTTGTGAAGATTGCAGCAGCATTCCTGGACGATGGCGGGGAGGCCGCCCGCCTTTACGTCATGGACGAGCCCACCGCCGCGTTGACGAGTGCGGAGTCCGAACATCTCTTTAAGGTGATAGCGGGCCTAAAAGCTCGTGGGCGCAGCGTCATCTACGTATCCCACAGGATGGATGAAGTCATGAATATCGCTGACAGGGTCAGCGTGTTGCGAGATGGGGAAACGGTCGCAACAAGCGCGATCTCCGACATCAGCAAGGCGGACTTGATCCAGTTGATGACGGGACGCCGAATTTCCGACGCCTATCCTGCGAGAACTTCGGCGGCTGGCCCCAACTCGGTGCTCCGTGTTGCCCAGGCCAGCTCGCGATCAGTCCGTCAGGTCTCATTCGATTTGCGAGCCGGTGAAATCCTTGGGGTGACCGGGCTTTCGGGAGCTGGCCAAAGTGAACTCTTGCGCCTCGTGATCGGAGCGGACAAGCGGATTGACGGCGACCTCGAATTCACCGGCCAGGCGCTGAAAGCAAGTGACACACCTGCGGAACGCTGGGCGTCCCGTATCGCCTATGTGCCAAGGGAGCGGCGACGTGAGGGCCTTCTTCCTCGCGCTCCGGTCGTCGAAAATACCGTCCTTGCTCATTTGCGTTCATTGAGCCGGTTTGGACTATTGTGCAACCGCCGCGCAGAATTGCTTGCTTCGATGGAAATCGCTTCACGCGTTAAACTGAAGTCGACGGGAGGAAGGCAGCCGGTCTTTCAGCTATCCGGGGGAAATCAGCAAAAGGTCGTTCTCGCACGTGCCATCCTTGGATCGCCAAAATTGCTGTTGCTGGATGAGCCTACCCGGGGTGTCGATGTTGCGGCAAAGTTCGATATCCATACCTTGATAAGACAGCTGGCCGAAAGCGGCGTGGCCATTTTGCTTGCCTCCTCAGATCTGTCGGAACTGATAGGTATGGCCGACCGTGTCATGATCATGCGTGAGGGACGACAGGTCGCCGTTGTGCCAACGGATGGTCTCACCCCTTCAACTCTGCTGGGGATCTCTTTCGGTGAACCTGCCTAATTCCTTGAGGACATCCACTTGATCCGCGCTATCCGCAAATACGGAACCCTGATTGGCATCGTGGCCGTTATATTATTCTTCTGGATAAACATTCCAGATACGTTCATGACGGCGCGAAACTGGCTAAACATATCCCAGCAGGTTTCCATGCTTGCGGTGACTGCTTTCACAATGACAATCGTGATGGCCATGGGCGATTTTGACCTCTCTGTCGGGTCAATGGCAAGTCTTGCCGGTATCGTCGCGGCGCTCGCCTTCAAGGCTGGACTACCTGTGCCGGCAGCAATCGCCCTTTCATTGTCAGTCGGACTCGTCGGAGGCTTTGTCAACGGCGCGCTGGTGAGCTTCGTGGGTATTCTGCCGTTTGTCGCGACGCTTGGCACCCTGACCGTGTTTTCGGGATTTGCCTTCTTGATTAGCGGCGGCAAGACGATCTTCGGCACCGATATCCCGGCCGGTTTCAGCGGGTTTGCTCGCGCTGGAATCCCCCTGTTTCAGATAGGCGACCAATGGGTTTTACTGCCCTACCTCAGCGTGCTTGCGCTTGTCGCTCTCCTGCTCGTATGGGTATTGCTCGAGCATACGGTCTATGGTCGTCGGCTCTATGCCATTGGCGGTAACGCCGAAGCTGCAAGGCTCGCCGGTGTGCGCGTACGGTTCCTTCGATTTTCGGCGTTTGGCCTGACAGGTCTCGGGGCTGCAACGGCGGGTCTGATGTATACAAGCCGGGTTGCCTCAGCCAACCCGACCCAAGGCAGCGGCTTGATGCTTTCTGCCATTGCGGCCGTGTTTCTGGGAATGACGATGAGTGAGGAGGGCGAGCCCCGCGTCCTGGCGACTTTTTTCGGGATTCTCATTCTCGGCGTTCTCGACAATGGCCTCACGCAGATGAGTGTCGATTCTTACGTGCGCGAGATCCTCGTTGGATCAATTATCATACTTGCCGTTGCCTCATCCAGCTTGAGCAAGCTTAGCCAAAGGTAGTGGTCACTCCCCACATGCACTGTTCTCAACGACGCCCACAGGAGAGATGATGCCCAATCCGCTATTCCCGCGCCCGCGTCAGAAATCTGCGCCGCGTCCAGACTGTGGCGTAGCGAGTGCTCGCCGGGGCGAGCTTCATGTTTCTGGATTGCATGTGCAGCCTGATTTGAACGGCTGTCGTATGATCGATCTGACAGTACTGCGTGGTTTTGCGAAATCGATTAGTTGCCTTGAAAGCGATCGACGCTAGTCCGCACCTTCGCCATCTCCTCCCCTCGCTTGCGAGCAAGGCTCGTCAGTCGTTCCTCGTCAAGGACACCTTCCTTGACCAATGCCAAAAGAAGGGTCGCAATCTCAACGCTTGCCTTTCGATCCCGTGTTATGCCCTGCTCGCGGCAAAGGGTCTTAAACGCATTCTTGATGAAGGAAAAATCGACGATACGCATCGATTGAGAACGAAGCACCGCACCAGCGAAGGCATCGGTTTCGACCCCATAATGATCTCGAAGTGGGCTGCCCTCAACTGCATTGTCGATAGTGGTGGTGCCGGCGTCGTCTTCGTTTATGGCGACTTCTTGCAAGCTGCCTCCCCATTTCTAATGCCTGGTGTAAGGATGAATCAGTGGAGGGTAGCACTTCAAGAGAAGCCTAATCAACCTTAGCAATCAATGTGTTCGCACGCTTCAGTTGGGACGGCGTTCGAATGCAATCTTTGAGGGGCGGATCGTCATGCCCAGCGAGTTGGCTTTGACGTATTTGAGGTCAAGATCAATCAGCTATTAAAGGAGATAACAAGTGACCTGCCGAACAATCGGGCCCAGGCCTCGGCATTGGCGTGCTGGATATCGACAATTGTCGTGCCTGCTGTCCACCACCCGTTGCCGATAGCGACGATGACCTGCGGCTCATCGAGTGCAGGATGGGCCATGTTTAGAGAAGCTCGTAGCAAATCAGCGGGCCAACTGCATGTCGCCAAGCCTGACGCTCGGGTTCGCGAAAAAGCCTGCGCGTGCGCCGCGCGCATTGTGGGCCCAAGATTGCCAGGGCTGCCACATTGATCCAGGAACCGGGACGCGCTGCCGACAAAGTCTGTCTCCGCCATTGGCCGATAACGCGAGCATAACGTTCTCGTAGCCGTCGGGAGCAATGACATATGCGCCGGCAACGACGGTAAGGGGATTCTTGGTCAAAGCGCGGGTCCAAAAACGCTCGACCGTCGGCGCACTAAGCGCGCTCTCAGGGAGGACAGCGATGCGCCCGTCATGAGTTTGCAAGCCGGTCACAACACGAATCAACTCAGTTTGATAGCGCTTGCTCTCGGCGCGTCCGAGTTCAACTCCCATTTTCAGATCGAAGCTCATCCACCCATCCGGCTTTGGAGCGTCGGTCTACGCCGCCGCGGATGTCAGCCAGAAGCCGCATACCGAGAGAGCAACCATCACGGCCCCGACGGGTCACCAAGGACGGCGACGATCGGGCCGCACTTGATGAATCCTCAAGAAAATCCCGCCGGCAACTCGCAAGAGTGCGAGTAGCTTGCGAATCGCAGTCGCTGCGCACAAGCTGGAAGGGAAAGTGGGAGCTTCCTTCGATCCAATGAGTGTGGCGGTCCGTGAGTTTTGGAAGCAAAACTGAAGCCAGCTTCTGCGCCGACTCTGTTCGCCAGGGCTTACGGTTGCCTCTCTCGTCCGGTTGTCTAAAATCACCTCAGCCGAATTGACGAGGGTAAGGGGAATATGACTTTTCACGTGCCAGCGCTATCTTCCCAGCATGAACCTCGCTGACCACTTTACCCACCCCGATCCACGTGAATCGGAACTGTCGCAACGCCTCCTGGAGTTGGGACTCGACGTTTGCCGTCTTGGCGTAGTGTCGCGAAGCGCTCTTGAAAGCGAGAAGTGTCTTGCGAGCAATGCAAGGCTATCGCCGGCAATGCTGGCCGTCCGGCTGTTCGTATGGTACGTCGCAGAAAGCAAGCACTTCGATCCCAATGTTCTTTCACGGCCCGGTTCCATAGGTCGATCGATCTTCACGATGAGAAGATGGGCCGCGGGAGATCCAATATTCGCGGCCAATGTGGAAGTTGAAATTTCTTCGTTGAAGTACTTCCTCTACGAGCTTTTTGAGACCGTCCAAGTGCCTCCAACGATGATCATCGCGGCCCAGGAGCGTCTCCTGGGTGCCTGACCCACCAAGTGAATTGGCAGACTTTGATTTTGGGTACTATCGGATCGGAAGAAGTGCGACTACCTTTCCAGCTTCGCATGTAACTCCAGCGGCTGGCCGGGTTTGGGTCGGCTGTTTGGAAGTTTCTTGAGAAGCAGCCCTTGGCCGCAGTACAGGGCCGCTGTGATTGCCGCATCGACGTCGGGAACAAGGCGCCTTCCGGGTCTGCAACGTAGTCTTTGCCATCACGGACATTGAAATAAAAACGCTGTTTTTGCGGGCTATGTATCATTGCCTTGGACTACCGCAGTTCGAGGTCTGCGGAAAGCGATGAAAGGCTGGGGTTTCGCTTCTTTGCCGCCGCAGATCGAGCTCGATTGCCGAGGGTCCAAATCGGGCAAAAAGATCTTCGGCCTCGCTGGCGTGCAGATCATAATTTTGCTGAAACTGTTCCAAGGAATATGGCTGGCGACGCCGCCTTTCAAATGTTCGCGCGCTTTTCCTCACTGCCTCCAGATAATGACGGCGTTCTAATGATTTACGATCCGGAAGGTTCCGAACGCGGCTGACACCGGCGACACCAACGCGACACGCCTGCAGCTTGACATGTGAGGCCTCCGAAAATCTCCTCCGGACCCTCGTCTCCGACCTTCATCAGACTTTTAATGTGGATGGGAGGCCACCGACCAATACCAACCCCCCCGAGTGGCCTCCCTTATCCTTCCAGGAGATGAAGGATAGGAGGAGAGTAGGATTGGAGATGGGGTTAACAATCGGACCTTGGTCTGACGGAGCGTTGCGTACGCTGGCGTACCTTGAGGCAGTGGTCCGCGATCATGTCAGCCAAGTTGTGGCCGTTTTCCTGCTGGAGACCCACCAATGACCGGAACCTATCAGGTTGGATTCGCGGGTTCCGATGACCGAGACCATCCGAGCGCGTGGTACAGTATGATCGCTCCGATTGTTGCGGTGCCGATTCCATCAAGCGTGAAACCGCCAATGTCGAGCTTGAAATTGCCAGCACCGAGGACAAGTGCGACGCCCACCGTGATGAGATTTCGGGGTTGTGCGAAGTCAACTTTGTTCTGCACCCAGATGCGACCCGCGGTGGCTGCGATAAGTCCGAAAACCACGACAGAAAGCCCTCCTAGAACCGGTCCCGGAATCGTTTGAATGAGAGCGCCGAACTTGGGCGAAAATCCAAGGACAATTGCCACCGCTGCTGCCACCAGGAAAACGAGCGTCGAAAAGATGCGCGTTACGGCCATGACACCCATGTTCTCCGCATAGGTGGTCATGCCGGTCCCGCCGAAACTGCCCGAAAACATTGTCGCAATCCCGTCGCCGATGAACGCCCGGCCGAGATACGGATCGAGGTCGCGGCCTGTCATTGCGCCGATAGCCTTGATGTGCCCAAGGTTTTCCGCAATGAGGATTACCACGACCGGTGCGATCAGAGTGATTGCAGAGGCGGAAAAGACCGGTGCGGTAAATCGGGGCCACCCGAACCAGGGCGCTGCTGCAACGCCTGCAAAATCGATCGCTGTGCCGAAAGAAAAGCCGTTGGCGAGGACGAAGTATGCCAGGTAAGCAACTGCTCCGCCGATAAGGATTGGCAAACGGCGCGCGATGCCTGGCGCGTACACGGCGACCATGCCGACAGCGGTGAAGGTCAGGATTGCAATCCAGCGAGAGAGCTGGTCCCCGTCAGGGCTGTTCGGATGAATGCCCGAGGCGCTGGCTATGGCGATTGGCGCGAGTACCAGGCCGATCGCGGCAACGATCGCGCCAGTCAGTACGGGCGGCATCAAACGCTCTATCCAGCGATGACCGACAAGCGTAACGACCACGCCAATAAGAGCATATAGTGCCCCGGCAGCGATGATGCCGCCGAGCGCCAGCGCTATGTTCGGATTGGGTACACCGGCGGCAGCACCAGTGGCGGCCAGAACAGGACCGATGAAAGCGAATGAGGAACCGAGATAACTGGGTACCCGACCTCCAACGGCGATGAAGAAAATAAGTGTCGACAGTCCCGAAAACAGGATCGAGACGTTAGGGTCGAAGCCCATCAGTATCGGGGCAAGGACCGTGGAGCCAAACATTGCCACGACGTGCTGAAAGCCGAGAACGACGGTTTGTCCTGCCGGAAGCCGTTCGTCGGGAAGAATACGACCTTCAGTCTTCAGTTGCCAACGCGGAAAATAGCTGCTGTCTCTGTCGTTCATTTCCGCCTCTTTCTATCGAAAGCCCCGCGAGCCCTGCAAAGCAATGCAAGGCGAGGAGTTTTCCCGGTCTACCACCATTCTCTGTCCCTGCAGTGGTATCACTTGTCAATGTCGCTGGTCCTGGCTTCCTTCCCGCATGCGGAAGTCCTCTTACTTGGCCAAAAGCACATTGGCTGAAGACATCGCGCGAGTAGCGCGCATAGCTGCTATGCTGGATTTACGGTTTTCGCCCGTCGTTTCACAGTCTATTAGAGCTGCCTGGATCGATCCACCGGTCCTTTTTGTGATGCGCGGTTGGCCCTGAACGGAGACATGATGCAAAACATAATCATAGCGGATAGCGATATGGGGTCCGTTGAAAGTGGCACCAAAACAGTTGCTGTGCGGGTTGGATACTGTTCCGTTGAACCAGGTCCGCTTGAGGTCCGTTCCGCGAGCGGCTGCTGGCCAACAGCCAAAGTGGACGTGGTTTCGGTTCAGCGGAAGGCAATCTCAGACTTGAGCGCAGATGAGCTCAATCAGAGCGGATTTTCGACTGTCGACGCCATGGTTAGGCTGTTCCTCCCGGCTCATCCGTGCCTGTCGACAAACTCGGATGTGACTGTCATCGGATGGAAGGCAGCCTGATCAACTCGCAGCCCAGACCGGATCTGAGGCCCACATTCGGCCCAACCAACCGGGGTGCGGTTCAGCCGTAACATGCCTTGCTCGTTTTTTGAATAAGGCCGTTGAATGGGGACGATGTATCCTTCAATCCCTCAACCGGCCTCGCATCGTTGCCCCTCGTCGTTGTGACGGCCACCCGACCGTGAGCCTTTCTGCCGAAGAACTTGGCATTCTCAGCGGATGTGGGATCTGAAGCTGATCCGTGTGGTCTGGCAATCGCGTTGGCAGTGACGGGTATCGCAGCGACGACCCTTGCACTAGCTCTTGTTGGGTCTCATCCGACCGTCGCGTTGGGGTCTCGCGTTTGGAGCCCTGCCGGTAAGCGTGCAGAGTTATGTCACGCAGGCGGCATCCGATGAAGCGGAGAGCGCAGGAGCATTGATGCTGACAACGTTTCAGATTGCCATTTCCAGCGGCGCTGCGATCGGCGGCCTGATTGTCGAAACGCAAGGGCTGGAAGGTGTTTTCTCCTTTGCGGGTATTGCTGCGCCTTGCGGAACCGCGTTGATTGGCATCCTCGGTCGGAGCACCGCTCGAGCGATCCCATAGATGTCTCTCCTGCTGAAGGTTCCTCGTAAGACAAGAGAGGCCTGGCAATATGAGTGGATATCCCATCCTCATACGCCAAGCCTCTCTCGTTTCCTCGGGAGAGGATGGAAGGAAATTAATAGCTTGATATCCAGGTGGCTAGCCGGACTAAGGTCCGATCAGCTTGCTTGCCACGATAACTTCCTTCTATCCCAGTCACCCGCCTGGTCCGCGCCGGACCGCAACCGTCATCGCGGCGACGGTTGTGCCTGCTTAATGGGGAGTGATGTCAGAAGATGTGATCCATACTCGCCCATCATATGCCAACTGGCCCTCTGCGAACTTGCGGTCGGCAATGCCCTCATACATGGGGAGGTCACGAAGTATGCTTTGGATTAGGTCGCCTTCGCCAGCGGGCAGTGCATCGTCGGAGATGCATACGGTCTGGTGCAGGCTGCCTTCCGTCATGACTAATATGGCATGACTGCCATATAGCCGGATTTTGCCGGGCACGGTTGCGAGCGACATGGCGTCCTCCTTGAAATTCTCCGGAGAGTGTTGTTTCGCTTTCCGGACGCTAGGGACATATGGTTAATGAAAGGTTAAGGTTTTACAATCCGGCCATCAGGAGAGGTTGCACCCCAAAAAGGTGCATTGGGCGTCCAAAGCGGGCAGAAATATTCACGGTCGCGAGCCTGGCCGAAATCATGGTAGTCGAGGAAGATAACGTCGATGGCCAAAGGCAGATGCGTAGGTCCTGTCATCGTATTCCATACGTCATCGGAACGTGTTTTCCGCAAGAATCCGCTAGCGGGCTTCTTTCATGCCGCGCTGTCTATTATACCGCGAGTGCGGCGCTCTTTGGCAGAGTGACCGGGAATGCGGCTGGTTCAACGTCCCTGGATTCGACCCTGTTCCGACCAGCATTTTTGGCAAGATAGAGAGCACCGTCGGCCCGATCAATTACATCGTCCAATGATGTCTCGCCAGGGGCGACTGCTGATACACCACAACTGACGGTAACCTCATGGCTTACTCCGATCTTGCTCCAGTCTTTCATCGCAAAGCACGTTCGCACTGTGTCTGCGAGAGCGATGGCCTGCCCGACGGATGAGTTCGGAAGAAATGCCACAAACTCTTCACCGCCAAATCTTGCGGCATGGCCGAGCTTGCCGACGATGCGCGTCAATTCCTTTGCTAGCCCCTGGATAACGAGGTCGCCCGCCGCATGGCCACAGGTATCGTTCACATGCTTGAAGTGGTCGATATCACACACGATAAGTGATCCTTCGAGTACTTCGGAATTGGAATCGAGCTGAACGGCATCCCAAAAGCCACGGCGATTGAGAAGTCCAGTCAACTCGTCCCTCGCGGCAGCTGTCCGGTGCCGCTCGATTGCGGCGGTAGCGCTGGCTGCCAAGGCAGTGAACGGAAAGAACATGCAGATGGTGATTGTCGTAATAGTCACTTCCAGGTTGTAGAGAGAGGTTGCGAAATCACTGAAGTCGTTGCTGGAATTCGTGAAGAAAGTGAAGAAAACGGTTCGGGTGACGGAGTCGAGGACGACAACACATGACGTCACGACAAGCGCGATATCAATGGGGCGTGATGCCTTGCGGGCGACGACCCAAACCGCGAACCCCAGAAGCAACGCAAACCCGGCATCCGTGAGGAATAGTTGTGCGATCAGGCTTGGTTTCCAGTAGACCGAATAGGCGAGCGCAACAGTATATAGGGCAACAAAACTTACTCTCTGCATTCTAAAGGTGGGCGCTCGGAAGTGCCTCAGGAGACCGCTGCCATAACAGTAGGCCGCTCCTATGAAGATCATCCCGGACGCAAACGCAGCCAGGAATTGGTCTGGCAGGAAGGTTGAAACAACGAAGCCTGCCGAGGTTTGAGCAAAGCCGGCGCCCCAGTGCCACCCTGGCGTGACCTTCAGGTGCCAGAGCAAGAAAAAGGCAAGTGCCACGATGCCAAACAGAATTGGCGGGATGTAGAAGATGAGATTGCTGTCGCCCATGTCGAACATCATTCAAATGTTGAATCAGTATCCACCGAACTGTAGCGTCGCCCGCTTAACGCGAGCTAAATTGCGTACGCGGCCCCTGAACAGTGTTGGCTGCCTTGACCTCTCTGAGATCAAGACGCGACAATCACATGACCCCAGTCAGTCGCCAGTCTGCGCATGGGACGAACGCGGGCCGGGCGGGAATGACGGCCATATGCGACTAACCTGTGGAGAAAAGAACAAAACGGGAATTGGCTGTCGCAGTGAATCGGTCTCTATCGTAACAAGATAGGTCAATGATGAGGTACTGATTTGGCCTATCGCTTCGTGCACACCGCCGACATTCATCTCGACTCGCCCTTGAGGACGCTCGCGCTGCGCAATCCGGAACTATCCGATTTAATCGGCCTGGCGACGAGGCGCACGTTCATTCGGATTGTCGACCTGTGTCTGGAAGAGCAGGTGGATGCACTTCTATTGGCAGGGGACCTCTACGACGGCGAACAGACGTCGATGAAGACCGCTCGCTTCCTAGCAGAACAGCTCAGGCGTCTTGATGAGGCGGGCATACAGACGTTCATCATCCGCGGCAATCACGACGCACTGTCAAAAATCACCTCCGAACTGGTCATGCCGGAGTCTGTCAAGATTTTCGGTTCCGAGGCGGAAGCGGTGGCAGTGCAGCGGAGCGCCGGGCAGTTCCCCGTCGTCATCCATGGCCTGAGCTTTGCGAAGCCGCATGCTCCACACAGCCTGTTGAGGCATTATCCGATGCCTGTGCCCGACGCGGTCAATATTGGTATCATGCATACGAGCCTTGGAGGCACAGAGGGGCACGACCGATACGCTCCATGCAACGTCGCTGACTTGCATCAGAGCGGTTTTCGTTACTGGGCCTTGGGCCACATCCACAAGCGGTCGGTTGCCGAAGGGGCAGCCTCTACCGTTGTAATGCCGGGAATGCCGCAAGGCCGCGACATAAACGAGGACGGACCCAAATCAGTTTCGCTGGTGACAATCCGAGATGACCGGTCACTGATCGTGGAGGAGCGATGCATCAATGTCGCTCAATTTGAGCGGCTTTTCATTGACGTCTCAGACGTTGCCGACTGGAAGGCAATGATTGGCAAAGTTTCCGGGGGGCTTGAAAGACTGCGCTCGACGATTCCGGCAGATCATCTGGTTGCACGAATTCAGCTTCATGGTTCCCATGAGATGGCATGGCGAATTCGCCGGGATCTCGATCTTATCAGAACCGAATTGGAAACGAGAGGCTCGGCCAGTGGCAACATTTGGATCGACAAGGTCCAGACCTCGTGCATCGGCGCGGAAGATACGGAAGGCAACACCGGAAGTGCGCTTTCGGAACTGACCTCCATCATCAATGCGGATGTCCTTGAGTCGGCACCCTATCAGCAAGAGATTGCCGCCATTGCGGACGAACTGCGCGGACAGCTCCCTGCGGAGCTCCGAAATATCTTCGGCACCGATGAGGCAGCCTTTCGGGATGTGCTCGCCGGCTTCGCGCAAGAAGGCTCAGCCAACATCGTGGCACTGCTGCGCAACACGCAGGGGGAATAATGCGCATCAACCGGCTTGATCTGACGCGATATGGAAAGTTTACCGACGGCGTGCTGGATTTTGGTTTCCGGTCTATCGGAACGCCTGATCTTCACATCATCTACGGCCCAAATGAAGCGGGCAAGTCAACCACATTTGATGCGATTGTAGACCTCATTTTCGGAATTGGCACTTCAAGCCGATATGGCTTCCTGCATCCCTATCAAACGATGCGCATTGGTGCAGATATCAACGTCGGCGGGAAGAACCGAGAGTTCGTTCGTATCAAGCGCCCGCAGAACAGTCTTCTCGATGACCAGGAGCGCGTCCAGCCGGAGATCGACATTAAGGCTGACCTGGGTGGTATAGATCGGGACGCTTTCGCCACAATGTTTTCACTCGATGACGAAAGTCTGGAGAAGGGCGGAGAAGGCATTCTCGCAAGTAAGGGGAACCTCGGCGAATTGCTGTTTGCCGCAAGTGCCGGCCTTGCGGACCTCAGCAGGCAATTGACCGTAATCAGAAGCGACGCCGACACCTTCTACAAATATCGCGCGAGAAGTGGAGCTCTTGCCGAACTGAAGGGCCGCCTCTCCGATCTGAAACAGCAGCGAGAGGCGCTCGATCTGCAAGCGAGTGAGTTTTCCAGACTCGTTGTCGAGCGCGACAGGCTTGCTGGGCTTTATGAAGAGGCGATCGGCGCCAGGGCGGGAACGCAGCGCAGGATCGAGGAAGTCAAATGCGTTCTCAACGCGCTTCCCGTCATGTTGCGGCGCGGCGCGTTGAAGGATCGCCTCGCTGGCCTCGACACCGTACCGCAACCGCCAGAAACCTGGCGACAGGAGCTGCACGAGCTGAGACGGAGCGAGGTGGAGCTAAGGGTAAAACTTCAGGACCACTCTGCATCTTTAGCTTTGCTCGAGACTGAGATAGCGGACATTTCAATTGATCCTGCCGCGCTCGCCATCGCATCGCAGGTGGAGGACCTTTCCGAACTTCGAGCGCGGTATGTAACGGCTGAAAAGGACATTCCCAAGTTGACGGCTCGGGCATCGGAGCTGTCCATCGGAAGTATCCTTGCCCAATTGGGCAGGCCAGGGGAGACAGCTCCCGCGCATCTGCTTCTGGACGCGGTTACAATCGGATCGCTGCGCTCGCTCATTGGGTCGAAGTCGGGTGTCGACGCGAAGTATTCCGCCGCCCGAGACGAGTTGTTGAGGGCGGAACGGGCGCTCGCGAACCAGGAAGGCGTAGAGGCCGACCATGCGTTGACCTCTGCGGAGCGCGTCCGGGCGATCGAGACCCTTCAAGCTGTCATCAAGGCAGTCCCGAAGTCAGACCAGGATATCGTTCTTCGATCATTGGCCCGTCGCGGGGACGGGGCGCGCGCAAGCCTGACTGAAACGTTGAGGACGTTAACACCGTGGCATGGAGAGGTGGAAGCTCTTTTGTCGCTGGTTCCACCCACAGGTGCACGTATCGAATCCTGGAAGAAGAGCTACTCCACTCTGGATGATCAACAGCGGATATCGCGCGCCGAGTTGCAGCGTCTTGAACTCGAGGCAGCAAGGCTTGAGGCTGAAATCACGACGTTGCGTGCTCAGGCAGGAAACATCGAGGAGCAAGCCGCAGCGGTTATCCGCGCGGAACGCGACCAAGCCTGGGCGCTGCATCGACAGGCAATGGACAACGCATCCGCGGATGTGTTCGAGATGGCGATGCGCCGGCACGATAATCTGATGTCGCAGAGGCTCATGCACTTTGCTGATATTGGCAGGCTTAGCCAGCTTAACCAACGGCTTGCGGTCGTGGCTGCCGATATTCGGAGCCAGGAAAAAATCTTCGCGGACGCGCGGTCTGAGTTGGACGTCCTTCGGTCCGAAGTCCGTCAGGGCCTTGCGCAGTCGGAGTCAGATCCGGCCGTAACTGAAAACCCCTGGGAAATGGAGGAATGGCTACGCAGACGGGAAGCGGCCCTGAGGGCGAGAGACGATCTTGCTGAGATCGAGCGGGAAATCGGTGATGTTCGCGATCAAATTGAGAAATCCAGGCGATCAATCGTTCAAGCATTGACCGGTGCGAAGATCGTGATCGATCGGGACGCTGATGTCAGCGAGCTGCTCTCGATCGCCGAGACGGCGTTGAACGCCTTCCATGCTTCGGCGAATACGGCGGCGCAGATTGACAGGCTTCGCAACGACATCATCGAGCGCAAGCATATCTTGGAAGCTGCTGACGAAGCCTCGAAGACATGGCTATCCCAGTGGAGCGCTCTTTGTGCCGGCTGCTGGCTTCGTGACCTTGGACATTCTCCAGGTGTCGGTGCGGTGACCGAAATCCTGACCCTTCTTGAGCGACTGGCCTCGGCTTTAGATGCCCGGGAGAGCCTCTTTGATCGCATTCAGAAGATGGAAAAGGACAAGGATTCCTTCGAGGAGAGGGTACTGCAGTTGAGCGCTTCGCTTGATTTGGGATCCGAAGGTTCTCCCATCGCTCTTTGCCAGGCAATTTTTGAAAGGATCAAGACCGTCGGTCTTGACGCCGAACGCGATCAGAAACTGAAAGGTCAACTTGAAGGAGTGCGGCACGACGAACTTGCCCTACGAGCGACTCAGGGCCTTCTTATGGCTCGGATGCGGGAGATGATGGATTTCTTTGGGGTCAGCTCGTTCGAAGCAGTTGAGGCCAGCATCGATCTTGCCTACCGAAGGCGAGATCTCGAAAACTCCATTCTTGAAGCCGAGCGCGAACTTTTCGAAATGACTGCTGGCTCTCCGATGGTCGAAATCGAAGCATTGACAGCTTCCGCTGACCGATCAGCACTGGGCAACGAACTGGCGAAACTGATGCCGCTCCTCGACGACCAGGATATTCGGTGTCGAGATGTATTTCACAGCAGATCGAAAGCGCAGGATGCCTTGGACGCAGTCGGCGGGGATGCGAGGGTCGCCTCAATTGAGGAACAGCGCAGGACGGTGTTGATCGACGTCGAGGAAAGTGCCCGCCGCTACATGGAGATCCGTGCCGGCGTTGCTGCTGCCGAGCACGCCCTTGCAATTTACAGAGATCGTCATCGTAGTGGAATGATGGCTCGTGCATCGGACGCGTTCCGCACAATCAGTCGCGGTGCCTACCAGGGGGTCGCCGCGCAACCTGGAAAGGATGGCGATGTCCTGATTGCTATCTCTGCGGCCGGTGGTTCGAAAGCCGCCAATGAGCTTTCGAAAGGTGCAAGGTTTCAGTTGTACCTGGCATTGCGTGTCGCCGGATACCATGAATTTGTGGCCAACCGGACGTCGATTCCGTTCATCGCTGACGATATCATGGAGACATTCGACGATTTTCGGGCCGAGGAGGCTTTCAGGCTCTTTTCGGAGATGGGCTTGCATGGCCAAGTCATTTATCTGACCCATCACAGGCACCTGACCGATATTGCCAGGAAGGTGTGCCCAAACGTTCGCGTACACAATCTTGAAGACCTTAGCCGGCCAATGGGGTTCCAGGTAGTGGCGGCGGAATAGGACCGGAGGATGCGCGACCGCACGTCCAAGAAAGTTAGCCGTGTGGTGGCAGGTTTGGGTTCTCAACAACACCGCGGCAGAATGGCGATCGACACGACCCATGCACCCGTCCGAATGAGCATGCAGCGGGGGACCAGTTTTCTTGATCCCAAGGGGGCTCATTCCGGTGTCGCTTGATAGGAGTTTTCCTCGAGGGATGATTCCGGACGAATTCACATCGGGTACGGTTTGGGAAGGAATGCTTGCGACGCCGATCGTTTTGAAGTTTTCTTGTCAGCCTGGCGGCGGGGGAAAGCTTGAGGCATGGTGGTAAGACTTCCACATACTGGTCATGTCGAATTTGATTATTCCTGCATTCGGCATGCGCGATCGCTGATCAGCAATATGTCCGGGATCGCCCTAACATCCGACTGGGCGTGGACGGTCTCCGATGAGGGGCGAACCTTTGAGCACTTCAGACGATTCAAGGACCGCTATTTGCTTATCGATCAATACGAGCTTGATGACTTTTTTCCCGACTTGCCACACGGAGAAGCGGATCTCGAGGCAATCGATCTGCACGGTGCGTCGTTATGGCTTTGCGGGTCTCATAGCTCTTTGGCGTTAAGCGGCAAAGGAGAGGTCGAACCGGAGAAGAAGCCGAGCCGGCGGTTATTCGGCGCCATAGCCTTGTCAGACAGGGGCCATCCTACAAACAAGGCCTTCTGCTTGCCATTTCAGGGAAGAGGCAGCCTGCGCCATATCCTCGGGTCTCACCCTTTACTCTCCGGCTCCCTTGCGCTTCCGTGCAAGGGAGGAGGGCTCGATATCGAGGGGATAGTGGTCTCGGATGATGTCGTTTGCTACGGCCTCCGGGGGCCGCTTGTGAATGGGCTGGCCGTCCTCGCCTTTGTCGGTCGCCAGGGTCCGTTCGGGCTTCCCGGGGGTGAGCCAAAACTTGTCCTTCTTGATCTCGGTGGTCTGGGAATTAGGGACCTTTGTCGCTATGGAAGCTCCCTTCTCGTTCTTGCCGGTCCAGCAATGGATGCCGAAGGACCGTTCAGGCTCTATCGCAGGTCCGGCGGGATTGAGGGCGCCTCATCGCTGCAGCTGATGCATGATTTCAAAAACGGTGTGGGGCATCCCGAGGGTCTGGCGATTGTACAAAAGCCGGAAGGGGCGGGCCTGATTGTAGTTTACGACAAGCCCTCGAGGACACGCGTAGAAGGGAACTCTGTTTGGGGTGACCAATTTGAACTCCCACAACTTTTTGGATGACATCTAGGGTGCGTTGTTAGCAGCGCGTGAGGTGTATCTTCCCCGGACAACAAAAAAGGGCCATCCTACCGGAGGCCCTAAGGTGTGAAGGATCAACCTTCAGAGGGGAACAGCCGCCGCTCGGAAGCCGGGGAGCGCATCCGAAAAGTTGCAACGGCTATACACGATATACGTGAATTTACCGCCGATGCCAAGTAATATATGCGCATCAGATCCAAAAAGGGATGAAGCGGTAGTGAAGTGCACCCACGGGAAGGTCAGAGGTGACCTGGTCTTATCCATTCAATTCACTGTCTTCCGTTCCGGTTCCGATGGCAGATATAGAGGCCAGCATTGTGATAGGGGTAGCGCTAACAAACAGCGAAGAGTGCGAATTTATGATGCGGCCCGACGACAGTTTCAACAGCGGGCCGTCGATCTCAACCATTGCTTCTTCAAACACAAGCTCCCGCCAGCCATCCGACGTCCCCTCGATCAAGACGAACTTATAGCTCGAACCGATATCAAACATTTGTCTTCCCCCCAACTATGTCCATGCTTGGCTCAAATTGCTGAGGCAAGGCATCATTTCGAACATGTCTTAGTGCGTCACGTCCGGCGCAGCTTGGCAGGCCGGTATCGGAGACCAGTCAACCCAATGGCTTTACACCTACTGGCGAAGAGGTCCGGTGCCAAGTCGACATGGCGTAGGCTGTGGCTGCAACGATTGGCATCACCGATCGTCGCAATTCACGTACCACCCGACTCGGCGACAATGATCAAAGTGCAAGCTCTTTGGCTCGCGTATTGATCGCCTCGCAGGCGTCCCCGAACGGATCGCACATCGGCACCAGAGGCGAAGCGCCAAGCTGAAGAAGCGCCTTCAGATGCTTCCAACCACCTTCCTCGCCCACCACCGGCGCGTAGGATGTCATCACGGTGCGCTCCTCGGCATAGAGGCGCTTGTACTCCGCAAAATTGGAGAAGTTCTCGTAATTGCTCTCCGACGGATGGAAGGTCTCGGCCGCAGCACCTTCGGCAAGAATGACCTCGTGGGTACTGAGCAGGACAGCATAATACTCGATCGAGGTGTCATCGGCAGGAACGACCGGCGCGATTGTCGTGCCGTTGACGAGATCCCTCACGCGGATCAGCACGCCGTTCAGAAACAGCGCATGGCCTGGCGACAGGTAGAGATCGGAATGTGGTGTGCGGCTGTCCAGCGCATGGCGGGAAACGCGAATCGGCACGACGCCCTCATGCCAGCGCGCGCCGCTCTTCTTGAAGACCTGGCGGCCGACCCATTTGACCGGACGGGCGCTCCCGTCCGGAAGGGCAACGTTATCGCCGACGCGCAGATCCTCGACAGGCTTTTCGCCGCAATCGGTGAGGATCGCCGTCCCACGCAGGAAGCACTGTGCTCCGCCGCCACCGCCGCCTCCACCGGAGCCTCCCTGTCCGCCG
>Ga0209051_1000403_pt1 | contig 59959 bp, 58 predicted proteins | sample AraplaCvi_mMS_r2_2_FD_184286 | JGI IMG/M metagenome (GOLD analysis project Ga0209051, IMG submission 184286) | Arabidopsis root microbial communities from North Carolina, USA - plate scrape MF_Cvi_mMS_r2 (SPAdes) (version 2) | ecosystem: Host-associated > Plants > Roots > Endosphere | place...
CGGCACTCGGCCATGTCGCCGCCGAATTCAACCATCCCTACATGCCTCTCATTCTCCGGCGCGGCCTCAGTTGGGCCGCCCGACAGTAGTCGCCCATCAGCAGTCCCATTCAGCAATCGAGGACAATGTCATGACCGTCCAATATCGCTTCATCGCGCCGCGCCTAGACGATCCGCGCCTTCTGCAGGACCGCCGCTATTCCATGCTGATCGATGGCAGGAGCGTTCCCGCCCAGTCAGGAGAGACGATCAACCGCGAAAGTCCTGCTCACCCCGGCCATATCGTCGGCGCCATTCCGAAAGGTTCGCGTGCCGACGCCGAGGCTGCAATTGCGGCTGCCCGCAAAGCCTTCGACCATGGCCCCTGGCCGAAAATGACCGGTGGCGAGCGTGCCCGCATCATGCGCCGCGTCGCCGATCTCATCGAAGCGAATATCGAGGAGCTTGCCACCATCGAGGCGCTGGAGGTCGGCAAGGCAATCAACCAGGCGCGCGGCGAAATGGGCTTTTCCGCGACGCTCTGGCATTATGCCGCCGGCCACGCACAGGGCCTCGAAGGCGAAACGCATAATGATATGGGTGCCAATACGCTCGGGCTCGTGCTGCGCGAGCCGGCCGGCGTCGTCGGCATCATCACGCCCTGGAATTTCCCGCTGTTGATCGGCTCCGAGCGCATTCCCTGGGCGATTGGCGCAGGCTGCACCGTCGTTATCAAACCCAGCGAATTCACCTCGGGCTCGACCATCCGCCTCGCAGAACTTGCCCGCGAGGCTGGCTTGCCGGACGGTGTGTTGAATGTCGTGACAGGCTATGGCGCCGATGTCGGTCAGATCTTCGCCGAGCATCCCGATGTCGACATGGTCACCTTCACCGGTTCGCAGCGCGTCGGCCGGATCATCGGCGCGATTGCCGGCCAGAACATCAAAAGGGTCGGCCTGGAACTCGGCGGCAAAGGTCCGCAGGTTGTCTTCGCCGATGCTGATCTCGATGCCGCCGCCGCGAAGATTTCTGGCGGCGCTTTCCATTGCTCGGGTCAGGTCTGCATTGCCGGCAGTCGCCTGATCGTTCATGAATCCGTCGCCGACAAGCTTCTGGAAAAGGTCGAGGCTCTGGCGGCAAGGATCGTCACCGGCGATCCGCTCGACGATTCCAGCACCGTCGGTGCGCTGATCCACAAAGCCCATCTCGAGAAGGTCTCCGGCTATGTAGCCGCAGGCAAGGCGGATGGCGCACAGATCTATAGCGGTGGCACCATTCTCGGCGAAGGCGGCGCTTTCTACGCGCCGACGATCTTCACCGGCGTGAAACCGGATATGTCGATTGCTCGTGAGGAAATCTTCGGCCCGGTTCTTGCCAGCTTCCGCTTCAAGGATCCCGAAGAGGCAATCCGCTTGGCCAATGATACACCTTTCGGCCTTTCAGCCTGCGTCTGGTCGAGCAATCTATCGACTGCCCTGCAGGCGATCCGCCGCATCAAGGCCGGCCGTACCTGGATCAACGGCATGGGCGACGGCACGCCGCAAATGCCGATCGGCGGCTACAAGCAAAGCGGGATCGGCCGCGAGCTCGGTCGTCATGGTTTCGATGAATATTCGGAGCTGAAGAACGTTCACATCACGCTTGCGGATAGACTGGCGCAATAATGCAAAAGCCGCCGGCCTGATGGTCGGCGGCTTATACAAGCTCGCATGGAAATGGCTTTTGCCGCGTGGCCGGATTCAACCTAGCGGCCTGCCGTCTTGCGCCGGCTGCTCTGATTATCCTGTGCCTCGGCCTCGTCATAGGTCCGCATCAAGCGTCCGGCTGCCTTCAGTTTTTCGATGAGATCACTGCCGTCGGCGGAAGCCTTGGTAGCTTCGAGCTGTTCGAACTCCCTGAGCGCCTGTGCCCAATGGCTCTCGCCCCGACCGTGCGGCCGGCCTTCCTCTTCCCAGATGGCATATGCCCGCTGGTTGACCCAATCATCCCGATTACGATTCATTTCAAAACCCCAGCCAGTAAATATGCTCACGCAATGCCAATGGAAATAAAAGTGACAGCCCGGACTTTAGGAGTCGTTACTGCGGGATGTAATATTGCAGGATAAATTGCGTCGGAAGGAGTAGTCTTTCAGTAGCTATAGTTAAAAGGGCGGAAACGTTTGTCCGCCCTTTTCCGTTCAAACAGCAACAGATTCTTCAGCCGCTTCGCCGGCTTTGCCGGCACCGCGTCCCATGAAAGTGAAAATGACGATTGCCGTCAGAACCGTGATGCCGGTTAGAAACCACAGAAGCAGGCCGAAAGCATCATTATAGGCATGGATGAGTTCCAGTTCGCCCATTCCGGAAAGAGCCTGGCCCGCACCCTTGAGATCGCCCGTCACCAGGCGCTGTGCCGCCACGATCGCTTCATGGCTTGTTCCAAGATAGGACTGCGTCAGCGCGGAGAGGACCGCACTCACGATGGCGAGTGCCACCCCTTCGCCGGCGACGCGGGTCGTGCTGAAAATCCCGGTTGCCATGCCGGCGCGCTCCTTCGGCACGACACTGACGGCAAGCCCGTCCATGAGGCCCCAGGGCAGGCTGATGCCGATACCGATCGTCAGCAGGGGTGCAACAAGCGCCACATGGTCCGAACCGACGGGAATATGGGCGAGCCAGAAGAGACCGGCAGCCGAGATGACGAGACCGGCGCTGCAGATCGTCGCTGCCGGCAACCACCGGGTCAGCAACCCGGCCGCGATCGGCAGGATGAGAAGCGGGCCGGAAAGCGCGATCATCATCTGTCCCCCAGCAACGGCACTCAAACGCTCGATACCGACGAAACGCACAGGCAGCAGGATCAGCAGGACAACGAATGCATAGGCTGGAGCAGCCGCCAGGAGTTGCACGCCGACGAAACGGGGATACCGGAAAAGCGTCAGATCGAGCATAGGCCGCTTTACCAGGTGCTCGATGAAGCAGAAGAGAGCCATCAGCAGCGCCGAGCCCAGAAGGAGCCCAAGCGTAGAGACATCGCCCCAGCCGCTCTCAGGCGCCCGCAGCACGCCATAAGTAAAGAGCGACAGAGCGAACGTGAAGCTGATTGCGCCCGGCCAATCGAGCCCCCTTGCCTCGGGATCGCGGGTTTCCGTCAGGAATACCGCACCGAATATGAAAGCGATGATGGCGAGGCCAACAACGAGTGCGAAGATCGCCCGCCAACCGAAGGCTTCGATCATCATGCCCGACGCCATCGGTCCGAAGGCCAGGCCAATACCGAAACTCGCGCCGACGAGACTAAAGGCACGCATGCGTTCCTTTCCGTCGAACTCTTGCGCCAGCGATGCCATCCCGCCGGAGAAGGCCGCGGCCGAGCCGAAACCCTGAAGCGCGCGAAGGCTGTCGAACCAGACGATATCTGGCGAAAAGGCTAGTCCGCCGGAAAACAGGATGAAGGCGGCAAGGCCGCACAGGAAGATGCGTTTGCGGCCATAGCTGTCCGCGAGCGCACCGGCGGCCATAAGCGTGCTGCCAAAGGTAAGCATGAAGGCATTGGTGACCCAGTTGTGGGCAATGGGGCTGCCGCCGAGTTCGGCACTGATTGCTGGCAGGGCCACGGCGGGACCTGTAAAGGTAAGAGGCATAGCCGCCGCTGCGGAGCAGACGGCGATCAAGACGAAGATTTTCTCCGCGATACTTGCAGGTTTAGACTTGTGGGGAACGGTCATCGGATATCCGCTGGTTCGAGGGTGGGACGCGCTTGGGAGGGGCACGGGCGGCGCTGAAACGCCTGGACTTCGAATGCGGAAAGCAGCATAAATTGAGGATAATGCTTCGATAACCTATGGTTTGTTCCGCATATAAAGGAAGAAACCGCTCGAATGGATCTGTATATGGACCAGCCTCTGGGTGGCCTCACGGCATTCGTCAGAACGGCGGATCTTGGAAGTTTCGTCGCCGCCGGCCGTGCTCTCGGCCTTTCCGCCTCCGCTGTCGGCAAGGCCGTAACCGCGCTTGAACAACAGCTCGGCGTCCGCCTGTTCCAGCGCTCGACGCGGAGCTTGCGACTGACGGAAGAGGGTCGCCTGTTCCATGAGCGCTGCCGGCGCATCCTTGATGACCTGGAAGATGCCCAAGCCTCGCTCGCTCAGGCGGTTGCGACCCCTCGAGGACGGTTGCGCGTGAGCGTACCGCTGGTCAGCTACCATCTGATCCTGCCGATCCTGCCGGAATTCGTGAACCTCTACCCGGAGGTCGAACTCGATCTCGACTTCAACGACCGGATTGTCGATCTGATCGAAGAGGGTGTCGATGTCACCATCCGCAGCGGAACCTTGCCGGATTCGCGGCTGATGTCGCGTGCACTTCGCCCGTTCCAGCTCCTGCTATGCGCGGCTCCCGCCTATCTTGAAAAACACGGCACTCCGGATTGCCCACGTGACCTGGAAGGTCACTTAAGCGTCCGCTTCCGATTTCCGAATTCCGGAAAACTGCAGCCCTGGCCGCTCAGCCTCACCGCCGACCATCCGGAAATCAGAACCCGCACGGTGCTGACCTGCAACAACATGGAAGCCCTTCGCGGCGCCACAATCAGCGGCATGGGCATCGGTTGCATGCCGGATTTCCTCGCCCGCGATCCGCTTGCAGATGGCAGGCTGCGCACGGTGCTCGATGCCCATATCGATGCCCCCGCCCAGTTCCATCTGCTCTGGCCATCCAACCGGCACCTTTCGCCCAAGGTCCGCGTGCTTGTCGATTTCCTCAGCGAAAAGCTCTTTTCCAATCATTGCGAGAGCCTCCCTCTTACACGCCACGCTTGATAAAATGATTTATGTCCTGAATGCCCATACATACCTAGGGATTCATCCGCCGGATAAAATTTCAACTAAAAACTGAAACCTGGACTTGAAAGCACAAAAGCAGTACTTTATGTTTAAAAGCATGGCCCAAACCGCTCACACATCGATTTTGCACTATGACCTTTCGCCTGACCCTGAGGCAAAACAGGCTCTGGACGAGACCTTTGCCGCCTACGCAAAAATGCTCGCCATGCTCGACGAGATGCTGACGGAAGAAGACGGAGCCAATCTCGTTACGCTTCACGAACTGGCTTATGAGACCGTTCGGGAGAAAACCGGTCTGCCGGCCAGGCTGGTCACCCTCGGTCTGCGCGACTTCGCATCCAATCGCAACCATCCGATATCACCGGCAAAACTGCCTCTGGATGAAAAACTGTTCTCGATAAAGGGACCCGCAACGCTGTCACTCGCGACCGTTCGTGGCCGAATGATCGTTCCTTACGACGTGGCGGGCTATTCGAACGGGTCGATCAACATCTTTGCGGCTCAACTCGTTGCCAACAACGGTGCCTTTCAGATCGATATCGGCGTCACTCCGCATGCAAACCGAAGGGAGATCAATATCATGACAAGTGAAGGGATATTGTCGCGCGTAGGTCGCCTTATCGCCGGACTTGCGAATGCTGCCGTCGACAAGGCCGAAGGAGCAAACAAAATCGCGGTCGTCGAACAAGCGCTTCGTGACATCGATTCTGCTGCCGACGAGGCCCGTGTGGACCTCGGCAAATCACGGGCGGAAGAATATCGCATCCAGACCCGACGCAGCGAGATCGAAGCTGATCGGCGCGCCCTCGATGACAAGATCCGCACAGCCATGTCGGCCAATCGAGATGACCTTGCGAAGGCGGGCGTGGCAAGACAGATCGATCTGGAGGCGCAGCTTGCTGCACTCGACAATGCCCTATCGGCCGCCAGAACACAGCTGGATGAGGGCCAGCAAGCGCTTCAGGCAATCCTGGCGACACGCCGTGAGGCAGAAGAAAAGCTGGCCGCTTTGAAGCGTAGTCTTCAGCATCTGCATGAGGCTTCCGACACTGCAGCCGGCCGAAACCGGCCGACTGACGGGGCAGCCCGCGCGGCCGCGGCCGTTTCACGCCTCACAGGAGTTCCGTCAGAGGATAAGGCTGCAAGCGCAGAACTGGATGAACTTGACCGTCTGCATCGGGAACAGGCGATCGAAGCCCGGCTCGCCCAGCTCAAGGCCGGTCAGAATTAAACGCAGATGGATCTTTTCCTCGACCCTCACTCCACCCCCTTTGCGGTTGCGGCAATCATACTGGCTGCACTAACCTTTCTGGAAATGTGCTGCCTTTTGATTGGGTTTTCGCTCAGCGAGCTGATCGGAAAGGCATTACCCGACGATCACGGCAGCGGCGTGTCGGGGCTTCTGTCATGGCTCAACTATGGTGGAGTTCCGGTTCTGGTGCTGCTGATGCTGTTTCTCGGCATGTTTGCCATAAACGGCTTTGTTTTCCAGGCGATTGCCCGAACCCTTTGGTTGCCTTTGCCGACACTCGTGGCCGCGGTGCCTGCTTTTCTTGTTGCGATCCCTGAAGTCCGATCCCTGACCAGGATCGTCGGGCGGCTCGTACCACGTGATGAGACCTATGCCGTTGACCTCGCCGAATTCATTGGAAGGACTGGCGAAGTGACAGTCGGCCCGTTGGATCAAGGGCTGCCCGGCTGTGTTCGCATTAAGGACCGGCACAGCAATTGGCATACGTTCAGGGCTAGGGCCGCGCCGAACGAACGGCCCATGGCGATCGGCGCCCAGGTCCTCATTGTCGACCATAAATCCAATGTTTTCATAGCCATCACTCCGCCGTCAAACATGCTGAAGGCGCCAGATACATATACCGGGGAGTCACCATGATATTCGATCTGCTATTGCCGGCCATTATCGGCCTTGTACTGATCCTGGGCATCGGCCTGGTTTTCGCAACACTCTACACTCGATCCAGCCGGGACGAGGCCTATGTTCGCACCGGTCTCGGCGGCCAGAAGGTCGTCCTTGATGGCGGCTCGGTCGTCCTTCCGATCTTTCAATCGATAGCGCGCGTCAATCTCAAGACGCTGCGGCTTGAGGTACGGCGCGGCGAAGGTGACGCACTCATTACCAAGGACCGTATGCGGGTCGATATCGGTGCGGAATTCTACGTGCGCGTCAAACCCGACGCCTCATCGATCGCGCTCGCTGCGCAGACCCTCGGCAATCGCACCAACGATGCGGAACAGCTTCGGATTTTGATCGAGGCGAAATTCGTGGACGGTCTTCGCTCTGTCGCCGCCACCATGAACCTCGATGCGCTGCAGGAACAGCGCATGGATTTCGTCAAGGCGGTGCAGGAGGCCGTCGGCGCTGACCTGCAATCGAACGGCCTCGAGCTCGAATCGGTCTCCCTGACCCGCCTCGACCAGACCGACATCAAGCATTTCAATGCCAACAACTTCTTCGATGCGCAGGGCCTCGCAACGCTGACCCGCATCACCGAAAGCCGCAAGAAGGAACGCAACGAGATCGTCCGCGATACGGAAGTCGCCATCGCCCAGAAAGATCTCGAAGCGCGCCAGCAGTCACTGGCAATCGAGCGCACCAAGCGCGAAGCCGAGCTCAACCAGGAGCGTGACATCGCCAATAAGTCGGCCGCAACGCGCGCAGAAACCGCCCAGCAGGAGCAGGCTGCCAAGCGCGCGGAAGAAGAGGCCCGCATCACCACCGAGCAGGCGATTGCCGAGCGTGAGGCCCTCGCCAAGCAGGTCCGCGAAAGCGCGAATATCGACGCATCCCGCGCCGTGCAGCAGCGCGATACCGAAGCCCGCCGCGACCTGCAGATCGTTTCACAGGAAAGCGCCATTGCCGTCGCCACCAAGAGCCGCGAGGAGTCCGAAGCCAAGGCTAAGGCGGAACAGGCAAGGGCCCTGGCTATCGCAGCGGAGGAAAAGGTTTCGACCGCAAAGGCCGTCGAAATTGCCGAACGCGAACGTCAGATCGCCGTCATCGACGCCCGCAAGAAGGCGGAAACCGAAGCGACGGCCGTGACCGTCGGTGCCGAAGCTGAAAAACAGGCCGCCGTCGACCAGGCCGACGCCATCAAGACGCTCGCGGTGGCAGAGGCAGACGCCGCGGTCATCAAAGCGAAGGGCGTTCTGGAGACCGGCAAGGCGGCGGCCGAAAGCGAAGCCCTGCTGAACGAAGCACGCAACCGGTTGAGTGCCGCGATCATCGACTACGAAATCCTGCGCGAGCGTATCCGTATCATCCCGCAGGCGCTGGCTGAGGCGGTGAAGCCGATCGAGAAGATTTCCGATATCCGTATTTTCGACACCGGCGGCATGCTGGGACGCGGCGGCGACGCCCGAAGCGGAAACATAGGGCTCGGTGACGGACTTGCGGGCCAATTGCTGAATTATCAGGCCAACAAGCCCGTCCTCGACCAGCTTCTGAAAGAAGCGGGCTTTGCTGGAGACAACGCGGTTTCTTCGCTGCTCGGAAACCTCCAACCGAATTCGGCTGCCCGGCAGGAACCCGCTGACCTCAATGTTGATCTAAAAATCGAGGACCTATATCCGCCGAGATAAATCTAATATCCAAAACCCAAAAGGGCGGATTACTCCGCCCTTTTTCTTTGTACAGGCCACATCTGCGCACATCCGGACTACCGGCGCTTCTTCCGCCAAGGCGCGTTTTTCTGCCAGTCGCCCGCCATGATGTTTCCGTAAGGAATCACCTCGTCGACCACCTCGGCAAGACCGTACTGTTCGATCTGCGCCCGGACATTGGCAGCCGATTTGTAGGCACCCGGCAATTCGGAAATATCCGCGAAGCCGGAGAAGAAACGCGCGTCGATCCCAGCCGCTTCCTTCGCCAGAATATCGGCGATGTTGTTCGGGCTGAGCCCGCGGGAGTCGGCACCGTATTCTTCTGCAAGACGCCGCAGATGGGCGCTGCGCGAGAAGTTACGGCCGGCACCGTGCGGTGAGAAGCCCAAGCCATGCGCGGCATTCGAACCGCGAACGATGAGGATCGGTTCCGCCATGTTGAGCGGAATGATCGTCAGATCCGTTGCATCTGCCGCCCATTTGTCGAACGCCGGGGTCGCACCTTTCCCGTGATAAAAGAGGCCATCAGACTTCCTGAAAACGAAGTTGTGCTCGTTCCAGAAGCGATCAGCGACCTTGGCGGAGAGATTTTCCGCCGCCATGTCATGGATCACGTAATGGTTCTCCTTCGTCCACTGACGCACCGTCTGAAGTGCCGCCCAGTAGAGTTCTGCCTCCTCGGTATCGCTGGGAATCCAGGCATTATCGCGCAGCGTCTCCGGCGAGATCTGTTCGCGGAAGCGGTTTGCAACCTTCATACCACGATCATAGAGACGCGCACCCGGGGCCCGTGAGCCGTGATGGGTCACGAGAGCCGTCTCGCCGGTCGATTTCATCGTTCCGACATAGGCAAAGTGGTTTCCGTCACCCTGCGTCCCGAAGTGTTCAATTCCTGCGCTGAACGCACCATCCTTCAAATACGGATTCTGCTGAAAAGCAGAAAGCGTGGTTTCAGACGGCTTGATCTGCGCACCGCGTGGACGGCCACCCGGACCGAAATGCGTCACGGCATGAACGGCATCCAGCAGCGATTTCGGATCGACGCTCGGAAAGATAGAGATCGCCATCGAGCAGCATATATCCGCAGAGTGCATGCCCGGATGGATCCCTTCCGATGCGACGACACCGCCGACCGGAATGGTTCCAACAGGCCCGGCCGGGCAGGCATCCGGCATGATTGCTGCCGCACGGATGACGGGCGTGCGAACAAGCTCGCGCATCGTCGCATTCACCTTCTCGACATTGTCCTGCTCGCAAGTGTTTTCAGCGCGGATGTTCGAATAGATCTCGATGTCGCCAGACGTGCGCAGCGCGAGCGTCGGCCCCGGCTGGAATGTCCGCGCAGCCGCCATCGCCTCATCCATCGAACCATTTTCGCTCAGAACCTTATTGGCAGCATCGAGCGCCGGGCGAAACCACTTGCCCTGCAGCATACCTGCGTCGATCAGATCCTGTCCGCTTACGACTTTAACCATTATCTTTTCTGCTTCTGCAGTCCTTCTATTCGTTCGTTTTTCCACACCACCCAGGCGACGATCTTTTCGCATCAGACTTTAACCAAAGGCGTGTCACGCAAAGTGACGCCGGATACAGTTCAAGTGGTGTGCCAATTGGACGCTCAAAGCACAGAAACAGCAGAAATTTATTGCTATCCAATTGTTTTAAAACGGATAAAAACTTCGGAAAGAACTTTCAGCCTAGAATTGCGATTTCATTCGAGTTTTCATATCTTATCTCAAAATATAAAACCTTATAAAATTGGATAGCCCATGAAACGTCGAGTTGCCATCAGCATCCTTGGAACGACGCTTGATCTCGGCCGCCACGAAGAGCGCTGGACCCGATGGCGGCCGAACGTTGGTCTGTGCCGGCAGCCCGGAATGTTCATCGATCGCCTTGAGCTCATTCACGACAACCATTCGGAATGGCTGGCAAAAGGGATTATTGCGGATATCGAAACCGTCTCACCGGCAACCGAAGTCCGCCAGAACATCATCAATCTCAAGGATCCCTGGGATTTCTCCGAGGTCTATACGAGCCTACGAGACTTTGCCCGCAACTATAATTTCGATCCGGAGAGCGAGGATTACCTCGTCAATATCACTACCGGCACGCATGTCGCCCAGATCTGCTGGTTTCTGCTGACCGAGGCGCGGATCATTCCAGGCCGCCTTTTACAGCTCTCGCCGCCGCGCGGCCGCGAACCGGATCGGGACTTTGCAGGCACGCACGCCATTATCGATCTTGATCTCTCACGATACGATGAAATCGCTAAGCGCTTTGCCTCGGAAAGGGCCGATGCCACATCCTTCCTGAAATCCGGTATTTCTACGCGCAATGCCGCTTTCAACCGGATGATCGATGAAATCGAACGCGTCGTCATCCGCTCGAGCGCACCTGTGCTGCTCACAGGGCCGACAGGCGCCGGCAAATCGCAGCTTGCCAAGCGGATTTACGAACTGAAAAAGGCCCAGCGCAAGGTAACCGGACCTTTCGTCGAGGTGAACTGTGCAACGTTACGCGGCGACCAGGCCATGTCCACCCTCTTCGGCCACGTCAAAGGCGCCTTTACCGGTGCCGCCGGCGAACGAGCAGGTCTCCTGAAGTCCGCCGACAAGGGCGTTCTCTTTCTGGACGAGATCGGTGAGTTGGGTGCAGATGAACAGGCCATGTGCCTGCGTGCCATCGAGGAAAAGCGCTTCCTGCCGGTTGGCGCGGACCGAGAAGTGTCCGCCGACTTCCAGCTCCTCGCCGGCACGAACAGGGATCTGCGCGAAGCCGTGCAGAAGGGACAGTTTCGCGAAGATCTCCTTGCGCGATTGAACCTCTGGACATTCGGGCTTCCTGCCCTGCGTGAGCGCCGGGAAGACATAGAGCCCAACCTCGAATTCGAGCTGCGGCGTTTTCTAGAATTAGAAGGTCAGAACATCACCTTCAACAAGGAGGCTCGCCAGCGCTACCTTTCCTTCGCAAACAGCCCAGAGGCTCTCTGGAGCGCCAACTTCCGCGATCTTTCCGCCTCGATCACCCGCATGGCGACGCTTGCCCCACAAGGACGGATCACCGTGGAAGCGGTCGAGGACGAAATTCGCCGACTGAAAGCCTCATGGAGGAATTCGGCCCAGAGCCTGTCGAATGACGATATTCTCATCGAGATCCTCGGCCGAGACGCGGTCGCCGGGCTGGACCTTTTCGATTCGGCCCAGCTTTCAGCCGTCGTCCGCATATGCCGGGAACATGCAAATATCAGCGCCGCAGGCCGAGCCCTGTTCGCAAGCTCACGCCTTGAGAAAAAGAGCAGTAACGACGCAGATCGCCTGTCGAAATATCTGGCGCGCTTCGGATTGAGATTTGAAGACGTCCGCACAGCGCGTTGAATGCCGGGACCTTGGGCAGGCTTTCGGTGTGATCGGATCGCCGGATTGTGTAGTGGCGGAGAGGGTGTCCCCCGTACCCCTGTCTCAGAGCGTATCAAAGCATCTCAATTTACCCTTATAGGTCAATAACTTAGATCGACACCCGTATTGGCTTGGATCAGGCTATATCGTACAATCCAAGTCAGTTGTTAGGGTAAAAGTTGGGGTAAGCGATTGGCGCTCTCATTGAACAAGCTGACCGCGAGAACGGTCACCAGCATAACGACGCCGGGCCGGCACAGCGACGGCGGGAACCTGTATCTCGTCGTCGACAAGTCCGGGGCGAAGCGTTGGGTGTTTCTATATCGCCGCAACGACCGCCCACGGGAAATGGGTCTAGGTGGCCTGGACACGGTATCGCTCGCCGCGGCGCGCGATCTCGCAGCGGCCGCCCGCATCCAGCTCCAGAACGGCATTGATCCGATCGAAGCGAAGAACGCTTTCGTTCAGGAGATCCCATCCTTCGGGGATTGCGCCGATGACTTTATCGATACGATGGCCCCGCAATTTCGAAATCCAAAGCACGTCGAACAGTGGAAGATGACGTTACGAGTTTATGCTGCTCCGCTGCGGCCAAAGCCGGTCAACGAGATTACCGCCTCGGACGTGGTGGAAGCGCTTAAGCCAATATGGCTCACCAAGCCGGAAACAGCATCACGCGTGCGCGGGCGCATCGAGCGCGTGCTTGACGCCGCGAAGACCAAGGGCTTCCGGTCGGGTGAAAATCCTGCCCTGTGGCGCGGAAACCTGGTGAACCTGCTTCCGAAGCGGAAAAAGCTATCGCGCGGGCACCATGCGGCGATGCCCTATGTGGAGGTTCCGGCCTTCGTCGCCGAGCTGCGCAAGCGCTCCGCTACGGCCGCCAGGGCGCTTGAGTTCACAATTCTGACCGCGGCGCGCTCCGGCGAGACCTTCGGCATGCGTTGGGCCGAAGTCGACCGCAAGGCCGGCGTCTGGACGGTGCCCCCGTGGCGCATGAAAGCACTGCGAGAACATCGCGTGCCGCTGACGCCGCGGGCGTTGGCGATCCTCGACGAAATGGCCCTCGCCGGTACCGACTTTAACGCCTTCGTGTTCCCCGGCCAGAAGGAAGGCAAGCCGCTCTCAAACACCGCAATGGAAATGCAGCTTCGCCGGATGAAGGTGGACGTCACCACGCACGGTTTCCGATCGTCCTTCCGCGATTGGTGCGGCGAGAAAAGCACATTTCCGCGCGAGATCGCTGAAGCGGCACTTTCGCATGTGGTCGGAGACGAAACGGAGCGAGCGTACTGGCGCAGCGATGTGCTCGAAAAGCGCCGGCGTCTGATGACGGCGTGGGCGAACTATTGCGAGCCAAAGACCGGCAATGTCGTTCCCATGCAGCGGCGTGCGGGGGCTTGAAATGGATCGACGCTCAATACTCCTGCTTGGCTTGCTGACGCTCTCCGGTTGCCAGACAGGCGCGGAACACCAGGCGCAGATCGATGCAATGCTCGACGGCAGACTGGCGCAATACAACGGCCGCCCGATCAGCCAATTCATGACCACCACCGGCATGACGCCGGAAGACGCCTACTCGGTCAGCGACGGCCGCGTCTTCGTCTTCAGGACGGCGCCTGTCTACATGACCTTGCCGGCGACGAATGTCACGCCGGCCGTCACGCGCAGCGCGCAGTGCCAACTGCTGGTTCGAACCACAAACGAGAGCAAGGCGCCCAGCGCTGATGCCTGGATTATCCGCGGCACGGAACGCAGCGGCGCTTGCAACAATTTGCCGTAGCCCTACCGAACTGCGGCGATACGCCCAGCATTTCCTACTAGGCTTGGGAGGCTCGCTAATACGCTCTCATCCTGTCTGTCGAATGAGCGGCCCTGAAATTCCGGCGTGAACATGGCGTAAACATACCGCGAGCTGCCTTCTGGTTTATCCTGCTCGCCCAACTCCAACGCGTCGCCAAGCCGTTTCATGCATCGCACTCCAATCTGAAAGGATTTCGACACGACTACGCGGCGATCGATCCGGCCCCGTATTCTATCCTCCACGACTTCGCCATACTGCCATCCGATTAGCGCTTCGGTGTTGACCGCATTCCACTCCGCTTTACCCGTCAGATGAAAAGCCGCAGCCAGCGGAAACAAGAGCGTCAGGTCGATTGGAGACGGGTGACGCCAGGCCGTTACGGTCGCGTCGATGATGTCGATTACCTGCGAAATCGACCTGAGATCAATGTCCAACTGTTTCCGGCCATCCTCGATGAACTCTGCGATACTCGGCGCAGGGCTCCGAACCTTGTCCGGATCGATCGACGCGCAAAGATCTTCCACGAACGCCGTCGCATCGGGCGGGCCGAATATGTAAGTCCGGTCGAAGAAACGCTTTAGGTACATGAAGCCGTCGAAGTTTGCACCGTAAGCGCCAGAAATGCTGTGCTGAAGCTGGCTCGAATTTGTCGCGAAGACGAACACGACCTGATCGACCTCGAAGAGATGCTTCATTCGTTCAAGCAGATGAATTGCATAGCTCGGTCGGCATCGATCTAGCTCGTCAACCAGGATGAATAAGGGTGGGGTTTTACCTGCCTCTGCGAGCTCGGATATCGCATTGGCCAGCTTCTGGCGAAAGTTCTGCATTGCCACGGTCGTCTTCTGGAAATGCCCGATCATCTTTTCCAGTGACGTGTCAAATAGCTTCTCTATTTCCTTTGAACCGACCTCCAATGACTGTTCGACTGTGACTTCGGCGGCCTCTCCTATCAATCCTTCGTCCGCTGCTTCGAAAATGTCCTCGGATTTGATGTCGAGATGTCTTTTCGCAAGAACCTTTACGGCGCCGCCAGCTGCCTTTAGCAGCAGGCGACCGCCGTTTGTTTTGGTCGCATCCCACGCGGCGGCGAGGGCGCCTTTTTTCTTCACGTAGGGCGCAAACGCTCTGTCGATGGCGGCCATGATTGCGACGTAAGGATCTTCTGCGTGATCATCCCGCCAAGCGTTGATTGAAGCAACAATATGCTTTTCTTCCTTCAGTTGGCGCTCAAGACGTTCAAGAAAGAAGGACTTCCCGCCGCCCCAACCTGCGTCGACGTTCACGACGTATGAAGCAGTTTTGCCCTGTTTCAGGCGTTTGACCACCTGGCCGATTAGAAACCGGTATAGGAAATCCGCGTCTTGCTGACGACCCAACCGATCGTCCCGCCATATCTCCGAAATGCTTTCGCTCATGTTTTGCTAAGTCCGTTGGTAATTGGTAAGCGGTGACGGCTGCCGATTTGATCTCACGACAGCGCCTGCTCAAATCATCTCGCGAGTGGCTAACGACCGCCAACCGTCGGGAACCGCACGACGCCACCCATTGATAAACCGAAGCGAAGCGTCAGGCGTTGATGCATGGATTGTCGAGAGTACAGCAAGAAGACGGGCGCGCATCATGCGGTGCGGCGCCCGCTGCTTTTTCAGGAATTCAGGGTGACGCGGCGCCAAGGCAACCGCGACGGATGGACGTTCCGAAGAAACCGGACAATATCCTGCCGGCCATATGTTTCGTGTCGCTGCGCGCCTATCAACACGACAGGCTGTCCCAACCGAACGGTTAACGCCGAGATCACGCCTTCTGCTTCCTGGCGGTTATGGATGACATGGTCGCGGACAGCAGCTACCGCGAAGTTTATGCCCTGCTCGCGCACGAGCGCTATTTCCCATTGAGACATTACGCGGCACTCCTTCGCGATCTTGCGACGGTTTCGCTGCCGTCGTGCTTATGGCCTTTCAGGACCTCGTTGATACGACCGGGATTGACGCCGTAGGTCGATGCGATGGTGTGCTGATATTCGCCTGCCCAACGGCGGAGCCAGACGTCGACGGCATCGTCGAACGTCAGGCGGTAGGGCTGTGGATATTCACTTGACATGGTCAGTCCTATCTAAAAAGGACCGGTCAGGCCTTGACTGCTCCCGCCATTTGACTCAAGGTCCGGCGGTGATCACACAGCAACCTGACCGGGTTGCTACTTGCTTTGGATGGACACGTGTATCAGGCGTGTCCATCTAACCATTTGGACGATTCGTGGTTGAAAATCGAATCCCATGGTTGCAAAGTCAGCACCAAGCCCTCGCTTTCCACAGAATTCATAAGATTGTCGCAGAGCTCGCACGACGTCAGCTTCTTCAGCGATGCGAAGACGACGTATCCGGTGGCGCCGAGCCCAGGCAAATCGACGCAATGCTGGACGGTAGGCTGGCGCAATACAACGGCCGGCCGATCGCCAGTTCATAACGGCAACCGACATGACACCGGAAGATCCGTATCCGGTCAGCGATGGTCGCGTCTTCGTCTTCAGGATCAATCCCTACCCGTCTACATGACGCTGCCGGCGACAAACGTCACGTCGGCCTGCCCGTGGAGAGCAAGTCGGCACGGAGCGCAGCGGGGCGTGCAATAATTTGTCCTAGCCGCCAAAACACGGCGTAGTCGGGCCTTCCGCCTTAGAAGGTAATTGATTTACTGACCTCACTATGAAGCTTGCGGCGCAGTGCGACTTGCACACAAATTCTATTGCTATCAGCGCGGGTGTAAGTAAAACGATATATCGATCGTCTGCAGGGAAGAAATGAGGCGAGACAGGTGGATATCGGAAAATTCCTTCAGCCCCTACAAAGCCTTTCCGGTTATATTGTTTCCCGGACGGTAAGTTTTATACTGACGATCGTCATTGTTTGGATTGTAGTGCCTGCTCACGAATTTCGTCTGAGCTATGCGCTGACCGCCCTCAACACTTTTATTGATGAGATTGTAAGGTCCTTTGGCTTAGGCAATGGCGACCGGCCAATCATACTCGGCGCTTTTCTCGCGTTTTCGTTCTACTTGGTTGTAGAGGCTCACGGTGCCGTGCTGGTGACCGCGAACAAATTCATGCCGTTCCGTTTCGGGTACAGTGGCGGATACAATCCACTCGCTGTGGATGACACGACGTACATCTTATGGTGTGGTTACGCTAACGTCCTAAATTTTGAAGACTTTCGCCGTTGCATGCGAATATACGTAGACAGATATCTTATGGATCAGAGCCCTCAATCGTGGAGCACGACTACAGAGGACTATTTGCCCGGATATCTCGTTATTTTATTTGTAACTCTGATCGCAGATTTATTTGGATATATAGATATAAATTGGTGGAAATGCTTTCTGATATTTATAATTATCAGCATCTGGTGGTTCATTTATCAATATAAAGTTAATAGCCGGCAGATCATCGATGCTCTCGATGCCAAAAACAAAGCTGCAATCGCCCTTATCGAAAAGAGATTTCACGACCCAATCAAGCTGACGGAGCAACAACGTAGCGAGGTGGAGGGTTTTCTTCGTCACAACCGCGGAATCAGCACCCAACGGGTATACATTACAGTCCCATTGTGGTTTTGGGGCAGAGAAATTTGGAAGTCGCTTCGGCGTCCTGAAGACAAAAACGGTTCGTTTAACCACCGTGGCCGATCGAATGACAACTTCGTTGCCTTCATTCGCAGTTTGAAGGCATTGGTCGGCCTTAAACCATGAAGGCTATCCTAAAGGACGACCACCTGCTGACACCGATCAGCCGGCCGATATAACGGTGGTACGGCCGGGCGTGGCTTCTTATGAGCGTTGCCATCTTCCATAAGGCGGAACTCGTATCCGACGACCCTTTCGTGCCGAGGTCGAGGGCGCGGGTCACGAGAACTTAGAACAACACGTCCTCGCCGACGACCATATTGGAGATGTAGGCCCTGTGACCCTCGACAAAAATCTCTACTAGGTAAATACCGTCTGATAATTTCCCCCTGAACCTCCACTTGGTCGAAGTCGAAGGAGGCGGCGGCATGGCAGGCATGGCGTTGTTTCGAAAGTCCACCTTCAAACTTCCATCGTCCGCCGTAACCCGGACCTGAATATCAACATCTTGACGGTCCTGCCTCGGGCTGAATTTGGCTACCAGCCCGTTGTTATCGATGGAGACCTCATCCACGAAGACATACTTTCGTTCAAATACAAGCAAGTCGTCGGAGATCTGTATGCGTCTCATCCACTTTCGGGCGTCACTTCCAAGGAGATGCAGGAGGGAATTTCTCTCGGCAATGGTCCGGCAATAAATCCACTGAAGTGTCTGATCCAAGGGCAAAGGGGAAACGGCCAAGACCTCCGCACACCGATGATCGATAATGCTCCTATCCCCGTTTATCGGCCCTTCGTGATAAACCTTTTCGAACGGGATCTCCTTGAAATATTCCTTATCATCCCCGGTCGCCGCCGAGCCTAGTTGCATGTTCCTGTCGCAAAATTGAATACCCTCCCGTTTTAGCACGGCGCGTGCATCAAAAATCATCATGATCAAAATTGGAGCATGAGCGGCCTCGCCATAGCTGCATTCCCCGGGCTTTCGGATCCCCTCTATGTGCCACTGTGTCGGCGTCCGAGGGCGAAAGTACAAGCGCGCGGAGTTATGAGCGTGGCTTCTGCTGTCGATGACACCCGCCGCGGCGACATCTTGGCTGCGCTTGTTGGCGGGGTCGTTACGGGAGCGAAGATTGCCGTCTTTCAGTATTTTCACAGCATTATCGATAGGGGCGTGGTGGAAGAGGCGACTTGGCCATTTCTCCCGATAGGGTCGAAATTTCGATCTTAAATTCTGCTCCCACTTTGCAATGTGCTTTTCGATGAACCGTTCGCTCAATGTCATTGCAGCGCTATTTGCCTACTTGGATTGGCCTGGGCTGGTCGCCCCTTGCTTGTGGCTTTGAACTCAACAGCAAGCTCTGGTTCAACCTCATCAAACTTCTGTATTTCGACGGGCCGAACATGCGGGAGCAAGCTCAAAATGGATAAGAGCGACTTTCCACTTTCAGCGGCGGTCCATCCAGCTTTTTCTTCCGTGAGGAAGCCTTTCTGCAGCCCAACCCATACGCCCCAAAGGTCATCAGCATCGAACTCCCAGGCTGCTTTACCGGAGGTAACTCTTAAAATTCCATCGCGCAAATCTGCATAAATCCGCTTGTGGCTCTGCAAATCTATGAGGTGCGACCCTGCTAGATCGATTGCTCTGGCAATTAGATCTGGAAATTCGGCGAAGCTGTAGGATGAACCAAATTCACGTTCCAGAGCCTCAGGGATATGCTCCAAATGCTCCGGAAGGCCGATATTCTTATCGTGGTCGTGGATAAAAACCGAGATCTTGAGTGGCGCGAGATGCCTTTCCATTACCGGCTTTACATCAAGCCAGTCGAGGCCGCCGTTTCCGCAACCAAGCCGCGGGAAAGATATCTCTCTAATCCCGAGATCTGCGTACCCTTTGACGAACTTTTCGAGCCCCGCCTCGATCCATTCGACCTTTGATGGATACCGCCAATGGTCTTTGGTCGGGAAATTGAGAACCCACTGGTCGGCATTTTTCCAAAGCCAGAGCTTCCCCGGTCGAAGCAGCTTTTGATCGCAAATCCGCTTGTAGGTCTGAAACATTTCGGGATCACGATTTTTGAATTCCTTCGCAAGCCCTTTGCCCATCACCCCTACGCAATTCACGGTGTTAACAAGTGTTTGGGCAGTGGAGTCGAGGATGCTGGTTCGCCTATAAATCAGCATTATTATCCCTTTCTGATTTGGCTACCCTAACACGTCTCGCAGCTTCGCTTAAAGACCAAAGGCAGCAGCATTTGTTCACGCCTGCATTTTCAACAAAAGTTCGCTGATCTCTTTGCGCGGGCGGCTCTGGCCTTACACGGCAATTCAAAACGCCCGCCCCAAAACCCAATCTTCGCCGACCGCGCAGCGTCTTGCTCGGCCTCGAATGCGCCATGGCTGTAACGCACCCAATCGACCGCGTTACCCGTCCGCACCAGCCAGGCGTTGACGCTCTTGCCGTCGGCGCGGAAGCAGTTGGCGACGACGCGGTGATAGCGGTCGACGTCGACCGGCGTGCATCGCGTCGGCCGTGACGCTGCCAGGAAGTCATCGAGCGCGAAAGCCGCCGCGGCGCCGCATCGATATTCCGTCCCGTCTGCCCGCTGGCACTTCTGCCAACTCTCTGGCGCATCGATCCCGTTCAGCCGAATTCGCGTGCCCCCGATGTCGATCGTGTCGCCGTCGACAACGGACGCCCTGCCGCTGATCGTCTCGGCGGCAAAAGCGGGAACCGAAGCCAAAAGGAGGACGGCGACTATTGTGGCGAGTTTCATGTTCTAAGATATCCCGTCGCATGCTGATGGGTGTCGAGTGATAAGGCAGACACGGTTGAACACCAAAGGCAGGCTCGTGCGCCCTTGCCTGCGATCCTGCTCGGTTTTATGACTTTCCTCTGCATTCGGGGGAAATCATGAAAAACAATCTGCTGCTGGTGCCCGCGGGCGCCCTGCTGTTGGCGGTTCTGCCGCTTCCGTACGGCTTTTACATCTTGCTTCGGTGGATCGTGCTCGGGTTTTCGCTCTATCTCGCTTACAGGTATTCGGGGAACGCCGCGAAGATGACAGGATGGGCTCTTACTTACCTGCTCATCGCGGTGCTGTGGAACCCAATCATGCCGGTCGAGCTCGGCAAGGAAAGCTGGTTTATTCCCGATCTCGTCGCTGCGGCTATCTTTTGGTATGCGTGGCACGATAGCGCCAGGATGTCGGAAATCGAAACAAAAACCGAGCCAAAGGCGGATCGACCGCAATAAGATCAGACGTGGACGGCGCAGGTTGCTTCGGGTCACTTGATCCGCATGTGATAGGTCACGGCCTTATCTTCATGCGCGCCTTGTTGACGAGGCGAGGCGTCCGCGTTCTGGCTGAAAGTCGCCGCGCTGCCGCATCGATGCTCCTTCCCGTCTCAACGCTGACACTTCTCTAAGCTCTCCTGCGTCTCGATACCTTTCCACCGGTTCAGGGCGTATCGCCGGTAACAACGGAAGGGCAGATAGCGCCCGTCTTGCTACCACTGAGCATCCTGTCCGATTTTTGCATGAACAGTTATCGGGATACCGCAGACTTGTCTGACGGCAAATGAGAAGAAAAAATGCACCCATTTGTTGAATAAACGGGAGCGCGTCCTCTTGCGCGATAGCAGATATTTTGAAATAAACGCAGCCGGTTCGGAATTTCTGAGTTTCTCGATATTCCAATAGTCGTATCGAAAATGAACTGCTAGTGAGTGGCGCCACCATCAAACTTGCGGAAAGCAGAAGCGCGATCTGTACTTTGGAAGAAATTTTTTCGCAGATTAAGCGGCTATACAGATGATGTGAACTCTTTTCTATTTAGGTTGCGCGGTATCAGAAGAATCTTTTTTTTTGCAACACCTAGTCATGTTCTGATGAAGCTTCTTCTCGAAGCTCAAGCTAGATTTACCAACATTGTGCGGTAGTACATGAATATGTTTCTTCACAACTGGCAATTCTCTCCTGCCCCACTCGCTCTTGCGACTTTAAGCTGCCTCGCACTAATCTTCGGTTGTCTTAAGAAGGTCAGGGATCCAGGGCTATATATTTCGGCATCGTACTTCGCGGTAACTTACTTAGTATCAAATCTCTTTTTCGTTTTCCGGGACATCTCCTTCCTTACTCTGTTTCTGTCGCAAGTTGCCTCAGCATTGCTCATAGTTGTGTCAGTTGTTGCGATAAGTATCCGTGTACGATTAGCCAGAATGCATCTCGTATCTCATAGCGCGCCCAAAGCCATCTTGATTTCTCTGGGCCTCGTTATCGGCGCAATAGTCCTCTCGATAATTGGATCGAATGTGCCGAGCAGTTGTTCCGGCGCAAGATGCGGCTTCCTTTCAATGTTGTTCGGGAGCGACCTTGATTTCGCAAAGCACTATTTCGTCACATCGTTCGGGGCGATGTTGCTTTCTGCTGCCGCCGTGTTAGCCGGCGGGAACTTACGTCATCGTTAATAAATTAATCGGGGGACGAAATGTCAGATACTGATTTGATGGCAGCAAACAGAGAAGGCTGGAACAACGGTACGACCTATTATACGAGCGTACTCGGAGTAGGTTCTTCCGGTATCAGCTATAGCCTTACACGAGCGTATGAAGCGGACAGATACAAAGCAATCAGGCTGCCTTCAAAAACCATGAGGAAAGCGGCCCTCGAACAAGACTTCGACACGTTAATCAAAGCAGCAAAGATCGATTCCGCTCCTCATATTCAGGCTACTGTGGGCAAAGCTCTGGGCAGACTGGGCTGGGCCGCTACGGCGATCGAGGGCGCCTTCGATTTAGTGACCTATGACGGCACAAGCACGAAAGATTATATTGCCCGATTTGGAGGCATTTCAGTCGATGTATTCATTGGGGGCGTCGCAACCGCGGCGCCAGCATTTTTGGCAGGTTTAGCTTTTGCTTCACCCCCAGGTTTGGTGATCTTGGGTGCGGGATTGGCTGGCGTAGCTCTGTCAGGGGGTTACGGTTTGGTTTTTGGATCGGGTGTCCGCGATTGGGTCACCAAGGAACTGAACTACTATCTGCCTGATGTGAGCGCAACATTTGGTCCCCAACCTGTTGGAGAAGGGATGGATTCGGGCATAGGGCCCCTCTCGCCATTTGCTCCGTCACCTTCTCGACAATTATTGGACCCAATTGTTAGTGCTAACCCTAATGTCGGCGCTACCATCGATCCCGTTTCACCCCTAACGCCGCCGACTGTCTCGGTGAGTCCTTTGTCTGCTCCGCAGCCTATAGCACCGGTTTCGCCACTTACGCAGGTGAAGCCGACTGATTTTGCCAATCTACCGAACTACAATGACTTGTATCATGGCAACGACAGTTACTCCTCCTTTGACGATTGGGGCAGCGGCCCCGGTAGCCGTGGGTATGACGGAGCCTCCTCACCAGGTGGTGGCAAGGCCGGAAGTGGTTCTGGAGCAGCCGGAGGGAATAGTAGCTCCCGCGGTGGAGACGGCAAGGCACCCGGATTAGGCGGATCACGCGGAAGTTCAGGCGGTTCAGGTGGAAATTCCGGCCGAATGGGCTGGGGGCATCCGCTGGTGGGGACGCCCGATCCTTCGACAGGTTTCATGGGTTACGTGCGGGTCGATCAGGTTGTTTACGGCGACACTGGTTGGGGCAATCGTGCGGATCAGCGCAATGAACAAAGAGAGACGCGCGGCTCGCGTCCGGTAATCATCGATCTCTCCGGCAACGGCCTTTCGGTTGAAACGCTCGATACGACGTCCAAATACCTCGATCTCGACGGCAACGGTTTTCAGCAACAGACGGCTTGGGCCGGCAGCGGCAATGGCGTTCTGGTTCTGGACGCCGATGGTGACGGTAAGATCAGCCGGTCAAGCGAGTTCGCGTTCACGGAGTGGGATCCCTCTGCGAGCACCGACCTTGAAGCGCTGAAGCATGTGTTTGACAGCAACGGCAACGGGAAGTTGGATGCCGGCGATGCACGGTGGTCGGAGTTCCGCGTCGACGTCAACGGCCAGTTGGTGACGCTCTCAAGCCTCGGCATTACCTCGATCGACCTCACTCCGACGGGCAGCGGCCAAACGTTCTCCGACGGATCAGCCATTACCGGCACGACGACTTTCACTCGTGCTGATGGCACAACCGGGGCAGTCGGCGATGCGATGCTGGCTACAGACGACGCTCAGTACAAGATCCGCACCGAAACGGTCACGAACGCCGATGGCTCGGCGACCAAGGATATTTACGGCTCCAACGTCGATGGCAGCCTGGCATTCCACAACCAGATCATCACAAGCGCCGACGGTTCGAGCATTTCGACTCAGTTCGACGACGACGGCAATGGCACTTTCGACCGCTCGCAGACCAATGTTACGACGGTCGCCAGCGGCGTGATCACCAAGATTGTTTCGAACTTCAACGCCGACGGAACGCTCTCCGATAAAACAACGACGGTCACCAGTGCCGATCGCAATACGCTGACGACGTCGGTGGACCAGGACGGCGATACGGCTACCGATCAAAAACAGACGTACGTCCGTAACGCCGATGGATCGAGCACAACCACGACGGCACAGCAAAGTATCAACGGCACGGTCCTGACCAGGACGACGGTTCAGACCAGCGCTGACGGCCTGACGAAGACAACGTCCATCGACGTGGACGCCAACGGCACGGTCGAAGACATTGTGACGGAAAAGACCGTCATCGGCAGCGACGGCACCCGCACGAAGACCATCGACGACAAGAGCTCGAGCGGCAAGCTGCTCAGCCGGGACGTCACGGTCACCAGCGCCGACAACAAGACCAGCACACTGTCGTCCGACGAAGACGGCGATGGCGACGTTGACACCAAGACGATAGCGCAGACGACGGTTGGCAGCGGAGGCGACATCTCGGTCGCCACCTCAGTCTACAATGGCGACGGTACACTGCGCGGTAAGGATTTGACGACATCGTCGGCCAACGGACGATCGAAGACGACCTCCATCGACGTGACCGGCGACGGCGTCTATGACCTTGTCGAGAGTGATATTAGTGTGGTCGCTGCTGATGGCTCGGTCACGCAGACGGTTCAGCGGACCTCCGCCAACGGCACCCTGCTGTCCAAGGTCGTAACGACCCGCAGCGCCGACGGCAAGACGATCACGGAAAAGGCCGACACCAATGGTGACGGGTTCAACGATATCGTGACGTCGATCAGCACGTTCAGCAACGGCTACCGGAACAACTCGGCCAGCGTTCTGAACGCAGACGGATCTCTCATCTCTAAGCTCACGGTCCTTACCGCCGCTGATGGATTGTCGAAGACGACAAGCATCGATGCAGATGGTGACGGTACCTTCGAGCTTGTCACGACCGATGTGACCACGACCAATGTAGATGGCAGCAAGACCGAACTGGTACAGTCCAGAAGCTCCGACGGAACGCTCTTGAACTCGACGAGGACGACGACGTCTGCCGATAGCCTCACGCAGACGGCTACGATCGACAGCAACGGCGATGGCGTCATCGACCTCAAGATCACGGATACGCTCGCCAAGCTTTCAGACGGCAAGCGAACGGAGACGGTAAAGACGACGAGCAACGACGGAACGCTGCTCAGCCAGGTTTATACGGTCACCTCCGCTACACGCCAGAACACAACTGTTAGCACCGACGCGAACGGCGACGGCATCTATGAAAAGATCGAAAGCGTCAACAAATACGTCGGCGGTAATGCCGATTCCGCCACCAGCAATCTCGCGGCCGATGGTACTCTAATCACCAAGGTTACGACGACGACCGACGCGAGCGGCCTTGTTCGACAAAGCAACACCGATCTGAACGGCGATGGCGTAAGAGACAGTATCATCCAGGATTTCACGTCTTTTGGAACAGATGGTGGCAGGACGGACACCCGCTATGTCAAATCCGGTGATGGAAGTCTGCTAAGCCGCAGCACTGTGCAGACGAGTGGGAACGGTCTTTCGATACTGACCCGGCAGGACCTCAACGGCGACAATACTTTCGATGTTGTCTTGCAGGATACGACCGTGCTCGGAACGGACGGCTCTCGCACGCAGACGGTGACGAAGAAGAGCGCCAACAGCGCGCTCTCCAGCCAGACGAGAACCGTGACCAGCGCCAACGACCTTCAGGTACGCACTGACATTGATGCGAATGGCGACGGCACGTTCGAGCGCAGCGCACTTTCAACCAAGACCCTCAACAGCGACGGTTCGATCACACAGACCAATACCGTCACCGCGGGCGACGCGAGCCTGATTGCCAAGTCGAACACGACGGTCAGCGCCGACGGCAAGTCTAGCCAGGCCACCTATGACATCGACGGCGATAGTGTCATCGATCTCAAGGAGACTATATCGGTCGCAGCGAACGGTCTGTCGACCGATACCGTCGAGACCTACAAGGCGGACGGGACACTCGCGAGCCGCGCGGTCTCGACCGTGTCGGCCAACGGCCTCACCAGAACCAGCAAGTCCGATCTCGACGGCAACGGGACCTTCGAGGAATCGACTTCGAGCACGCGTTCGGTCGGCGCCAATGGCGCGACGACGGAGGTCTTTTCCCGCTTTGATGCGAATACTGCACTTGTCGAGAAGACGACGACAGTCACCTCGGCGGATGGAAAGACCAGGTCGACGAGCTGGGCGGACGCATCCGGCACGACGAAGCGCTCAATGACCGATGCACTCGTCGTGGCCCAGAATGGTTCGACGACGGAAACGCTGTCTTACCTTAAGGCCGACGGGTCGCTGGAGAGCCGGACAATCACGACCACCGATGCTCATGGTGTTTTGAGGACGACCACGAAGGACGTCGACGGTAATGGCGTCATCGACCAGCGCATCACCGAGACCGTCGCCAACAACGGCTCGAAGCAGCAGAAGTTCGAGGATCTTACCTCAACCGGCGCGGTCAAGAGTTCGACCACGGTGACAACGTCGGGCAATGGCCTCGGCACCACCACAGAGTATGACAGCAATGGCGATGGCACGGTTGACAAGCGGATTGCTTCTGCGACCTCGATTGCCGCCACTGGCGCTCGCACGACGGTCGTACAGGAATCGGTAACCGGCTCAAGCGGATTGGCGCTTGCCAATAGTTTGACAACGACGGTTGACGGCAAGGGGCTCGTGATCCAGCGAGACTTCGACAAGGGTGGCGATGGGGTCGATCAATCGAGCACCGATACGACGACGTTGAATGCCGACGGTTCGCGCACGCAGGAAGTGAAGAGCTTCAATGGTACCACACTCATCAGCCGCTACGTGACGACGACCAGTGCCAACGGCCTGTCGGTCAACCGGCAGTGGGATCCGGCCGGCTCGGGCACCTATTCCCAGACCTCCACCGACGTTACGGCGCTGAATGCCGACGGCACCAAGGTGCGCACGGTGACGAACCTCAGAGCTGACGGTTCGGTCATCTCCAAGTCGGTGACGACGGTCGACAAGTCCGGCAACGTCGTCCGCACCGCCGAGACCCGGCCGGGCTTCGGCGACAAGGGGACGAAGAGCGAAACGACGCTGCTTGCCGATGGCGCAACCCGCGTGACCATCACCGGGACGGATGCCAACAACGTCCTGACCGACAGGACCGTAACAATGACCATTGCCGACAAGGCCCGCGTGACGATCGAGCGCGACGTCAACGGCGACGGTATCGTCGATCAGCGTCAGCAGGTAACGACCGCCAATACCGGCGTCCAGACCTCCGTCATCACCGATCTCAAGGCAGATGGCACTCTTGCCGACAAGACCACCACCACCGTCTCGGCCGACGGGCGCCAGACGACAATCCTCTGGGATTTTGACGGCAACGGCACTAATGATCGCCAGCGGATCGTGAACGACACAATCCGCGCCGATGGCGGCCGCACCCAGGTCATGACCGATACCGATCTCGTGACCAACAAGGTGGCCTCCACCGCAACAATCGAATGGTCCGCGGATGGGCAGAAGACCACCACGACGAGAGATGTCAACGGCGACAACACCGTCGACCAGACGGAGACCGTCACGAAGGACCTCTTCGGCAACATCACGAGCGTAACGACCAACAACGCTACCGCACGCGACGTCTCCTACCTTTCGTCTGGCGGCGTCTATTGGAAGCAGGCGATCGCAGCAAGGCTGGAAACGGTGACCTCGGCCGACGGCAAGACCAAGACGACGCGCTATGACTATGATGGCGATGGCGCCTTCGAAGTCGTCATGCAGTCAACCCAGCAGATCGACGGCTCTTTGGAGACCGTTGTGACCGAAACGACGGCGGCTGGCGCCCCCGTCGGCAAGGGCACGCTGTCGACGAGTGCCGACGGTCTGATTACCAAGCTCAGCAAGGATGCCGATAACAACGGTACTACGGATCATACCGAGACTTCGGTGAAACACATCGACGGTTCGATCACGCTCACCAAGCTTGACCTCAACACGATCGGTGCGACAACGCAGACGATCGTCGACCAGGTCAATGCGCTAGGTGTGCTGTCGTCTCGTATCACCACCGACAACGCCAATACCCAGAGCTGGGCGACCTACACCCAGACCTTTGATAGCCGCGGGAGGGCACTCACCGTCAATCAGGTCAACGACAACGGCACACGTTCCACGGTGACCTACGATGCGGCAACCAACCAAACCTGGAGCCGCATAGAGGAATATTACGACGCCAGCAACCGACTGACCAACACTACGACTTACCAGGACAACGGCACCAAGGTCAGCGTCAGCCTCGATCCCGGCAACACAGCCGCCTGGTCGCGTTATGTGCAAAACTTCAACGCGGCGGGACAATTGACGTCCATCGATCAGACCAATGACAACGGCACGCGCTACGCTGTTAATTATGATCCGGTCAACGCCACCGAATGGACCAATATCCAGTATTCGTACGACGCTGCCGGAAAACTCACCAACCAGACAGTAAAGTATGATAACGGTTATACCTATTCGTACGTCTATGACGTGGCAAACGCGGCATCGTGGTCATACTATCTCGTAATCCAAGACGGGGCAGGACGTACGACACAACAAAATAATTATTACGACGACGGGACATATACCGCCTATGTATATGACTACACAGGCTCCAATAACTGGAGCAGCCAAGAGTATCATTATACTGCGGCAAATCAGCTAGCTCTGAACGTTATCTGGATGGATGACACAAGTAAGTGGCATTACGTCTACTATGACTATCTCAACCAGGAGATATATACGACAGCTAGCTTGAACTACGACAGGAACGGCAGGCTCACCAGCCGCAACGATGCCAACGATGACGGTGGCAGAACCGAATATGAATACGACTCCAGCCGGACCGGATCACCTCTGCAATGGTGGACTCGGTGGGATCGATATGGGAATGTCATCGCATCCTATTCGACCGACTGGCCCGTCATCCTAGATCTGGACGGTGACAGCCACATCGATCTTCGCCCTCTCGGTGAACTCGGGGCACCGGGAAGCTCTTCCGTAGAATTTGACTGGGACGGGGACGGACTTGCCAACAAGACCGCATGGGTTGGCCCGAATGATGGATTCCTTGCCATCGACCTCGGTGCTGACGGTGGGGTGGGAGCCGACGGCTTAATCGACCAGGCACGCGAAATCGCGTTCGCAAGTTGGGCGGACCCGGATGGCAGCCTGGGCTTGTCCGACCTCGACGGCCTCCGTGTTGCCTTTGATTCGAACCACGACAATGTTCTTGATGCCAATGATTCCCGCTGGAGTGAATTCCGGATCTGGCGCGACAGCAACCAGAACGGTATCAGTGATGCCGGCGAACTGCTCACCATGTCGGAAGCAGGCATCAAGCTCGTCAACCTAATTCCGAACCCGGCCGGTGCCCAAGCATTCGACGACGGTTCGGCGATCACAGGCACGAGCAGCTACCAGACGACGGACGGTCAGACTCACCTCGTGGCAGACGCGACGCTAGCCTGGCAGAAGAACACCAACGGTGTCGCTGCGTGACCGCTGCAGTCACCAGATTGCACCATGGCGACGCACATTCGATTGATGTGCGTCGTTTTCCTGGCCGCTATGCAGGACGCGTTTCGTGATTGTCACCGCTGATCCTGTTGTTGCCGATCCATCAAAACCCAGAGATCATGAGCCCGCTGTCGAAATCGTCGATAGCGGGCTTGCGGCTCTGTGTGCGATCGCAGGATACTTCCGGATCGCGGCCCAGCCGGCCACGCTTGCCAGGGATCTGGCGGTCAATGGTTCTACTGGCTCAAACGATCTGCTACGTGCCGCCAAGAGCCTGGGGCTCAAGGCCCGTGTGGCGCAGGTTCGCGACAGTGCCAAGCTCGCCACACTTCCCGCCCCGTCCATTGCCATGCTCGCAGACGGCTCCTTTGGCGTGTTCGGCGGCCCGATGGGCGACGGGGCGTTCCGCGTCGTCGACCCGGTTTCCTTTTCCGCGAGGAGTGTCTCGGCAGAGGAACTGCTTGCCGAAACCGGCGGTCGGTTCATCCTCGTCCAGCGCCGGTTCTCTGGGCCGGGCGCCTCACCCAAGAGCTTCGGTCTGCGATGGTTCCTGCCGGCGATCTGGCGCTACCGCCATGCCTTCGGCCATGTCCTGATCGCTTCGCTGGTCGTGCAGATATTTGCGCTGATCACGCCGCTGTTCTTCCAGGTCGTTGTCGACAAGGTTCTCGCCCATCGCAGCTATTCGACGCTGATTGTGCTGGTCGTGGGATTGGCGGCCGTCGGCCTATTCGACGTTGTGCTGCAATATCTCAGGACCTATGCGCTGTCGCACACCACAAACAGGATCGACGTGGAACTCGGGCGACGCCTGTTCCGTCACCTGCTCAATCTGCCGCTCAGCTACTTTGAGACCAGGGCGACGGGACAGACGATCGCTCGTGTGCGCGAGCTTGAGACGATCCGAGCCTTCTTGACCGGCCAAGGCCTGTTCTCAGGGCTCGACCTTATCTTCACTATCGTCTTTATCGCGGTTCTGTTTTCCTATTCGTCGAAACTCGCCTGGATCGTCGTGGCATCGATCCCGGTCTATATCGCCATCGGCGTCCTGATACGTCCGCTGCTGAAGGACCGCATCGACGAGAAGTTCGAGCGCGGTGCCTATAGCCAGCAGATGCTGGTCGAAACGGTCGTCGGTATCCAGACGATGAAGGCCGCCGCCGTCGAGCCAGTCGTAGCCGCACAATGGGAAGAGCGGCTCGCCGCCTATGTTCAGTCCTCGTTTGCCGCGACCATGCTTGCTGCCAAGGGCCAGAACGCCATCCAGTACATCAACAAGATAACCTCGGCAGCGCTGCTCTTCCTCGGGGCGCAAGCCGTCATCGACGGCGAGCTGACGGTCGGCGCGCTGGTCGCCTTCAATATGATCGCCGGCCAGGTTTCCCAGCCGATCCTCAGATTGTCGCAGCTGTGGCAGGATGTGCAGCAGGTTCAGGTCTCGATCGACCGGCTGTCGGACATTCTCAATGCGCCAGCTGAACCGCGTCCTGCCGTTGCCATCAGTCTGCCAAAGCCGAGAGGCGCGATCGCCTTCAAGGGCGTGAACTTCCGCTATGCGCCCGAAGCACAGGATGTGCTGAAGAACATCAATTTCGCTGTCCGGCCCGGCGAGGTGATCGGTATCGTCGGACCATCCGGCTCCGGCAAGTCGACGCTCACCAAGCTTGTGCAGCGCTTCTACATCCCGAACAGCGGCCAGGTCTTCGTCGACGGTCAGGATATCGCCCAGGTCGATCCTGCCTGGCTGCGTTCGAACATCGGCGTGGTGCTGCAGGAGAACATGCTGTTCAACAGGACGATCCACGACAATATCTGCCTGGTCAATCCGGCAATGTCGCGTGCGGCCGCCATGCAGATGGCGAGGCTGTCTGGTGCCGACGAGTTCATCTCAAAGCTGCCGCGCGGTTATGACACCATCATCGAGGAACGTGGCGCCAATCTCTCCGGCGGCCAAAGGCAGCGCCTGGCGATCGCGAGAGCGCTGGCCACCAACCCACCCATCCTCATCCTCGATGAAGCGACCAGCGCGCTCGACTATGAAAGCGAGCGGATCATCCTTGCCAACATGCGCGAGATCGTCCGCGGGCGCACCGTCATCATCATCGCACATCGGCTTGCGACGGTGCGCCACTGCGATCGCATCATCGGCATGAAGGATGGCCGCATCGTTGAAGAGGGCACGCATGAGACGCTGCTTACCCGCGAGAACGGTCTCTATGCGCATCTGTGGCAGTTGCAAACGGCACCGATCCAGCCATGAACCAGACCGTGCGTCCGCCAAAGGTGCCGAAGAAGCCGCCGCGCAAGCCACGCGATCATACCGCATTCCTGCCGGCAGCACTTGAAATCCTGGAAACACCGGCCTCTCCCATCAGGGCGGCCCTCATCTGGTTCATCTCCGTATTCGTGATCCTGGCAATCGTCTGGAGCTATTTTGGACGGTTCGACATCGTTGCGACGGCTCAGGGCAAGCTACAGCCGACGGGACGGGTGAAGGTCATTCAGTCGCTGGGGACCGGCAAGACGGCCGCGATCCCCGTGACCAACGGTTCGAAGGTCAAAGCGGGCGATATCGTCGTCGAACTCGATCCAACGGAGACCAGGGCGGAAGTCAATGCACTACTCGCGAGCCTCCGGTCGCTGCGAGCCGAAGTCATTCGGCGAACGACTGCGAGAGCGCAAGTCGAGACTTGGCAGCGTGCCGGCCTCTGGACAAATTCGCCGACGATCTCGATGCCTCTTGTCTTCGGCGAGGATATCCCTCCATCCATCAGAACCCGGGAGGAAGCGCAATTCCAGTCATCGCTGGAACAACTGGCCTCGTCGCTTGCCAATCTCTCCTCGCAACGAGAGCAGCAGCTCGCATCGCTTGGCCGGTTCAACCGCATGGTCGCCGCCCAGAAAAATCTGATCGCGACGATGGACGATCGCGTCACGATGCGATCCCAGCTGATGGAATCGAGTGCTGGTCCGCGCGCCGGCGTCATTGATGCAATGGAAGCCAAGCAGCGCGTCGAGGCGGATCTCGCCGAGCAGATCGGCCAAGCCGATGAAGCAGCAGCCGCGCTAGCAGTTGCTTCTACAGAGGGCGAGAAGGCGATTAAGGCGTTCATTGCGGAGAATGTCGAAAAGCAGACTGAGGCGGAACGACAGATCGACGAGCAGGAGCAGCAGCTGATCCGGGCTGAGAAGAAGCTGGACGCCATGACGATCAAAAGTCCGATCAGTGGGACCATTCAGACATCCGCCATTACGACCGTCGGCCAGGTGGTCATGGCCGGATCGGAACTGATGCGGATCGTGCCGGAAAATGCAGCGCTGGAGATCGAGGCCTACTTGCCCAACCAGGACATCGGATTCGTCGCGCCCGGTCAGCTGGCCGTGATCAAGGTTCAGGCCTTCCCGTTCACGCGCTACGGGGTGATCGAAGGAAAAGTGACGCGAGTTGCGACGGATGCCATTCCAGAGCCCGATGCGCAGCAGCTCGAAGGCCAGCCGGACAAGCAGCTGCAGAGCTCAATGCCCATCGGTAACGCACAAAGAGTTCAGAATCTTGTGTTTCCGATCACAGTCGTTCCTGATGTCGGCGCGATCAATGTGGATGGTACTTCCGTAGCGCTGTCACCGGGCATGGCCGTTTCGGTCGAGGTCAAAACGGGAAGCCGGCGCATTCTTGAATATCTGTTCTCGCCTGTCGCTGAAGTGTCGTCGGAGGCGATGAAGGAGCGGTAGAGGTTGGCGTGAGTCCTGGCCAGTCGGGGAACACGTGATATCCGACAAAATCAGCGCCAGCTGATTGACGCATACGCGAGCGCTGCCACTCTGTCGAGCAACACGAATTGGAGCCCACCATGACCCCTGCCCGCTTCACCGAATGTCTTCTCCACATCCGCTGGACGCCAATAAACCTCGCGAGCGCGCTGCAGTGCGATCTGTCGTGGGTGGAAGCGCTGGAAGCTGGGAATGCCGAAGTGCCGGCGGGGTTGGCCGCATGGCTGGAAGTGCTGGCTCAGTGCCATGAGGGCGCGGGAATCCCGCAGACGTACCGCGGGCGGGGACACGAATGATGGATCTGGCGGAGTGAAGCCGACGATGCCCGATATAGCTTGTCTTCTCGAAGATGCCGCCAAACGCATCGAGGAAATCCCCGCAGCGGATCTGCAAGTCATATTGCGTCGCGCCGCACTGCTGTTGCGCAACTCTGGATCGATCGTCCGATGACAGGACGGAAGAGGCACTTCGGGACTTGTGCGGCGAGCTTCGCCTGACGCGAGAGGACGCCATCAGGTATGTCGTCCGGGAGTGGATGGAGAAGAACACATATCTCCCGGTGCATGATCTGGACGAAGCCGGTGAAGTGGATGGGACCGCTTAACGAAGATGGAGTAGTTTCGCCCGAGCATCATTGTAGCGGACTTGGATGAGGGACGTCAGAAATGTCGATCTTGTTACGAAGTTTGTTGCTACTGGTTGGAATAACATTGGCAGCTCCAGCCTTTAGCAAATGCCTAACCGCAAATGAGACCAAACAGGGCGTGCTGCTGACCAGAGGAGTGCCTTTCTATTCCGTATTCTACAAGCCCAACGGGCCAGGCCTCACCGAACAACGACTGATGGAGAGTAACCATTCGCTGCAGCCGGTGTCGGCTGTATATCTGCATCCGCTACTGGTCGAAAAGAGAGTTGGTGCCACGACGCAAGAACTGAAATACGCGAATGCGATTGCGTTGGACGATCTACCACAGAAGAAGAATTGGCGGTCTGACACTAAGCTTTTCCTCAATGGCCAAGAGTCCGTCTCGGGTACTACCTTTATTAGGTTCGACGGCTGGGGAGAGGAAACTATTGCAGGTTGTTCGTACAAAGTTTGGGCCACCAATAGCCGCCTTGAATTGACCGGATTGCCTCCGATTATTTTCGAACAATATTATTCGCCTGAGCTTCGTCTCGTTCTTCGTTCGGTAAGACTAGACCCTTCCAACCAGCCGATGAGCGAGGTTCGATTTGATCGATTTGAAATTGGTTGGGGCAACTGATTGATCTTGGTCTGATTGGCCACCTTGACGCCTGCACGTTTCACCGGTGCCCGGACATGAGCAGTTGCAAACGAAACGCTTGACTCCCTCGCCTACCGTGAACATTTTGAGAACAACGGAGGCCGGAACATGTGCGGACGCATTTACGTCAAGACGACGCTTGAAGAACTTATCAGCAACTTCTCCTTCGCAGTGAAGGGCGGAGACATCGATGGTCTCGGCAACCGGTTCCCTCGCTGGAATGGTGCGCCATCGCAGGATTACCCAATTGTCATTAGAGCCTTAGTGCGTGAGCCGGATACGTTCGGGCATATCTTCGAGGCCGCAAGCTGGGGGCTGAAGCCTCGCTTCTGGAAGGCGGGCATGAACGCCCCGATCAATGCCAGGAGCGAAGAGATTGCGGCAAAGCCGATGTTCAAAGCGGCCTATAAGTCACGGCGCTGCCTCGTTCCGATTAACGGCTTCTTCGAATGGAAGGACATCTTCGGCACCGGCAAGAACAAGCAGCCTTACGCCATCGCCATGAAGGATGACTCTCCGTTCGCGCTCGCCGGCATCTGGGAGACGCGTAAAGATCCAGACACGGGCCTCGATGTTCGCACCTTCGCGATAGTCACCTGTGCGCCAAACGAGATGATGGCGACGATTCATGATCGCATGCCAGTTATCCTGCATCGAGAGGATTACGAGCGCTGGCTTTCGGCCGAGCCTGATCCTCATGACCTGATGAAGCCATTCCCGGCTGAGCTGATGACCATGTGGAAGATCGGCAAGGGTGTCGGCTCGCCAAGGAACGATGGCCCGGAGATCATCGAGGAAGTGGCTGACGAGCCCGATCCAGAACCAAACCTGATCTGATTTTACCGGCTCGGGCGGGGCCTTATCGAAACAATGCGGTCAATTGCACTCCTCATCGAGGAGAAGGATACGCATGTTATCAGACGCCGAGGTATTGCGCACACATCTCAATCTTGCCCTGAAAAGCCTTCCGCAGGCAGAAATCAGGGATTTTGGCGGATATGCCGTCGGCAAACGCCGCAAGCCGAACGTGATTTATCCATTCTCAGAAAAAGTCGCGAAGCGCCTTTTCGAATACATGATCATCAAAACGCCCAGGGGGGAAAGTGCCTCGCACGAAGAGCTTGCGGGAGCCGTTGCCGCCGCTCTGCAAAACGTATCGGACGAAATGGCCTATAAGCTAACATCGCGCGACTTCGAAACCTGGAAGCAGTTTTACGAAGCGGTAGCAGCATTCCTGGAAGGCTGCATGGTGTTCTCCCAGAAACCAGATGACGACTCTCTCTTCGCACGGTCAGATTACAATGGCTGGATGTCTCACGAGATGATCTACGCCGGGGAGCGGCCCAAGGGGAAATGGCATCATTCGTGGCCCGAGCGGAAAGGAGATGATTTTGTCGGCTTTCACGGCAATCGCCGCATCGGCAGAATTTTTAAGATTGACCTGACAAAGTTTGAGGGACGCTGGTTTTGGCTGCTTTCGCTTGAGGGTGCAGAGCGACTGAATTGGCCGATCGCAGGATATGAAGCCAGCGCGAACAGCGCAGCATGCCGGCTAGAGCGGATTTATTTCGCGATAGAGGCCGGCGAAAGCAGGACTGGCCGATGAGCATCCAAGATCATTCAACGGCGCCTGGCGCCAATTGCTTTTCGATACAAGTGGGAAAATATGAGCGCCACTAGCGATCGAGACAAAGCCTCCAATATCTCTTGAACTTGGGCGGTTAAAATTACTTTAATAGTGTAGCTTTTCTTCGCGCCAGACGAATTGATGCGAATTTTCCTCGACTAAATCAGATATTTGGCGCATATACTAAAAGAAGAAAGATTTTATAGCTGCACGTCGATTACTGTTCAACCAACAGTACAAAGGTGAGTCCGATGACGGAAACTTCAGGATCAACGTCTACGCCAGCAGCGAGTGAGCCTGACAGCTCGAGCGCCGCGAGACCCCGCGTTGATGCAAGCAAGACACCCCTTTTCGAACTTCTGAGCGGACTGACGACTGGACAGTGGTGGAAGCTTGGTGGCACGCTCTTTGTTATCGCTATCGCAGTTTTTGGCGCTGGCAAATGGTATGAAGGTCTACGCCGTGATGCCGCAATTACCGCCGCTGTTGCGCCGAAGGACGAGCAGATCGAACATTTATCTGCCGTGATCAAAGATGGTGAATCCGCTATCAAGGAACGTGAAGCCGATATTAGAGGTCGTGACACGTCGATCGCGGCGTATCGCAGCGAAATTGAAATGCTTGGGTCTCGTCTAACAGCTGCAAAGGGTTTCATCGCTTTCGCTGACAAATACTTGACTTATCTGGCTTCAAAAGACGATGCTGCCCGAAAGATATTTGCCGGCCATATTTGCAAGCTCTATCGAGACAGCCAACAAGCTGAGATTTCCGGTGTTACAATGAACACATCTTCGGTAGCCCGCACTTTGGCGGATGTAACCGCACCCGGATCAAGGGAGCTTTTGATCGCTGCAGGTTACAACTCCGGACTAATAGACGAACTCATCGAGTTGAAAGCACGAGGCATCCAACGCAATTTGCCGAACATTTCGAACGAGGTCGGATATGAAGTCGCGCCGATACAACCGGTAACACGCTCAGTGCAAGTTTCCCCTGGCTTGCAAGTGCCGCGGATTACTCCTCAAGCTGGTCCCGATCCACAAAGAGTCGCAGCTGAAGTAACTAAAAGGCTCTCAGAAACAACCCCGGGCCAACTAGTCAAGGTCGTTACGTTCCATATCGAAGGACGAGATTACATCTACACCATGCCTCCGGAGATCGCAGGATGGGTTCATAATAACCCTGACTGCATAATTCACTGAACGGCCGAGGCTTGCAGCCAAAAGATCTGACGGTCAGATGATAGATATGTGACCCCGAACGTCGCGTTGACGATTCAGCCTGGGCCCGGCCAACACGAGGGATCGGGCCCTGCCGAACCCCAATAACGTGTCAATAACCACCTATACCATTACCAGTTGTCTTCCTGAGCGTTTTTGGAGATACTACGTCTGGATGCACGTTGCCGATGAGCGTGGAGTTCAGACATGAACGATGGAAACTCCGTTACAGAGCTAGTGATTGATGGTCTGGTCGCCCTCGAGCTCCTTTTAGGCTTGATGGCCCTCGTTGTGCTGTCCGTTGCGATTGTTTCAACGATCAGTCACGTCGCCGGATTTGCAAACGAGCTGAGTTTTACCCTGTCGCTATTTGCGGCTTCTGGCGTCCTTCTGCTCACTGCTGTCCTTGCATTCCTGACTTCCATTGAAGTCCAGCATTTCAGCGCTGACTGATGGTCTACTCTCATCCGTCGAGAAGAGAGCGCCCGGTTGCCGCGGCATGGAATGTCTGTGGAACATTTGGCGGCTTTGCAAGTTTTTGGGACATGGACCGCGCGGCCGCTGCGCATGCCCACTGACCCTTCTACAGCATCGGTCGTGCGGCCCCTCCTTTCCACTTCGACCTGCCCGCTTCGGCGGGCATCTTTTTCCCCTCATATCTGCGACTAGATCGAATGCCGAGTGCCGTGCTGTTCTCCTGTCAAACAGGAGGCAAGGCTATGAACTGGATCCATTTGGTTGTGCAGCTCGATCGCCGGCACTGGCTGGTAATCTTCATCCATCCGAACGGTCTCGTTCACACTGTGATGGACAGCGCCGACTTCATGGATTTTATCGCCCGCGAGGCGAACACTGATGAGTAATGTCATCTTTTGATGATGCGGCGGTGGCACTAGGCAGGGGCCATTTTAGTAGCCCATCATTGCTGGATCTCTTCAAGCGGCGGAAGCTCAAAGTTCGCTGTATCGTAATCGTAGGTTTCCACGATTCTATCGGACGAAAACTCCCACAAGCGAGAGTATTGACGGACTATCTTGAGGATTCTTCCATCAGCATTTGAAATCCATATGTCGGAATGAGCCTCAAAAGGGAAACGATGCCAAAGTGCCTTATAATGCTTCGCCGAAACTGAGTTCAGCATGACCTTTTTAACAAAGCGGCACTCAGTGTACTTCGGCCCTCGTCCCCTGTCATCGATCGGATAGACTTCAGGGTTGAATGAAGTCCACTTACCGCCATGAACCTGTCGCGCATAACCGTATGGCTTATCGACAACCGTTTCCGAGAACGGTTTCTTATCCTCTCGTCGGTACGTAAACACATGAAAGGCAGCCGAGCCATGTGTTTTGAGATAGGCGCCATTCACGTCCCTGCAGGAAGGGTCTTGCACTACGGCTGAACTACCTGAGGCTTCTGTGGGAAATATCGCCTGTGCTAAAGCAAGCAATGCAAACGCAAGCAGGAAAGGCACTTTGGAAAACATATTTAAATCTCCCGACCGTTGAAACGGCCGTCTTTAACTCATCGTTGCACTACGGTTCATAGCGGGGAATCACGCCGAGGACGCCTAAGGTTAGGCCCACGAAAAAGATTGTGCCCAACACAGCAAACATCGGTAGGAACACCAGGAATTTGAGCTTCGGCTAGCCTCGTTATCCTCATCACCGGGGTCGGCTTTGTATATCGTCGGACCAAAATCTTCGGTCAGATCCCAGTTTCGCCTATAATAGAACTTGAGCGATCGGATGTACCAATACCATCCGTAGATCATGAAGTAGCCTGAAAGACCAAGGCCGAATATTACCAAGACGTTTTCTTCTAGTGTCATCCCCGCCCCTGTGTAGGCAGAAACCGCCCGACAAACGACCTCGCCCAGACGTCTAGGAAGCTAGTGTCGCGCTTGTCTAGGACGACCTCACCGGCGTCATCTGGATTGACGAATACAGCAATATGAGCCCCGTTTTCGAAACCATCCCGGCGCATCTGACGCGTGTTAATCTCGGTCTTGCGATAAGGCGCACCGTCGAGAACAAACTCTACATCGACGAACACGCTATCAACATCAACAATCGTGGCTTTATAGCAAGCTGTGATTTTCGCTGTCGCAGGCCGCCACTTCTTCGAAAGGTAGATCTCGCGGACCCGCAGGCCGAAGAGGATTAACGGGATTGCAGCGATAGAGACTATCCACAGTGCCACATACATCGATGCGCTCGCGTCCCCATCTGAATTACGGCGACCGTAATACGCCGGCACTTTTCTGCCAAGGCGCGAGCCATAAGATGATGGGCTGGTGGGGAGTTGCGGACAAAGGTTCTTGGCAGTTATAAGTCCGGCGTGGTTAGGCTCACTTCACGCGCGTATACCCCAAGACGCGTTCCCCAGCCGCGTACGACGATGGGACTTCCCGGTGAAATAGTTGATCTGATGCTCTCAGGAGCATTGCACACCCGAGCGACAAGAAAAGGCATGTCTTCCAAGTGCACAGGAGCGCGGAAGATCCCTCCACCGTAATCGGTTGCTTTCTGTACAGTAAAAGGAAGCGCGACTTCATGGCCTGCGAATATTGGGAGCAGCATCGGCCAAATTAACAGCATATTGCCTCCCACAGCGTAACCGACAAACGGACTGGCTATGGTAAAGACGACTCGCCCCAGTTTGCTCACCCCAAGTCGTCTGCCGCCCTTCCAAAAAAACCAAACAAAAAGCCCCGCAGACAGGGAGCCGTCGATAGTCCGGAGAAGATTTGTCTCTGCCAACCACTCGGCAGACGGAACGAAATTGAAAAACCCCGCCATAATGAACGACGAAACGCAGAGTAGAAACCAGGAACAAATAAAAATAGCTAAGGGCAGAGGGACCAGCAAATTCTGTGGCTTGATAGAACCGTTCACAGGCGCCTCGCAGAATCGATCGGCCAATTCTCTTATCTAGTTCATAGCCGGTCCCCGGTTTACGACGCAAATGATGACGGGCGGTGGGTTACTGCCGCTGATGACAACCGATGGACCCGGGATGCCTTGCATTAATTTTCTAGCCCGAGAGTGCAAATGGTCGAAGACGCGATGAAAACTCAAGACAAAGCGAGAATTGATGAACTCTTTCGCGCGCCGTCGCCTTGGTACAGCAATCCAAAGGTCGTCCGTTGGTTCATTTTGCTTGGCGCCATCCTCGGCATCATCGTTTTCTCGTACCTAGCGTTCTTAACAACGCTCAGCAACGCGATGGGACCGCGCGATGAAGACCCGTTGGTAAGCTGCAAAAGGCTTCAGCTGTCGAGCTGCAGCGACGAAGCTCAGAAGCAGCAGCAGCCATCGACCGCGAATTGAAGCCGTCGTTTGATGGGGCGAAAAGCGATAAACCAAGTACTTTAGCGGATATCTTTGGGCGGTGGCGCGGTGCAGATTAAGGGCGCGTCGAGAACGGGTCGTTACCACGACGTAGGCAACGCGCCTCGGCCAGCGTAACTCGGAAATAGCGCTAGCGCGAAAGCTAGAGGTGGGGAGCATCGTCAAAAGTGTGCGCAGATAACCGCACTCCCCTTTTTGCCTTCGGGGTAGAGAGCGAGCAATTCCCTAATGTTATGTTTCGGCCAGCGCAATGACGAATGTTGCCGTGTGCGGGCAGTTGATGATCCGGCGTCAGGTGAAGTTTGTTAACACCTGCACTCCGTTGGTGCAATTTCCAGGTTCTGACGCACCTTGGCTTGGGAGGAGCACGGAGGCTACCTCGACTAGACCGGCCCACATCAACAGGCTCGTTAGGGTCGCAAGTATCATCCACCGTATTCGCATTGGCGCTCAACAAAGTAGCTAGCTCTAAAGTAGTAACGTAGCATGCAAGTCTTCACCTCTGCATGACTACGGTCACACACACCCGCCAGATGACGATGGGGCGGTGGGACCGATAGCCGCAAGACCTTTGACTAGAGACGAGATCCTTTTGGAGCAGTCAGGCTCAAATCACGCGCGTACAATCCGAGACTCGTTCCCCAACCGCGTATGATGATGCGGCTGCCCGGCGACAGGCTAGATCTGATATTCTCGGGGACGTGGCACATTCCACCAGCAAAAAAAAGGCATGTCTGCCAATATGACTGGCGAGTGGCAATTCTTTACACCGATATCGGTTGCTCGCAGTACCGTAAACGGGAGCGCAACCTGATGGCCCGCGACCAGCGGGAGGAGTAGCGGCCAAATGAAGAGAATATTGCCGCCCAGAAAATAACCAAAAGGCGCGCTGAATGAGGTTACGAGAATACGACTCAATTCGCTCGCTTTAGCTTTTTTGCCACCTTGCCAAGCGACCCAAACGGTTAAAGGGGCGAACACGAAGCCTAATATCATGCGGCAGCGATGCGTCGCTGCTGCCCACTCGGTAGACGGTATGAAATTTAACCCGATCACCAAGAAAAACGACGAAAAAAGGCCAAGCAAAAACCAGCCCGCTACTAGAATCCAGAAGAGCCTCGCGAGCCACGATATTGCTGACTTCGATTTAACGTCCATAAATGCCCCGCAGAATCGATCTTGCGATTACCTTCGAAGAATTCATAGCCTGTCGCAGCTTCGCCGAGCAAATGATGATGGGGCGGTGTGTCCGGGATGCAGTTCACCGACCTAAACTCTTTCAAGGGTCCACGATTGGCCGTTGTTTAAGCATCTCCACTTGTGCTGGAGTGGGAGGAAGCTCAGGCCTCCCGCATCGGAACTCCCCCTCTACCACAAGATGTTGAGAGTGAGGGCATTTAGACCACACTGCGGGATAGGCATAGCAGCCGCTAAGCGAGAACGTCACAGCTGAAAGAACGCATGCCATTGTGAAGATTGCAAGCCGCTCAAAATTCTTGACCATCTTCGCCCGTCCGCCACCCCATTGATTTCCCAAACCGGTATAGCCGAGAGGGTGCACGGTGAAAACTCCACGAATTCAGTTCCCTTCCCAGAAGATGATGGGGCGGTGGTAACCTCAAGTTCTGCACAATCTTTCTACAATAGGTATCGGCAGGCCGCTTGGAGACCCGAAAATGCCCTCAAACCTATCGATCTGGCTACGTCTACAGATGACTCTTACTCTAGCGCTTTGCTTTCCCGGCATGGCAGCGGCGATGGCCCCTTGTCGTGACAACACCTTCGCGCACGCTAAGGTCGTGGTTGAGGCGCGCGTAAAGTCGCTCTCGATCGGCGACACCGGCCTGCTTCTACCCGAAGACTATCCAAAGCGGGTGATCCGGGTCGACTTGGAGATCGAGAAAGTCATCAAAGGCACCTACGATGGTAAGGAGGCGACTTTGTACGGTTTCGCTTATCCACCCGGAGGTGATTTCTTCGGCCTCATGATAATGTCAATGCAAGGTGGGCCTGAGACCGTCGAGCTGGAACTCTCAGCCAACAAAATAGACGACGAATTGTCATACTATTCATTGAACAATTGTTACTACTCGAAATTCCCAGCCGACGTTGAACAGTAGCGGCAACGTTAGCTCCGCCCCACAGATGATGGGGTGATGGGCACGATCCACTCAGCTTGACAGATGGGCGGTCCTAAGTTGAGCTTGTGGACGGAGTTCGTGGAGATGGTCCCCTTGCGCATGCTATTCTACTTGCTGCTGGTCCTTAGTCTGTGGTGCAATCCCGCGGAGTCCGCAGGGCCATGGGCTGACGATCAGCCGCCCCTTCGTCTCAATGAATTCGAACGATGGGTAGAGAAAATGGCAGGAGAGTCAGCCGACGATCCAGCTGTTTTGGCCAGCAAGCTCCAGAACGTTGGATTCACTTGTACTCCCTCCGATGCCATCCAGTTCCGATGCACCAAGTTCGGCTGCAGCAAAGGCTCAGGCATGCTCTGGCGAGGCGCCCTGCTCCAGTGGTCCGTCCACAAATCCCTAGGAAAGTTTCACGGAACAGCAATGAGCTACGGATGGATGAAGGGTTGCTACTCGCCTGAACGCGTGGAGCAAGAACAGAAGCTTTTTAACGACCGCCTTTAGTTCGTGAAAATCGACAAGGCAGGCAACTCCATCGCCGAACGATGATGGGGTGGTGGATCAGTAGACCTGCGAACTGACTCAATGACCGTATGGCATTTTGTCGGCCGCACTTGCGCCGAACTCTGCGCAGTGAGCTTTCCTTCCGAAAAGAGGCGACCAGCGCGCGTTCGAATTCACCCATTGATGTCGACCTCGTCGGGCCAGCTGATGGCCGGCAATTCGTTGATGAAAGCATCGATCGTCGGTTGCGGGCGCTGGCCGTTCTGGACCTTCGCGAGCTCGCCGTAAGAGTAGGTCCACACGGCATCGCGCCAGGCCACGAAGGCCTCTGCGTCGGCCTTCCACCGGGGAACCGTGGACGTGAGATAGGTCGCGGCCGTAACGCCGTCGTTGAATTCGCGGGCTTTCGCCGTGGCGTCGACGTGGACTTGAACGGCGTTCGCATAATCACTAAGCGATGGCACGCGCCGCGGATTTAGAAAATCCTGCACTTCCTGAGTACTGTCGTCGATCTCTTCAAGGCTGACTCCGGGTTGCTTCCCGGCCCACAGGCCCGTTATCCTGCCGTTCGTTCGCGAGACGTAGACCTTTGTCATGCCCAAAGCCTCCGGCACTGGTAGTCAATCCACCCTACCGCATGCACCTGTATAGACGACCCTGATGGTATTGTTCCTGTGAGACGAACACCGCCTGTCGGCTTACTCCTTACGCGCTGTACTGTCTGAAGGTTGCCCGCCGATGCGGACGTGCCACCGCCAAGGACAGCAGGACCAGGAGCTATGCTTGCTGATCCGCTGGCGTATACAATCGGTGTTTGCCCGGCCACGAAAACGGCCAGTAGCATCAGCATGAAGTCCACGGATATGCCGGCGGGAAGTGTCGTTGGCTGGAACGTCGGCGCGTCGAAGTTCGCTGTTTGCGAACCCTCAAGCGTCCTGTCGACGTAGACCTCGTTGCCGATCTGCTCGAAATTAATGACCTGATTGGAAATGTTCGTGATGGCGATGCCGACACGGCTACCGGATAGCAGCTCCCATCCCGCCGGAACCGTCGGTGTCGTAAGGCTCAACGAAGCCAGATAGTCACCATCCCCGCTCGCGGTGTTGCGGATTGAATGCAGGAAATACGTCTTGCTAGCCTGCATGACACCGGTATCGAGCATGCCCGCCCCGGTGCCGGCCACGAACGTCGCGTTCAGCAACTTGGTCAGCGCCGGAAGCGTGTACTTCTTGCCGCCGAAGAAAGCGACGCCCGTCGTGAACGCAATCGACGTGTTGCTGGCCTTGGACGGTATGCAGCCGGTGAAATAATCGGATTGCGCGGCTTGTAGGGCTGCGACAGCCATGTTGGTCGCATCGATGGCCGCTTGTGTCGCCGTCGAGATCGGTTTGTCGACGTCATGGGTGTTATCGACGTTGCCGATACCGAGATTGATACGCGCTTGCGGCTTGTTCGCAAGATCCGACAGATTGAGCGACGCCAGCATATCGCCGGAGCCGGTACCGTTGATACCGCGGGCGGCGATCTTCTTCCAGTTCCCGACCTGGAACAGCGCTGTCGTCAGATGCGCGACCGTACAGACATACGTTTCGCCCTGGTAATAGACCATCGTGGCGGGCGCGATCGGCGTGGCGTTGATCCCGGCCGCGAAATCGACGACGGCCGCCCACGCAGACACCGCCCCGCCCGAATATCCGGCCCGAAGGTCGTTATCCAGGCTGTCGAAAGTGACGATCTGGTTGATCAGCTTGCCGTCCGACCGACGGATCTGGTTCAGCGCCGTGATGGTGGCATTGAGCGAGGAGGAAACATTCGCGAACTCGTTGTCGACCTGTGGTGCGGGCAGCGGTTTGGCCGGATTGGCGCTCTGCCAGCCCGAAAACGAATAGCTAGGGATATACGGGTTTGGATTTGCCATCTGCTAATAGCGCCTTTCCGTCAATTGCGGCTGTGCCGTGGGTGCGGATTGCGGCCCGCGAAGTATGGCTTCCAAAAGGGCGGCGACAGGAAGCGGTACCATCTTGCCCGGATCACGCCAGTTGCCGGCGCTCATCAGCGCGTCAGCAATTCCGGCGTTCCGGCCCGCGCGCTGCCGATCGCTGAAGCCGCCGAACATCCGATCAATAACACCGGCGAGCGCGGTACCGGGCTTCAGATCCAGAGCGGACTGAACCGGGCCAGGCCGGCTGGTCGGCGCGTCGATCTCCTTCTGCGCTGCCGTCACCGATGCTGTCTTAGATCCGGCCAGAGCCTTGTTTTCCGTGTCGGCCATGACGCGCTCATTGTCCAAGATGCGATAAAGCTCGTCCGTCTTATCCTTGCCGAAGAGCGTAGAAAGCCGCTGGTAATTCCAGTCGCTGTTGCCCTTCAGCAGGCTATTGAGGGCGGCCCGATCGTTAAGGTTGGTGCCGACGATCCGATCAATTTCGGCTCGCGCGCCCTGGCGCAGCCGGAAAGAGACGCCCGACGGGCCGGTGACGAGATCGCCCCCGGGAACCGCACCCGCGGCCACCTCGTCGGTGAGCTCTGCCGGACGCGGGTCGCTGCGGGCGTTCCCGAGCACAGTTTGACCACGGTCGACCGCTTCGCCCTGGCGCGCGAGTTCACTGTATTGGGCGTCGAGCCCTTTGATGCCTGGCGCCTTATCGGCGAGCATGTCGTCGATGCTCTTGCGCACCGGTGTTAGGGCGCTGATGACGTTACCGTCGGTTTCGCCGTTGAGCATCCCGTCGATCGCGCGCCGGACCTGGAACAGCGTAGTGGGTGAGTTATCGAGCTGGTCCGTTCCCGTTGCATTGAGCATGCCCCTCACTTCGCCAAGCGTGGATTGCGCTCGACCGCGAAGGCCGGGGATGGCCGTTTCGATCTGCGCAGCGATCGGCGATGTATCGACCGGGCCGGCGCCGGCGAGAACGTCGTCGTATTGCGGGCCGAGCAGCCGCTGGCCCTTCTTGATGTCGCTCTGCAGATAGGACGGGATTGGCGCCGGGCCGAGCGTATCGTCGACGGCGCCGGTCAGGCGCTCCGGTGCGGTGGCGCGGCGCGATCCTAGCGTTTCTGTGACGGTTCGCTGCGCGGGGCCGGGCGTCGTCGCGAGCGCGGCGGCCTGATCGCGAAGATTGTTGCCGAGATCGGCAACGACGGCGCTCTCGCCGATATCCGCAACGCGCGGGCCAACCTGCCGGAGCGGAATACGATCGGCCTTCAGGGCGCGGACAACCTGTTTCGGGACAGCCTTCCCGGCCTGATCAACCAGTGCGCTTGATGGTCGTGGCGTGCCGCCCATGATCAAGCCGGCAAGATCGAAAGACCGGCCGATGCCCTCATCGGACAGCGGGTCAACCTCGCCCTTCGCGACCTGGCCGGGGAACATGACCGCATCAACCATATCCATTGCCATTTGTGGAACGGCGGGGGCAATCTCACCGGTGCGCTGGTTCTTTGCCAAGGGCAGGATGGTGGACCGCCGCCATTCATCAGCCGGCGGCGTCGCGGTCGGCGCGTCGGCGCTCTCAAGCGCAAAGCCCACCGGCAGCGGCGGGATGTCCGGCTTGTTCTCTAACTGAAATCCAGCGGGAAGAGGCGGCAAGTCGCTCATTTCGCGGGCTCCCATGTTCCATTACGCAAGACAAGGCGCTCGCCTGTATTCGGGTTCGTGGCGTAGATCGGTGTCGCGCCGGCGTCCGGCTTCTGCGCCTGGAAACCGACTTCCTCGCGCGGCGGCCCATTGCCAGGGCCGTGGATGATGTCGAGATAGACGTTCTTGAGCCGCTTCAGGTTGTCTGTCAGCTGCTCCGCGCTCTGCGCTGTGTCGAGGCTGCCAAGCACAGACTGCAATAGCTTCTGCTCTTTCTCCGTAACCTGGCCGAGCGCGCCGCCCGTCGGGGAAGCCTCGCGCATTTGCTGGAGCTGTTCGAAGCCGACGCTTGCCCGAACAGTATCGAGCAGCGAATTCACGTCGCGCGCCGGCGATCCGCCAAGGCCGCCCGTCAGCTGCGCACCGACGCCCGTTGTGAGCGCCGGGTTGTCGCCGATGCTGGCAAGCGCGCGATCAAGATCCTGAATGACAACGTCGCGTTTCGTTGCCGCGCTGCTGTCTTTGGCATTGGCGGTTTTTGCGTCTTCCTGCTGTTGCTTGAAAACAGAGCCGCCTTGATACGGGATTGCGATCGGTGCGCCACGCTCGTCGAGCTTAACCGACCCGTCGGGACTTCGTGCCCATACCGTGCCTTTCTCAGGCTCGCCGTAGGGCACTCCGTTCGAACCGTTGTTGATGACGGTGTTCGGACCCGGATTGTAGGGCCGCGCGCTGCTGCGGGCGGCCTGGCCGGGCGCCATGTAAACCGGTGTTTTGCCGTCCGGGCCGATCGCTTGCACGGGCGCCTTGTCGCCGACGATCGCGTCGAGCAGCATGCTATCCGTGAGTGCTCCGCTCCCGCGAAGCCGTTCGTTCTGCTGCGCCTGCCATTCCGTTTCCGAAAGCGGCTTCGGGGCGCCGCTCGCCTGGTCGATGGCGGGCAGTCCGACGTGAGCGGCGATATCGGCCGGAACGGCCGGGCGGATCTGGCCTTCGTTCAGCGGTCCGAAGAGCGAGGTAATCGATTGGCGCTGATTGTCCATCGCGCCGATTTTGAGAGCTCGCTCATTGTCGGCGGCGTTCGTCTGCATAGCACGAGCGTTGTCAGCGCCGTTGTTGGCCCGGCTGGTTTCTGCGGTAATCTCCTGACCCCGGCGCGCGGTTTCAGCACCGACGTCAACGCCGTAGTAACCCGTCGACGGGGTCCACTGCCCAGAGGCCTGACCGAGGCGGTCGAAAGTCGACTGGTTGAAATCCTGCGAATGGGCATAATCGAAGAGATCCGCAAGGCGCTGCGCCTCTTCCTTTTTTGCTTTCGCTGTCGCGTAGCCCGCAAGGTCGCTGCCGCTAGGAGGCTGAAAAATCTGAGATAGCGACTGGAAGGCAGCGCCAAGGGCAGGATCATTGAAACGGGGATTGGCTTGCACAGGCAACGGCGGATCTCCTTACTGCAGCCGGTGTTCGGCGCGGTCGTGTTCGCTCCACGCGCGCGCGGCTGTTATCATCTTGGCCAAAGGATCGCCTCGCTGTGCAATCTCGCGCCTGACCAGCGTCGCCGCCAGATCACAGCTCAACAGAGTCGCATAGCACTGCTGATCGTACCGGAAGGGATGGTCTAAAGGTGTTGTTACAAGGGCGTTCGCCGCAGCCATTCCCATTTGCGTCAACTCGCGCGTGATCCACTTCGCGGCGGCCTCCGCGATGATCGGCGTGACCTGCTGCATGATCGTTGCGAGCGCGTCCGCCAGCTCCGGAAACGCCGCCGGGCTCCCCGCGGTCACGGCACGCAATACAGCCTGGATGCCACCAAACCCGTTTTCCAACGGATCACCGCCTGTCGCGATGTTCGTGAAACAACGCTCTGCGTCTGTGAGATGAATGCCGAGATCCGTGAGGCTCATTTGCCCGCTCCCGAATTGGTTTTGATCGTTCGGATGACCTTGACCCGACGGGTGCCGGCGCAGTCGTCGAGCTCGTCGAGGATAGAAAGATTGTGAAGCGCATTCTGGAGCCAGCGCACGCGCAAACGGTGCTCCCGGCCCACATAGGACGGCTGCACCTTCCGCTGGTCTTTCGACAGCGCCCACCAGGTGACGACCTTTTCGGCCGACATCAGGCCGGCGGTCACATGCCGCTGGTTGCCATCCGCGAAGAACGGAAGGAGCGCGTCGCGGGCCAACTGCAGCCGAGCGCGCAGCCTGGAAGCCTGCTGACGGGAGATAGGAAGCAAATCGCGCTGACCAATCTGCTGGCTAAGAAGCGCGATAGCGTGGGAGCCGTGATAGCAGACATCGTCGTCGCGGCAAACAAGGGTCAGCTCGTCGTCGATCCTGTCGACGCAATGATCGCGTTCGCTTTCTTCCGGGTCCGGTTCGGGAAACGAAAACGGCGGTTCGGTGTCTTCGAAGCAGGTATCTTCGGCCTTGGCGGTCGGGACGGCTTTCAGTGTCGACGTCAGCAGTTTTCGCATCGAAATTCCGACAAAGCGGACCACAGGTATAACGGGGTGGTCGGGTTCGTTGACACGTTCTCTCGGCAGTCGAGAGCGATGGTGCGGGCTTCCGAGTTCCGCCTTTGTCGGATGAAGGGAATATATCCGGGTCGAGCGCGCGAAAATACATGCCAAAAGCGGGTTCAGATCGCGCGCTTCCGATCCAAAAGTTCCAGCGGGGCGGATTTTTCTTCTGACGTCCAACGCGAGTTTCGCGCGCGCGGCCGGACTATCCGCCGGGGTGTGGGTGCCGGGTGTCCGCCAGGGGGCGGTCCGGGGGCCAATCGGCTCGACGGCGGCCTTTTTGGTGTTCGCGTTGCCGCTGCGACCCGTCCGTTAGGGTATACGGAAGCGGACATCAGAAAATCGTCGTTATTTATGTACGTACGGGTTGACAGCAAATCAACGTACAGGCATCTTTACGTACATAACCAATGCGTACATGAGGAACGTAAGATGCAAACCGAAACTCAGGTCAATGAACTCCGCGTTTACATGGTCGTCCAGTCGGAATTGCGCGACGCAATTCGCCGCCAGGACAAAGAGGCGGCCATGTTCGCGATCGAAGAGCTGCTTTGCATGGAGGCCTATTCATCCTGGCCCCGCCTCCGCGCTCGCTGCGCGGCGACGATCGCCGAATTCCAATGAGGTTCTATCGTGAAAACCATTCTCTACGCTCGCGTGTCCACCGTTGATCAGACGGCGGATCACCAACTTACCCAAGCCCGCCAGGCAGGTTTTGAGATCGACGAGGTCGTCGTCGATCAAGGCGTGTCGGGTGTCAATGTTCCGCTCGCCGAGAGGCCGGAAGGGCGTCGACTGTTCGACATGCTCCGCAAGGGCGATATCCTTGTTGTCCGGTGGGTTGACCGTCTGGGGCGCAACTACGCTGACGTGACCGACGCCGTTCGTCACTTCATTCGCAAGGGCGTGATCATCAAGACCGTGATCAATAACCTGACGTTCGACGGCGCAACGACAGAGCCGATGCAGATGGCAATCCGCGACGCCATGATTTCGTTTATGGCTGCAGCTGCCCAATCGCAGGCCGAAGCGCTAAAGGTTGCCCAACGTGCGGGCATTGAACACGCCAAGGCGCAGAACAAGCTGCGGACGTACAAAGGTCGGAAACCTTCATACACGCGGGCGCAATTCGATACGATCACCCGAATGCTAGCAGAGGGCGGCGGGGCGTCGGATATCAGCAAGGCAACCGGCCTGACACGGCAAACGATCTTGCGCATCCGGGCGGACCCATCGGCAGCTAACGACGCGTTAGCCGATTGGGGTCTGTAAGATCAAACTTCCTTGAAGTTGGCGCCCTTCAGCGCCAACGCCAACGCTTTCGCGGATACTGCCGGCTCATGAAAACGAAGGATCACGTAATCGCGCTGCTCGGTGTCGAAAACCAGTTCGGCGGGGAGGTCCAGATACGCGGCCACTTGGGACACAAGATGTGACCGTCTGCGCGACGTCAACACCTCCACCGTTAGCGCGTCTTCGCGATCCGGCGAGCTGGACACTTTGAAAACAGACCTTAACCCCCCTGCAGCTATCTCCTTTTCAGAAAATTGCTCGTCGCTTTCTGCTGTGATCGTAAACATACAGGGCCTCCTTTTCGGCGGAGGTTTGCGGCTAAGTACGTGTCTGTCAAGGATATTGCAGTCGGTCGGCAAGACGGACAAAACCTACAAAATCAATAACTTGACAGACACGCGCCGTGTCCGTCACCCTATCGTGGGATTGAAACGGGAGGCGCGTATGAAACTCATCACCGATCAAGAAGCTGCTGAGATCTTCAGGTGCAGCACCGACAAGATCAAACGGCTGCGGTTATCCGGCAAGCTGCCCTATATCCCCGGCCGTCCCGTCAAGATCCGTGAGGACGACTTGCTGGCCTTCATCGAAGCCAGCATTCAGCGTGCGACCCCGCCAGAGCCTCCGACCGCGCCCAACCCAGACGCAGACGCGAGAGCATGGGCGATAAAGGCGATGCTGAAGCCGAAGCGAGCGCCGCGCAGCAAGTGAGCTATTCGAATATGTTCGGCAGTCGGCGCTTTCCAAGCTGCTCCAGGCGCTTGATCTCAGACTGCAGCTCTTCCGGCGACATTTCATGGGGCTCATTTCGATTGCTCTGGTCTTTTCGATCAAAGTACCCGGCAACACGAAACAAAGTTGCCGCCGCGGTCGCCTTCGCCGGTGCCGGGGCATTTGGATTGCGGCACACTGCGAGCGCCGCTTCGTAGGCTGTCTGTACGCCCTCAGTTTGAATTCGGTGCAACAACGCGCGTTGCACTTCTGCTACGTCGTCCATCATGCCTGTCACCTATCCGAAAATATCCACCGTCGTCCTGATTTCGCGCAAAAGCGCTTCAAGACGATCGATCTCCATCTGCAATTCCAACGCTTCGCCCGAAAGCGCAGTCGGTGCGCTTAAGCTTGCCGCAATCTCTACCGCGAGACGTCGATCCGATCGGCGCCGCTTTCGCTCTGTCGCCGGCCCCGGCACATGGCTCTTTTGCCAGGCCTCGTAGCGCTCCAGTTCTTCGGGTGTCATGGTTGCTAGCTTCTTGGCTAAGGCTCTAGCGGTTGCCTTTCGTTTCTTCTGGACCCTGCCAATTCGCAGTTCGACGCTATTGGCGGGCTTCGGCCATTGATGGACGTGCCAGTCCTCACCCTTAGGCGTCTTGCCCCCGTGTCGATGGCAGCGGCCATTTTCCATTGCGACTTGCTGGCAGGGCTCGCCATCACGGCGACGCTTGGCGCCGCATTTGGCCAAACCCGGTCGGACCTTGCGCTGCCAGTCGCTCAGGCTTTTCGCGGCCGCCAGGCGTTGTATGAGCGATCCCACTATCTAACCCCACTCTGGAAAATATCGGCGTTGAGGTATCCCCGAAAAGTCAGGCCGATCATTTCGGACAAACTGTCCGGCGACGGCTGGCCTATTGCCTCCGTCCGATTTCTTTGTGTTTTGATATTCCTCAAATCCCCATTGGCGACGACCGGGGGGACGCCGCTTGTTGGCGGCAGCGTTCCCCGTAGGGGCAACAAGCGCAACAAGCAAACAAGCATTGTTTTTGTTACGTTTTTTAAGCCCTTGTTGCTTGATTTCGAAAAACAAGCGCAACAAGCCACGAGAAAATCGCGTTAAGCCATTGATATTGCATTTGATTATGCTTGTGGGAAATAAGCTAGCAACAAGCGCAACAAGCTTCATTTGTCGCCTCCGTCATCAACGGCAACAAGCTCGATAATCCAAGGCGCCGTCGGCTTCGATGAAGCTTTCCTTGCTCGAACGCGGACATTTTGTCCGCCTTTGACTGCGCGGACGCCTTCACCGCAGAGGGCTGCGGTGATTTCACCCGAGACAACGGAGCGCGTCTTCGTGCTGCTAAGCCCTCTGTCGCGCATCCTTGCGCCTATCGCAGACCATAACTCCGCAAGCGCCATTTCGTTTTGGTCGCCCATCAATTCGACGGCAGTTTGCGCGATCGCTTCCGCCTTCGACGTGTCCACGGGGGCTTTCTTATTCCGGCCGACCAGTGCTTCTACCTTGACGATATCGAGCACAGGCGCGTAATCCCCGGAGGCAAGCAAAGCGTCCCGCGGGCTCTCGTCGAACAGCGCTTCCGCAGCCGCTGCAGTCGCACCTGAGCCATTGCCCACCGCAACATTTGCACGCTTGAAGACGATCGGCGCCGTCGGCTTCCTGTCGTGACTGATTTTCGCGTAGTCGAGCCGGATCAATCCGTCTTCACGCGTCACGCCCCATCCCGCCTCGTCGTCACTGCCTGTGACGTTGACCAGGGTAAAGGCCGAACGGACCTTGCCAACTGCTGCGAAGCCGCCACGCCCTGCGCCCATGTCACCTTTGTTCTGGCGCGCTTGCTTGGACGTGTGATGGACGACCGTAATGCAGCACCGGTTTTCCGCGGCCATGATGGCGATTTCCTGCAGCAGCATGTCCGCGTCGTCATTGGAATTCTCGTGGGCGCCGGACGTAAGGCTGATTTGCGGGTCCAATGCGACGAACACGATACCGTGCTGGCGGATAACCCTTTCAAGGACGTCCGCGCCAGGTGCACGCTTGATCGGTGACCGTTCATTCTCTCTTGCCGCGAGCGTGAGCTTCAGGCCGTCTATGCCTGACCAAAGAAGGATAGGATACTCTGTCTGATCAATGCCCCAATGGCGCTGAGCTGCGGCCAGACGGCGTTCCATTTCGTCGAGCCGATCTTCGGCATTGTAGATCAAGGCCGAGCCGGGTTTGTGCAAGCGCTCGTGCGTGACCGGCTTGCCGTCCTCGTCCTTTCCACGGAGAATATCTTCGCGGCCGGTGGCGATCGCCAGGGCATCACGGAGCATCAGCGTGGACTTTGATACGCCGGGCTCGCCGACGCACTGCGCGACGTCGCCGCAAGGCAACCGCGGGCTGATGATCCATTCGCGCACAGGGATGTGTTTCGGATCGATCCGGCTGCTGACGATTTTGAGGTTTGGTCCGCTGCGATCCGGACGGCCGGTTGCTGGTCGCGCATCGAATATTCCGGAAGCGTCGACGTCGCTGCCGTCGGCCGGGAGGGTGTAAAGCGGATCGGCCTTGCGCATTTCGAAAAGCAGGCTGCGGTCAGAGAGATTGTTAGGCGGCGACGACGAATAGTGGTCCCATCGCGCTTCCGCGGCTGCCTCGTCGTGTTTCTGGCTTTTCTCGGACCAGCGCAGAAACGCCTCGTAGCCTTCGGTGCTGCCATGCGACGCGTCGTAGAACGTCATCCCGATACGGTTCCAGTCGTCCCAATCGAGATCGGTGTTGGGAATGAGCCTGGCAGCATCGAGCAAGGGGGCTTCGCCCCACGCCTTTTCTGTTTTGAAGCCGTCCGCAGACGGTGTGCCGGAACCGCCGGGCGCCTGCAGGCCACGTTTCGCGAGCGCTTTTTGCAGCGCGTCGGCGGCGTCGTAGAGGTCTACTTCCGCCCGATCGTCTTCCTTGACGATCTTGCACATGCGCGCGGACGTCGTCTTCGTATGCCACGACCCGGGCCAGCGCATCGGGTGCACCAGTGGCGACGCACTCTTATCGGCATCGACCAGCATGGCGGCTGCTCGCCGGACGGCTTTCAGTTTTCGCAAATCTTCAGATCGCGTTGCCGGATATGTAAGCCGCCAGTGCGCATGGATCTTGTTTTCCTGTTGGCCGTCTGGAGCAGTCCAGACGCCCCCCGAATGTATTGTGACTGTAGGCTCGCCCAATACCTCGACCAGTTCGCGCAAAGCCTCGTTGGGTCGAGCGTCGATCTCGACAGAGAGAACCGGGCAGCATGAAACGTTGGCCTCGTCGGCCTTCGTCTCGGTTTTGAAAAGGACTATCGGAGGCGCAAAGACGGCGCTCTGCTCAACGGGCCGCCGGGCGATCTTCGAAGCGGCTTCAGCTGCGCGCTCCGCAAGATTGGCGTCGAACGGCGCCCACTCATTCAAGACGCACGTGCCCGCCCGATTATGCTCGAATGCGCGGAAGGCGATGCTGCCCGGTTCGAACGCACAACGCTTGAATGCGAGGGCGATGAAGCGTTGGATCTGCTGGAGATCGGCTTTCAGCTCGGCCGGCTGCTGGACATCGGCGAGTTTCGAGGGTGCGGGTCCTTTGGCTCGGATTTTATCGCCGAGCAGATCGCCCAAGGCCATCCCGCCGCCACCGGTAGATTGATTTCTCGCAGGATTATCTATATGTTGATGTTGCATGAGTTTCCTATCGGCCGGGCGCATTCGCAGTGCGTTCCGGCCTTTATTTTGGGTTGTTGACTACCAGGCGAAGCACGGGCTGCTGTTTGCGGGCCGCTGCTTTCGACCGCTCAAGAATGAACCGCTGCAGAGCTACGACACTCGTTTCTGTCACCAGGAACGGGCGTTGGCCGGCGGGATGGACAGTCTCCAATCTGCCACCCGTTATCTCGTCACGGACCCATGATGTCGAGCGGCCGAAGAGAACGGCGGTATCGGAAACCGTCAGAACCTTCTGATCGCGGGGGAGTTCGGTGGGGAGCATTGGTTTGGCCTCTCGTTGTCGGTTGCAGATCGTCCCGCGATCGGCGGTGCGAATATAGCCCCGGCTGGACCCGCTAAATCGCGCGCTATGCGGCCAGGGCACCGGCGGGACGCGGGCAGGCCAGAGCCAAGATGACCAGCGAGAAAACGGTTCGGAGCGGAAGGCCAGCGTCCTCGTCCAGCGTGTTCGCCGCGTCTATGACGCTCCGCCATAGGACTTGCTGCTCGTCGATCGCGTTGATCAGATCCTGACCGCGAAGGCGCCGGAAGAGAGCATCTTGTTTTGCATCCTCCCGCACTCTCTGAAGAGAGAGAAAGAGAAGCGTGTCGACTTCGGTGAGCGCAGTAAGAATATTGATGCCGGGCAGATCGAAGGCTGTAAGCCACGCCTTAAGCGCCCGCGCATATCGAATTCGAGCCCGCGTCACATGATGACGGGTCAGGACCTTTGAAAAGGGTGCGCTGTTCTTTCCAAGCAGGAGGGCGGCCGCGGTCGGGCTTCCTGCGATCCGATTAGCTGCAGACATCACACGCAGGAAAGCGGGAATGCGATAACTCGCGCCACTCACAGTGTGCGCGTGTTCCAATACGGACCTGACAGCGGCGAGACGGCCGGCCGCAAGTTCAACGACAAGTGCGTCGACCGACGGGGCAAGCGCTGCGGGCTGATTAGAGGGAAGCAAGCCCGCGGCGACCATTTCAGTCACGACTTCTTGTCGCTTGTGGTCGCGCAGCATTGCGATATAGGCCGCAAACGGACCTAGCGGCCGGGCCGAGGCGAAGGCCGCTAGCAGTTCGGGCATGTACGGCTTTTCCGCCAGGATCTCAAAACCGGCGGTGTAAAACTCAAAATCGGAATTTGGGGTCGGCCTGCTGGCCGAGATCTCGTATTGAGCCATTTATTCGCTTCCCTTGATCAACAGGTTCGATCGGGTGCGCCGCGATGTTGAGAAGCGAGGAAAGCGAGGCAAGACAGGAAAGGGGCGCGGCGGTGTGGCCGTTAGGCCAGGATGCCTTTCGAAGCGCGGTATGCGGCCGGCAGTGGTTTCTCGACTGCACGGGACAGAAGCTCGTCCGCATCAACACGGCGAATGAGGGTTCGGCCGCCAACCTTGGCCGCCTTCAGTTCACCGCTTCGGAATAGCCGGTAGATCTGTGCCCTAGAAACCGCGAGGTATGTGGACGCCTGATCGATTGTGAAAGCCGCGGGTGTAATGGCTGACATAAGGGTGATTCTCCTGTCCTAAATTGCAATGACTAAGACCTACCTGAGACAAACGTCGTTTCAAAGCATCAATCCAAAAACGCTTTTCTTATCAGTGACATACGGGTGACATACATCAAATCGCCAAGACACTCACAAACTTGAAAATTTACGCAAAAATTGCCGCAGGATCACGTTTTCGTGATCGAAAAGGAGCCATTATGGGCGATTTGCTTCTAGGGTAACCTTTGGGGTAGCCGGTCAGCGATCAGCATAAAACACTGAAAATTCAATTGCTTAGGGAGGATCCATGGCGGAGAGGGTGGGATTTGAACCCACGATACCCTTGCAGGTATGCCGCATTTCGAGTGCGGTGCATTCGACCACTCTGCCACCTCTCCGCATATTTGGTCGGCGCTTATTCGGCGCGGGCGTTCTCATAACGAGCAAATGACAGGCTGGCAAGCCGAAATCTCAAGCTTTTCCATCCTTTTGCCTTGACACCTTTCTGTCACTCGCGTATCCCGCATCCGCAATAGGAGCGGAGTAATCCGCCCCTTGCCCGCCTCGCGCTCGCGCGGGGTTTCACCGGCAGACCAGAGTTCCGGGCTAGTTCCCTGAAATCCCTGCTTAACTTCGACTGATAAGAAGACAGCCACCTGCGCTTTGCGGGGAGAGCTGGATCGAACATGAAAGGATAAAATAATGTTCGCAGTCATCAAGACCGGCGGTAAGCAGTACCGTGTGGCAGCCAATGACGTGCTGACCATCGAGAAGCTTGAAGCCTCCGCTGGCGACTCCATTGAATTCACCGAAGTCCTCGTGATCGGCGAAGGTGCCGACGCAGCGATCGGTGCGCCCTTCGTAGCCGGCGCCTCCGTCAAGGCGGAAGTCGTCGACCAGACCCGCGGCAAGAAGGTCATCGCCTTCAAGAAGCGTCGTCGTCAGAATTCGAAGCGTTCGCGCGGCCATCGCCAGCATCACACGGTTGTCCGTATCACGGACATCGTGGCCGCCAAGTAAGATCAACGGGTTTCAGGTTTAAAGGAGAACTCCAATGGCACATAAAAAAGCTGGCGGTTCCTCGCGTAACGGTCGCGATTCCGATTCCAAGCGCCTCGGCGTGAAGAAGTTCGGCGGCGAGAACGTCGTAGCTGGCAACATCATCGTTCGCCAGCGTGGAACCCAGTGGCATCCGGGCGCCAATGTCGGCCTCGGCAAGGATCACACTATTTTTGCGCTTACGGCTGGCAATGTGGACTACCGAACGAAGGCCAATGGTCGCGTGTACGTGTCTGTAATGCCGAAAGCGGAAGCAGCGGAATAAGCCGGTAGCGCTCTAAAACAGCCGGCGTCTCATCGACCCGGCTGACCGTACCAGGTTCAGTCCAGAAAACAGGGGAGATGGGGCGCCATCTCCCCTTTTTCTTTGTCCAAACAGGAGGACTGAACATGCAAGGCGAAATGATCAGGGTCGACCAATCACGGTCGACCAGGGAGGACCAAAAGTCTCCCATGGAACGGCTGAGGCCGGAGCGGTTAAGGACCGATTGCCCTGTCTTGTTATCGGAAAGGCTCGTCATGCGCGCGCCCCACGAGGAAGACATTGACGCCCTTGCCCATCTCGCCAACAACGCCAAAGTCGCCACCATGGTATCGCGTATGCCGCACCCATATACCGCCAATGATGCCGCCGACTTTGTTTGGCGTACGCGAAATGGCGAGATTGGCAAGTGCGTCTATGCCATCACCAAAGCCGAAAACGGTGCCTTCATGGGGTGCTGCGGGGTAGAGCCGCATACCGACGAGAAGACCGTCGAGATCGGCTACTGGCTGGGCGAACCCTATTGGAACCAGGGTTATATGACCGAGGCATGCCATGCCCTCGTCGACATGGTGTTCAGGACGCGGCAGCAGGTCGAGCAGATCGATGCCCGCTGCCGGGTCATGAACGTCGCTTCGCGCCGCGTTATCCAGAAGTGCGGCTTCCAGTTCCAGGGGTCCGGCCTTGCCGCATCGCTGGCGCTCGGCAGCAACGTGCCGGTCGAATGGTACCGGCTCGACCGCAAGACCTGGATGTCGCTGAGAAGCTGGGGGTCAATCTCATGAGTTCGGTTACCCTTCAGCGGCCCAAGAGCAAGCCCATGATGCCCGGCCCTGCGCCGGTCATCACCACGGCAAGGCTGACGCTTCGCCCGCACAGGCTGAGTGACGCTCCGGCGATCGCGGAATCGCTTTCCGATTTCGCGGTCACCCGCATGCTGGCCCGCGTTCCCGCCCCTTTCGACCGGCAGGATGCGTTGGACTGGCTGATCCCGGTTACGTCAGGCGTAATGCCTGATTGGAGTTTGGCGATCACCGGCAGTGACGATGTTCATATCGGCAATGTGTCGATCGAACTTCGTCACGGCCGCTGGCACCTCGGTTATTGGCTGAACCGCTACTACTGGCAGCGCGGCTATATGAGCGAGGCGGCGGAAGCCGTGCTGGAACGTTTCTCGCGGCGCATGCCTGACGTTCCCGTTCATTCGGGCGTCTTTGCCGACAATCCTGCATCCCTCCGGCTGCAGGAAAAGCTCGGTTTCCGGATGACCGGCTGCAGCGAAATCTACTCTTTCGCCCGCAACACCATGGTCGCCCATATCGAAACCGTGCTGCAGCCTGGCGCTCTGCAGCAGAAAAAGGTCGCCTGATATAGGAAGGACGCCGCTATGATGTCTGTCGCGCAAAAGTGTGCAGTGGTTTTGCGGTAACGGCATGCACGAAACAAAGACCTTAAGGCGAGGTGAGCGATCTGAAAGATCGCGGCACGCTTTAAGGGCGGCGTCCTTTCAATCGCCGATCTCGACCCGCAGTGGAAAATGATCGGACCCTGGCGAATCCGTATCGATGACAGCGGATTTCAACCGGTCCTTGAGGCCGCAACTGACGAAACAGTAATCGATATGCATCCGCTTGCCGTGATCTTCCGGATCCATCCAGCTGTAGCTTCCGGGCGTATAGGCTCCAAGCGCCGCAAAGGCGTCGATCGGCGTGCCGATCCGCGCCGTACGGCCGTAAAATCCGTCGACGGATCCGGCGAAGGCGCAGTATTCCGGCGATTCCGGCTCCATGTTGAAATCGCCCATGATGACGTAATCCTCCGGCAGCGGCAGCTCCGGAAGCCCGAATTCGCTGCCCCCGCTCAGCGATGCGCCCTCCTGAACGAAGGCATTGATGCGCTCGCCGAGATGGCGAAGCTGCGCAAGGCGTTCGTCGATAGAGACATGATCGAGATGGACGGAATAGACGCGGACAGCGCCGCCGGGGGTCGCAATAACGGTTTCCGTAGCAGCACGCTGCAGGTTTATCTTGTCGATCGTACGGCTGCGCGGCAGAAGCAGCGTGCGCGTCGACAGAATAGGCCAGCGCGACAGGACCATATTGCCGAACTGAAAACGGGTATCGCGCGGCAGCGAAATCCGGCCCTTCGGCGCCTCGACATGCATGTCGCAGGCCGGTCCATAGACCCAGAAATGGTCGGGA
>Ga0209051_1000404_pt1 | contig 59919 bp, 50 predicted proteins | sample AraplaCvi_mMS_r2_2_FD_184286 | JGI IMG/M metagenome (GOLD analysis project Ga0209051, IMG submission 184286) | Arabidopsis root microbial communities from North Carolina, USA - plate scrape MF_Cvi_mMS_r2 (SPAdes) (version 2) | ecosystem: Host-associated > Plants > Roots > Endosphere | place...
GGCGATCAGCACCCGCGGGTTCAGGGCCACCGCCATCGCGATGAGCAGGCGTTGCCGCATGCCGCCGGAGAACTGGTGCGGGTAGGAGTTCAACCGCGTCTCGGGCTGCGGAATGCCCACGCGGGCCATGAGTTCCACGGCCTTGGCCTTGGCCTCCTTGGACTTCATCCCGTGGTGGATCCGGAACGGTTCGGCGAGCTGGGTGCCAACGGTGTACAGCGGGTTGAGTGCGGTCAGCGCGTCCTGGAAGACGATCGCGAGCTCGGTGCCCGCCAGTTTGCGGCGAACCTTGCGGTCGACCGCCAGCAGGTCGGCGACGCCGTCGCGGCCGGTCAGCGTGGCCGTTCCCGCGGTCACCTCGGCGACGGGTTCGAGCAGGCCCACCAGGGCCGTCGCCGTCATCGACTTGCCGCAACCGGACTCGCCGAGCAGTGCCAATGTCTCGCCGCGGCGCGCGTCGAAGGTGACGTCGTTGACGGCCCGGACGGAGCCGGTGATGGTCCGGATGTCGACGGTGAGCCCCTCGACCCGCAGGGCCGGATCGGCGTCGACGACGTCGGTGTGTGGGTGTTCTGCGATGGCGGTCATGAGAGAGCCTTCGTGGTCTTGGCGAAGCGGGACAGGCGTTTCTGGGGAACGGTGAGCCGCCACCGCTGGCCCGGGTCGGTCGCGATCCGGGCCCAGGCGGCGAGGATCGTGGCCGAGACCGTCGTGATCACGATGGCCAGGCCGGGGAAGAACGACAGCCACCAGGCCGAGTTCAGATAGGTGCGGCCCTGGGCGACCATCAGGCCCCAACTCACGTCGGGCGGCTGAATGCCGATGCCGAGGAAGCTCAGCGAACTCTCCGCCAGCATGACGTAGCAGAAGTCCAGGGTCGCGACGGTCAACAGCGTCGGCAGGACGATCGGCAGCACGTGCCGGGTGATGATCGACGTGGCGCTGGCGCCGAAGGTGCGGGCCGCGTCGACGAAGAGCCGGCTCTGCAGTTCGGCGGACTCGGCGCGGGCCGTGCGCAGGTACACCGGGATGCGCGTAAGGGCAAGGACGGCAACGATGTTCGCCGCGCTCGGGGAGAACACGTAGAGCACGACGACGGCGAGGAGCAGTGACGGGAAGCTCATGATGACGTCGGCGACGCGCATCGCGAGCGTCTCCCGCCACCCGCGGTAGAAGCCGGCCCACATGCCGATCAGCGAGCCGATCACCGCCGAGATCACCACGGCGGGAATGGCCACCGACAGGGTGGTCCGGCTGGCCACGATCAATCTGGCCAGCATGCTGCGACCCAGAGGGTCGGTACCCAGCACGTTGGCCCAGCCGTGCGCCAGGGTGAACGGCGCCTGGTTGGAGTTGTCCAGGTCGATGCTGGTGGCGACGTGCCCCATCAGGATCGGGCCGAACAGCGCGGTCAGCAGCACCAGGGCGAGTATCGCCGCGGCACACGCGGCGACCCGGTCGTTGGCCAGCAACCGAAACCACACGGCGCGGCTGGACTTTCGCGTGCTGGCCGCTCCGACGATCGCCGTGGTCGGCTTGACGGGGACGAGATCGAGTTGAGTGCTCATGTGCTTCTCCTAGACCCGGGCCGGTTCCCGCACGCGCGCGTCGAGCAGCGCGTAACAGGCGTCGATGGCGATGTTGAGGACGAAGATGCTGACCGCGGTGAGGAGTACCGCCGCCTGCAGCACCGCGAAGTCGCGTTGCAGGATCGCGTCGATCATGAGCTTGCCGATGCCGGGCCACCCGAAGATCGCCTCGACCACGACGGCGCCGTTGATCAGTCCCACCGCGAGGTCGCCGGCCACCGTGAGCGCCGGGGCGGCCGCGTTGCGCAGGGCGTGGTGGGTCACCACCCTGAGATCACCCGCTCCCTTGCTGCGGGCCAACCGGACGTACGGGGCCGACAGCGCGGAAACCATGGCCCCGCGGACTACTTGGGTCAACACGCCGAGCGGCCGGATCATCAGCGTCGCGATGGGAAGTATCCACGCGAGCGGTCCGTCGGTGCCGGAGGTCGGCAGCACCCCGAGGAGAACCGCGAAGAGCCAGACGCCGGTGATGGCGAACCAGAAGTCCGGGATGCTGGCCGCGGTCATCGACAGCAGGCTGGAGAAGCGGTCGGCCAGCGAGTTGGGCCGATAGGCCGCCCAGCATCCGATCACGATGGCGCCCACGATCGCGAGCAACATCGTCGTGAAGGCCAGCTGCAGCGTCGCGGGGAAGGCCCGGAACGCCATCTCAGAGGCCGATTCGCCGGTGCGCAGCGACGTTCCGAAGTCGAGGTGCAGCACGCCCGTGAAGTAGTCGCCGAGCTGGGTCAGCATCGGCTGGTCGAAGCCGTTCTTCTGGGCGAACGCTTCGCGCTGTGCCTCCGTCGCCGACTCGGGCAGGTAGAGGCTGGTGGGATCGCCGGTGAGCCGGGCGAGGAGGAACACGCCGAGCAGGACGATGATCAACGGCAGTGCGCTGGTGTACATCCGGCGCCGTACGAACGAAAACACGTGGTGGCCTTCCTGACTACTGGGCGTCGGTGCGGTCGGAGCCGGCCGCGGTCATCTCCGACAGCCGCATCTCGTCGCCGGTCGCCGAATTGGGGGTGTAGTCCACGCGCGGGGACTTGCCGAGGATGCCCTTCATGTGCGCGAGGTAGGCCATCTGCATGATCTCCTGCGGCTCCTCGGCGAACAGCTTCGCGAACGCGTCCTGGCGGGCCTGGCCGGTGAGGGCTTCCGCGGCACGAATCTTCTCGTCGAATTCCTTGGTGCCGTAGGCAGCCTGGGGGCCGTCGCTCAGCATGTACTGGTCCATGGTGAAGGCGGCGTCACCCGCCTGGTTGCCGTGCATGATCATCAACAGGTACGGACCGGTGTTGGCCGGGAACGGACGCAGCTGGTACTGCAGCTGAGACGCCGTGTCCATCATCTCGATCTTGACGGTGAGCCCGATCTCGGCGAGCTCGCTCTGGATGACCTCGATGGTCTCCGCGATCTTGGGGAACTGGGCCGTGCGACCGATGAGCCGGATCTGGGTGTCGACCGGAACGCCGTCCGCCTTGGCCTCGGCGACGAGCGCCTTCGCCTTGTCGGCGTCGTGCGGCCACAGTGCCAGTTGGTCGTTGTAGCCCACCACGCCAGAGGGAATCAGCTGTGACGCCGGGTCCCCGAGGCCACGGAACAACGCCTTGACGATGCCGGTCCGGTTGATCGCGTAGTTGATCGCCTGCCGAACCCTCATGTCGTTCAGCGGCGCCTCGGTGGCCTGCATGCGCAGGGCCGTGGTCTCGTTGTTCTGGAAGGGAACACCGAGATCGCCAGCGCCGTCTTCGGGTCCGAGCGAAGTGGCGATGTCGGTCTCGTCGTTGGTGATCATCGCCGCGCGGACACTGCCCTCGCTGCGCCACTGGTACTCGGCGCGGGCGAAGGCGGGTGCCGTGCCCCAGTAGCGGGGGTTGCGGGCGAGGGTGAGCTTCTGGCCGAAGTCCCAGTTCTCGACGGCGTAGGGCCCAGTGCCGATGGGCTCGCGCACCTTCTCCGTCGTGCTGGTCGATCGCGGCACGATCTCGACGAACGAAATACGAAGCGGAAGAATGGGATCCGGCTTCTCCGTCTCGACGGTGAGCGTGGTGTCGTCGACCGCGGCGAGTTTGAGCTTCTCGTCGCCGAACACGTACCCGTCGACGTTGCACTGCAGGTCCGAGTTCACGGCGCGATCGATGGCGAACGCGGCGTCGGCGGCGGTGAAGGGGGCGCCGTTGGAGAACGTCACCCCGGTGCGGATGTCGAAGGTCCACTCGGTGGGCGAGGTCTGGCGCCACCCGGTGGATAGCAGTGGCTGGAGGTCGCCGGAGTTGGGATCGCGCTCGACGAGCGGCTCGGTGATGTTGGAGCGCACCACGATCCCGGTCGAGGTCAGCGAACTCTCACACGGCTCCAGGGTCGGCGGCTCCTGCGAGAGGACGATGCGCAGGGTGTTGGGGTCGTAGCCGCCGCGGCCGGAGTTGGCAACGGTACAGCCGCTCGTGGCGACGGTGAGCACCGCGACGCCGGCGGCGAGAACCGCTCTCGAACTCATGTGTCCTCCAGGGGCTGCTGGTGTGACGTCCACGTATGTGGATGCGACCTGTGATCGCAGACACACCGTAAGGACGGTGTTCGAAGAGCGTCAACCCCGCTCAAGGGCCCCAAATCGACCGTTGACGACCCCGATCGGGCGGCTGCCCGACCCGCCTAAACCCCGGTTGACGTGCGGCGACGACCTCGTCGCCGACTGCTCGATACCGTGGCGGTGCCGCCAAAGGGCCGATCATGCCGGTTGGGCATTAGTTCATGCTATTTCGGGGTTGGACGGGTATCCGCAGGTAGTCGTACCGTTGTCCTCACCATGAGCACACCACTCGATACGCCCTCCCACCGCACCGTGCTGCAGGTCGGTCCACTGAAGGCCTCGCTGGAGCAGACCCTGACCGAGACCTACGGCGCGTACGTGTTGCCGGACGACGCCGCCGAGCGCGGCGAGTTCCTGGCCACGCACGGTGGGCAGATCACCGCGGTGGTGACCTCCGGGCGCTCCGGCGTCGACGCGGACCTGATGGGGGCACTGCCGCACCTCGGTGCGATCGTCAACTTCGGCGTCGGCTACGACACCACCGACGTCGACGCCGCTGCCGAGCGCGGAATCGGTGTGAGCAACACCCCCGACGTCCTCACCGATTGCGTCGCCGACACCGCCGTCGGACTGATGATCGACGTGATGCGGCAGTTCTCCGCGGCCGACCGCTACGTGCGTGCCGGGAAGTGGCCGGCGACGGGCAACTTCCCGCTGACCCACCAGGTGAGCAACAGGCGCGTCGGCATCATCGGCCTCGGCCGGATCGGATCCGCAATCGCCAAGCGGCTCACCGCTTTTGGTTGCACGATCTCCTACCACAATCGCAACCCCAAGGCCGACTCGACATACGCCTACGTCGACTCACCCGTCGCTCTGGCGGCTGGCGTCGACGTCCTCGTGGTGGCCGCCGCCGGGGGCAGCGGCACCCGGCAACTGGTGGACGCGGAGGTCATCGATGCGCTCGGCTCCGCCGGCTACCTGGTCAACATCGCGCGCGGCAGCGTCGTCGACGAGGGTGCACTCGTCGACGCCCTGACCAACGGCCGCCTCGCGGGCGCTGGTCTCGACGTCTTCACCGACGAGCCGAACGTGCCCGCGGCGCTGCTGGCGTTGGACAACGTGGTGCTGTTACCCCACGTCGGAAGCGGCACCGTCGAAACCCGGGCGGCGATGGAGCAACTCACCCTCGACAATCTGAACGAGTTCCTGCGCAGCGGCCGGCTGGTGACGCCCGTCGTCGAGCCGGCGATGGCCGTCTAGCAAGGCGTCGCGGCCGCCACGGCTCATCCGCGGGAGCGGGTCCGTGCCGCGGCTTCTACGCGAGGGACGTGTCGGACCCCCCTGCGATGATGGGGTCATGTCCACGGCGACAACGTCTTTGAGCTCCAAGGAGCGTCTGGCGGTGTTGTTCGAGGAGATGGCCGAGTTGGCCGGGCAGCGCAACGCGATCGACGCCCGGTTGGTGGAGATCGTCGCCGAGATCGACGGCGACGGGATCTGGGGTGCCACCGGGTGCCGGTCGGTGCCGGCGCTGGTGGCCTGGAAACTGGGTGTCACCCCACACAACGCGGAGACCATGGTCACCGTGGCAAGGCGCTTGCACGAGTTCCCTCGGCATGCCGAACGGATGCGGCAGGGGCAGCTGTCGCTGGATCGGGTCGGGGTGATCGCGCAGCGGGCCGGTGCGGGGTCCGACGCGCACTACGCGGAACTAGCGGTCGTGGCCACCGTCACCCAACTGCGGACGGCGGTGAAGATGGAACCCCGACCCACACCCGATAGGAAACCCGAACCGGAGCGGTCGTTCCGCCGGACCGTCGGTGACACGCACACCACCTACCGGATCACCCTGCCGAAGGTGGAGGCCGCCAAGTTCGAGGCCGGGTTGGCTTCACATCGTGACAGGTTGATCGCCGACTGGAAACGCGACCACGGTGGTGACGCCAAGACCGGCGACTCCGACACCGGTGACGATGCCGAGGACGTGTACGGCGGCGCCCGCCACGGCGCGAATGCCAAGGAATCCTCCTCCCTTCAGGTGGCCCCGTTTCCCGACACGGTGGACGCGTTCACCAGCCTCGTCGACGCCGGCTGGGACGCCGACGTTGCGGCCCGACCGCACGGGCAGCACACCACCGTGGTCGTGCACCTCGACGCCGAGAACCGTCAGGCTGCACTGCATCTGGGTCCGGTGCTGACCGATGCCGAGCGTCGCCTGTTGTTGTGTGACACCGACTGCGAGCTGTGGCTGGAACGCCACGGCCAGGTCATCGGGTCGGGGCGGGCGACCCGCACCATCAGCCGCCGCCTGCGTCGGGCCCTGGAACATCGTGACCGCTGCTGCGCGGTCCCCGGCTGCGGGGCCACCCGAGGGTTGCACGCCCATCACATCGTCCATTGGGAGGACGGCGGACCCACCGAGTTGGACAACCTGGTCCTGCTGTGTCCGTTCCATCACCGCCTGCACCACTCCGGGGGGATCACCATCACCGGACCCGCCGCGCACCTCGTGGTCGTCGACGCCGACGGCGACCCACTCGACCCCGGCTCACTCGCGCGAACACCCACCCAACCGCCACCGGCGGTGACACCCTGCCGCGGACCGCTGGGCGAACGGGCCGAATGGTGGTGGTACACCCCCTTCGAACCCCAACCACCACCCGCGGCAACGAACTAACCAAGCGACTCCTCGACCACGCCACCGTCGAATACCATGGCGCAGCATGATCGACGAGGCTGCCGCGCGCGAATTGGGAACGGCTGCCGTCACCGGATACGTCGGCGCCGCGGTCCTCGGCCCGGCGAGCACGCTCGACCAAGGCTGGTACTTCCCGGTCATCGCCAAGCAGTCCGTGGCCGTCGCCGGCGTCGTCGTCAACGCCGAGACCGGACGCGCTCTGCCGGTGATGCCCGGTAGCTCCCTGGAGCGTGATCCGTCCCTGTACGACCGCGGGTTTCAGTTCGCCGCGTACGACCTGGCGGTGCTGTCGATCACCAACATCGACGAGACCGTCCGCGCGATGCTCGGCCTCGGCGAACGCATCCTCGACGTGTACTACCGCAACGACCGCGTGTATCGAGTCGGACGCAGACTCACCGAAGACGAAGTGCGCGAACGGCTCTCGCGCCTTCCCGCCGTCTTCACCGGTAGCCCGACCTATAACCTGGAGGAACTGGACGCGGCCCTGCGGGCCGGGTGGTTCGACTACCGACTGTTCGAGTCGCGCCCCAAGTCCTAGCTCTGACGAGGGCTCAGAGCGCGAATTCGTCCACCAGGTCGTCGGTGGTCCATTCCCGTTGAGGCAGCACGTCGCGCAGCAGGCGCAGGAGCGCGGGGTTGGTGCTGTCGCTGCGCCACGCGGCGTCGAGTTCGACCGGGCGCTCGCGGAAGGCCCCGATCGACCGGAACACCACCCCTTCGGGATGCAACGTCGCCGCGGAGGCGGGTACCAGCGCGATCCCGATGCCCGAGCGCACCAACACCAGCATCGTGTGCACCTGGGTGACGTACTGGACGTAACGCGGCGTCGCTCCGGCGATGGTGAAGGTGCTGATCAGCAGGTCGTTGAAGTAGCGCGCCTGCACGGGCGAATACATGATGACGTCCTGGCCGTCGAGGTCGTTGAGCGTCAGCTGCCGGGGCAGGCCCGCCAACGGGTGCTCCTCGGGCAGAGCCGCGACGAGCTGCTCGTGCAGCAGCGGCCGTGACACGATTCCCGGCCGCTTCACCGGCGGGCGGACCATCCCCAGGTCGATCTCTCCGGTCATCAGACCCTCGAGCTGAACCGCCGAAACCATCTCGCGCAGTTCCAGTTTCACGTCGGGAAGCTCCGCGCGGGCACGTTCGAGCAGGCGTGGCAGCACGGCGTGCGCCGAAGCGGCGGTGAAGCCGACGACCACCGTGCCGAGGTCTCCGGCGGGGACCCGCCGGACGGTCATCGCCGCGCCCTCGGCCAGCTGCAGGATCCGCCGCGCGTCGGGCAGGAACGCCACGCCGGCCGGGGTGAGGGTGACCGAGCGGGTGGTGCGGTCGATCAGCTGCACTCCCAGCTCGGACTCGAGCTGCTGGATCTGCCGGCTCAACGGCGGCTGCGTCATGTGCAGGCGTTCGGCGGCGCGCCCGAAATGGAGTTCTTCGGCGACGGCGATGAAGCAGGACAGCCTCGCCAGCGAGAACATCGATGCACACTCCGTATCGGCCGACGCTGCGGATGCGCCGACCGGGTATGAGTGTAGCTACCAGCGTGGGCTGGCGGTCTCGAACTCGGGGTGGATGCTCTTCATGTACCCGGTGTCGTCGCGGTCGCGAATGCCGCACCGCACGTACTGCTCGTGCAGCGCCCCGAGGAGGTCGTCGTCGATCTCGACTCCCAGGCCCGGTGTCGTCGGCACCGCCACCGCACCGTCGCGGATCTCCAGCACGCCGGCCTTGACGACGTCCTCGGTCTTCCAGGGCCAGTGGGTGTCGCAGGCATAGCTCAGATTCGGCGTGGCACCCGCGAGGTGCACCATGGCGGCCAGGCTGATGCCCAGATGGGAGTTGGAGTGCATCGACAGACCGAGTCCGAAGGTGTCGCAGATGCCGGCCAAGAGCCGGGACCGCTGCAGACCACCCCAGTAGTGGTGATCCGAGAGCACCACCTTGACAGAGTCCTTCGCAACGGCAGGGGCAAGCTGATCGAACGCGACCACGCACATGTTGGTGGCCAACGGCATTGGCGATTGAGCTGCGACGTCAGCCATGCCGTCGAGGCCCGGCGTCGGGTCCTCGAGGTACTCGAGGATGCCCGCCAGGCCGGCGGCCACCTTGACCGACGTCTGCGGCGTCCACGCCGCGTTGGGGTCCAGCCGCAGCGGGCGCTCGGGGAACGCCTCGCTCAGCGCCTCGATCGCCTTCATCTCCTCGTCGGGAGGGAACACCCCGCCCTTGAGCTTGATCGCCGTGAAGCCGTATTCGTCGATCATGCGCTTGGCTTGGGCGACGATGCCCGCGGGGTCGAGGGCCTCACCCCAGGCGTCGGGTTCACCGCCGGGGTGGGCCGCCCACTTGTAGAAGAGGTAGGCGCTGAACGGAACCTCGTCACGCACCTTGCCGCCCAACAGATCGGAGACCGGCCTGCCGGTGGCGTGGCCCTGCACGTCGAGACAGGCCACCTCGAACGGTGAGAACACCTGGTCGACGGCACTCGCCGAGGTGATCATGCCCGCCGTGCCGACCGCGGCGTCGTCGCCTGCCAACCGGTGAGCGATGCGGGCGCGAATCTCGTTCAGCGCGAACACGTCCAGACCGGTGATCGCGTCGGCCGCGGCGTCGAGCCGGGCCAAATGCCGGGTGTCGGCGTAGGTCTCTCCCAGCCCGACCAGACCGGCGTCGGTATCCAGTTGGATGATCGCGCGCAGGGCGAACGGTTGGTGCACGCCGACGGTGTTGAGCAATGGTGGGTCGACGAACGCGACCGGCGTGATGCGCGCGCCGGTGATGCGGATCATCAGACGGCCGCCAGCTCGTCGGCGATGACCGCGCGTCCGGCCGCGATGATGCCGGCCAGCGCGTCCACGTCCTCGGCCGACGGCATGATCAGTGGCGGCCGAACCGGTCCTGCCGCAACACCTTCCATGCTGACACCGGCCTTGATGAGGGACACCGCGTAGCCGGGGACGGTGTCGCGCAGCCGGACCAGCGGGTGGAAGAAGTCGCGCAGCAGCGCGGCGATCAGCTCCTCGTCGCCCCGCTCCAGTGCCTCGTAGAACGCCAGCGCCAGTTCGGGTGCAAAGGCGAACGTGGCCGACGAGTACAGGGTGACGCCGATGGCGCGATAGGCCTGCTGCGACACCTCGGCGGTCGGCAGCCCGTTGAAGAACTGGAAGGGCTTGCCCGACGGTGCCAGCGCATCGGTGACGGCGCGCACGATGCGGGCGACCAGGTCGACGTCACCCGTTCCGTCCTTGAAGCCCACCACGTTCGGGAAGTGTGCGACCTCGACCGCGGACGCCTCGGTGTAGCGGGCGTTGCCGCGGTTGTAGACGATCAGCGGCAGGTCGGTGGCGGCGGCGACCTCACGGGTGTACTCGACGAGGCCGCGCTGGGGCATCGTGACGAGGTAGGGCGGCAACAGCAACAGCCCGTCGGCGCCTGCGTCGGCGGCTGCGCGCGCGAAGATCTTGGCCTGGGCCACCGAACCGCCCGCGCCGGCGTAGACGGGAACGCGTCCGCCGGTCGCCTCGACCGCGGTGCGGACGATGCCGGCGAACTCGACGGTCTCGAGGGCGTGGAATTCGCCCGTGCCGCAGGCGATGAAGACCCCGCCGGGGCCCGCGTCGACGCCCTTGGAGACGTGCTCGGCGAGCCGGCCGAGGTCGACGTCACCGTTCTCGGTGAAGGGGGTGACGGGGAAGAACAGAACGCCGTCCAGCATGTCGTGACTCCTTGGTCGCAAGAGGTTGGGTCGCAGGGGAATTGGGTTAGTCGCGGGTGAGTTGGCCATCGACGCGGCGCCACAGCCCGTCGGGGTTTCCGTCCGCAATGGCGCTGGGCAGCAACGTGTTCGGCACGTTCTGGTAGCACACCGGCCGCAGGAACCGCTCGATCGCCCGGCCTCCGACGGAGGTGGTGCGGGAGTCGGAGGTGGCGGGCGAGGGCCCACCGTGAACCATGGCGTGGCATACCTCGACACCGGTCGGCCAGCCGTTGAACAGGATGCGCCCGACCTTCAGCTCCAACAGCGGCAGCAATGCGGCGGCTTGGTCGTGGTCGGAGTCGTCGACGTGCAGGGTCGCCGTCAGCTGCCCTTCGAGATCGGTGATGACCGACGCCATTTCGTCGACGTCGGCGCACCGGACGACGACGCTGGACGCACCGAAGACCTCGGCCTGGAGTGCTTCGGAACCCCGGAAGGTGGCGGCGTCGGTGCTGAACAGGGCGGCCCGGCAGGTCGTGCCGTCGTCGCCCGGTGCTCCGCGCACGACGAGGTCGGCGTCGGCGTCGAGCGCGGTGACGCCCCGGGCGTAGTTGGCCGCGATGCCCGGCGTCAGCATGGGCATCGGCTGCGCCAGTGCCACGGCGTCCTTGGCGGCGGCGAGGAACGTGTCGAGGTGGGGGCCGTCGACGGCGATGACGAGGCCCGGGTTGGTGCAGAACTGCCCCGACCCCATGGTCAGCGAGGCGACGAAGGCGCGCCCGAGGTCGGCGGCTCGACTAGCCAGCGCCCCGTCGAGCAGGAACACCGGGTTGATCGAGCTCATCTCGGCGTACACGGGGATGGGCTCCCGGCGCCCGGCTGCGGCGGCGACGAGAGCCATTCCCGCCGAACGCGATCCGGTGAAGCCAACCGCCTTGATCCGCGGATCGGTGACGAGTGCCGTCCCGAGCCCCGGACCGGTGCCGAACAACATCGAGAAGGTGCCCGCAGGCAGACCGGACTGCGCGACGGCGTCGGCGATGGCGCGACCGACCAGTTCAGAGGTACCCGGGTGGGCGTCGTGTGCCTTGACCACGACCGGGCATCCGGCGGCCAGGGCCGACGCGGTGTCCCCGCCGGCGACGGAGAAGGCGAGCGGGAAGTTGCTGGCGCCGAACACCGCCACCGGTCCGAGCGGGACCGCACGCTGGCGGATGTCGGGCCGCGGCAGTGGTGCGCGATCGGGCTGGGCGGGATCGATGCGGGCGCCGTTCCAGCTGCCCTCCCGCAACACCTCGGCGAACAGACGGAGCTGCCCGGTGGTGCGGCCGACCTCTCCGGTGATGCGGGCCTGCGGCAAGCCGCTCTCGGCGGACGCCCTGGCCACCAGGGCGTCGCGCAGTGCGTCGACGTTGTCGGCGATCCGCTCGAGGAACGCCGCGCGGCGCTCGGAGGTGGTGGTGCGGTACTCGCCGAAGGCCGCAGCCGCGGCCGCGCAGGCCCGGTCGACGTCGCCGTCGTCGCCGTAGCGGTAGGCGGGTTGCAGTTCGACGCCCGCAACGGGGTCGAAGCCGCGGATCTCGGTGCCGTTGCCGGGGACGAGCTCGCCGGCGATGATCATGCGTCCGGTCAGGTCGCTGGTGGTCGGTGCGGTGTCGAAGGTCGTCACGCGTCCAACGCTAGGTCCCGGATCAATACATGTCCAAGACCGATCTGGCACCGACTAATGCAGTACCTGCATCGGAGGTGGCCCGACGTCAGGCGGACTTGCGGCCGCGCAGTGCAAGCCGCTGCAACACGTCGAGACCCAGCTCGCGCAGGTCGACGCGGGGCGATGCCGAGATGAGGGTGACCCCGTCGGCGACGCCGGCCACGTCGATGTCGGCGATCAGGCCGGCCAGCCCGTCGACGGTGCCGGCATACCGGAGGGTGCCGTCGTCGACGACCGCCAGGTCGCGGACCGAGCGGAAGTCGGGCGCCACCGCGACCGTGACGTCGAGGATCACCTCCACGTCGCCACGATCGGACTGGATGCGCGCGCGCCCGCGCTGGGCGCGCTGCAGGTCAGGAGCCGCCAACCGAACGGTGGGCTCACCGCCGGCCGTCAGTTCGCTCCAGTCGTCGCCCGCTCCGTCTACCACGAATAGCCGCACCTCCGCGAGGCTAGGCGCACTTCGGACTCCCGGCCATGGTTGCAATCACGCCGATTCCGTCGGTATGACCTCGCGATGGCGCGGCGCGGCGCGGACCACCGGGCCGGGCTTAGTAGTTTGTACCCGTGACAACGGAGGCTCGGCCGGACATCCCCGCGCAATACCTGTTGTCTGACTCGGCGCCGCCGTCCCGAACGCTGATCGACATCCTCCACGCGACCGCCGAGCGCCATCCCGACGCGCCCGCGCTCGACGACGGCGACGTGCAACTCACCTACGCGGAGCTGGTCGCCGACGTCGAGGAGAGCGTCGCGTGGCTGGCCGCGCGCGGAATCGGCCGCGGCGACCGCATCGGCATTCGGATGCCCTCGGGCAGCTACGCGCTCTACGTCGCGATCCTGTCCGCCCTGGCCGCGGGTGCGGCCTACGTGCCGGTCGACGCCGACGACCCGCAGGAGCGGGCCGATCTGGTGTTCGGCGAGGCCGGGGTGGTGGCGATCATCACCGACCTGGGTCTGGTGCGCGGCCCCGGCTCGTCCCGCGGGTGGCGGGCCGGACCCCCCATGCCCCGCGACGACGCCTGGATCATCTTCACCTCGGGTTCCACCGGCACGCCGAAGGGCGTGGCGGTCACCCACCGCAACGCCGCCGCGTTCGTCGACGCCGAGGCCCAGGTCTTCCTCGCGGACAACCCGATCGGTCCGGGCGACCGGGTGCTGGCCGGACTGTCCGTCGCGTTCGACGCGTCGTGCGAGGAGATGTGGCTGGCGTGGCGATACGGCGCCTGCCTGGTGCCGGCCCCCCGCTCACTGGTGAGAAGCGGCATGGACCTGGGCCCGTGGCTGGTGTCGCGCGACATCACGGTCGTCTCGACGGTCCCGACGCTGGCCGCGCTGTGGCCCGCCGAGGCGCTGGAGGCAGTGCGGCTGCTGATCTTCGGCGGCGAGGCCTGCCCGCCCGAGTTGGCGGAACGTCTCGCGGTGGACGGTCGCGAGGTGTGGAACACCTACGGTCCCACCGAGGCGACGGTCGTCGCGTGCCTGGCACCGCTCGGCACGGGCCCGGTCAGCATCGGCCTGCCGCTGCCGGGGTGGGACCTGGCCGTCGTCGACGCCGAGGGCAACCCCGTGCCGCTGGGCGCAGTCGGTGAACTGGTGATCGGTGGCGTCGGACTGGCCCGCTACCTCGACCCCGACAAGGACGCCGAGAAGTACGCCCCGATGCCGACGCTGGGGTGGTCGCGCGCCTACCGCAGCGGCGACCTCGTCCGGCTCGAGTCCGACGGGCTGTACTTCCAGGGCCGCGCCGACGACCAGGTCAAGGTCGGCGGCCGGCGCATCGAGCTCGGCGAGGTCGACACCGCCCTGGTGAACCTGCCCGGCGTCAGCGGCGGCGCCGCGGCCGTCCGGCGCACCGCGAGCGGCACTCCCCTGCTGGTCGGCTACGTCGCGAGCGCCGACCCCGACTTCAACCTGGCCGCCGCCCGGGCGGCGCTGGCCGAGTCGCTGCCCGCCGCACTGGTGCCCAGACTCGTTCTGCTCGAAGAACTTCCGACGCGGACGTCGGGCAAGGTCGACCGCAACGCACTGCCGTGGCCGGTCGGCGACGCCGGCGACGACGCCGACAACCCCGACCTCGCCGGTACCACCGGCTGGCTGGCGGGGCTGTGGCGCGAGGTGCTCGCCGCGCCGGTCGCCGGGCCGGAGGAGGACTTCTTCGCCCTCGGTGGTGGCTCACTGTCGGCGGCGCAACTGGTGGCCGCGCTGCGCGCACGGTACCCGGAGGTGACGGTCGCCGACCTGTACGACCATCCGCGCCTCGGCTCGCTCGCGGGGTACCTCGACGAGCTCGACCCCGCCGCTGCGGTCGAAACGCGGATCGTCGCACCGGTATCGCGCGTCACCGAGCTGCTCCAGCTCGCCGCGTCCGTCCCGCTGTCCACGCTGGCGGGCATGCAGTGGGTGGTGTGGTTGGCGCTGCTCAACGACGTCGCGGCCAGGTGGCAACTGCTGCCGTGGGCCGTGACCGTGAACTGGTGGCTGCTGCTGATCGGATTCGTCGTCTTCGTCACCCCGGTGGGCCGGATGACCATCGCCGTCCTCGGCGCCCGGATCCTGATCGGCAGCCTGGAGCCCGGCACCTACCGACGGGGCGGCTCGGTGCACCTGCGGGTCTGGCTCGCCGAACGCCTCGGCGAGGCCAGCGGCGCCGAAAACCTCGCGGGCGCACCATGGTTGACCTACTACGCCCGCGCGCTCGGCAACCGGGTGGGCAAGGGCGTCGACCTGCACTCCGCACCGCCGGTCACCGGCATGCTGAGCTTGGGCCACCGGTGCTCCATCGAGCCCGAGGTCGACCTGACCGGGCACTGGATCGACGGTGACCTGTTCCACGTCGGGGAGATCGTCGTCGGCAACGACGCGACCGTCGGGGCCAGGACCACGCTGCTGCCCGGCGCGGTGGTCGGCAAGAACGCCGACGTCGCACCCGGGTCCGGCGTGGTCGGCAAGGTCAAGGCCGGCCAGTACTGGAAGGGCTCGCCGGCCATGAAGTCCGGCAAGGCCCGCCATCCGTGGCCCGACGAACGGCCGCCGCGCGCACCGCTCTGGGTGGCGATGTACGGCCTGACGTCGATCCTGCTCGGCGGCGTCCCGCTGCTCGCTCTCGGCGCCGGTCTCGCGGTCGTGGGCTGGGCCATCCGAGACACCGCCACGCTGGGTGAGGCGATCTGGCCCGCCCTGGCGTGGACGCCCGTCGCGACCGCCGTCGCGGTGTTCGTCTACGCCCTGCTGACGGTGTTGGGCGTCCGCCTGATGTCGGTCGGCCTGCGCGAGGGCTATCACCCCGTCCGAAGCCGGGTCGGCTGGCAGCTGTGGACCACCGAGCGGCTGATGGACGCCGCGCGCAACTATCTGTTTCCCGTCTACGCGAGCCTGCTGACACCGGCCTGGATGCGGCTGCTCGGCGCGAAGATCGGCCAGGGCACCGAGATCTCGACCACCCTGATGACGCCGAAGTTCACCGTCGTCGAGGACGGCGCCTTCCTCGCCGACGACACCATGGTCGCGTCCTACGAACTCGGGGGCGGGTGGATCCACGTCGCCACCGCGACCATCGGCAAGCGCGCGTTCCTGGGCAACTCGGGCATCACCCAACCCGGTCGGCGGGTGCCCGACGACGGGCTCGTCGCCGTCCTCAGCGCCACGCCGCACAAGGCCAAGGCCGGCTCGTCGTGGCTCGGCAGTCCTCCGGTCCGGCTGCGCAGACAGCCAACCGCGGCCGACGCCCTGCGTACCTTCCATCCGTCCCGCAAGCTGAAGGCGATGCGCGGTGTGGTCGAGACCTGTCGGTTGCTGCCGATGATCGTCACGTTCGCGATCGGCGTCGCCATGCTGGCCGCGGTGCAGGCCGTGGCCGTCGAGTTCGGGTGGGTGTGGGCGTCGGTCGCCAGCGGGCTCATCCTCATCGTCACCGGCGCCGTGGCGGGCGCGATCGCGGTGCTGGCCAAGTGGCTGTGGGTGGGCCGGATCGAAGCCAAGGAACACCCGCTGTGGTCCTCGTTCGTGTGGCGCAACGAGGTGTCGGACACGTTCGTCGAAACCGTTGCCGCGCCGTGGTTCGCCAGGGCCGCGAGCGGAACGCCGGTGATGAACCTGTGGCTGCGGGGCCTTGGCGCGAAGATCGGTCGGGGCGTGTGGTGCGAGACGTACTGGCTGCCGGAGGCCGACCTGGTCACCATCGGCGACGGGGCGACGGTGAGCCGCGGTTGCGTCGTGCAGACCCATCTCTTCCACGATCGGATCATGCGGTTGGACACCGTCGTCGTCGAGCCGGGCGCGACGCTCGGACCGCACTGCGTGGCCCTGCCCGCCGCGAGGATCGGGGCCGGCGCCACCGTCGGTCCCGCCTCCCTGGTCATGCGCGGCGACGAGGTGCCACCGTCGACGCGGTGGCAGGGCAACCCGATCGCGCCGTGGGGTCAGAAGCGCAAGAAGCGGGGCGGCTCGGCCGCGAAGGCCTCGAAGGGCGCCGCGTGACCCGGGGCGTCAAACGGGCCGTCAAGGGCGCCAAGGGAAGTCCGCCCGTCATCGACCCCTATCTGCCCGGCAACGGAAACTTCGGCTACCGGGTCTCCCGGTACGAACTCGACGTCGAGTACAAGGTCAACATCAACCGGCTCGCCGGCACGGCCACCATCACCGCGGTGACGCTCGCCTCGCTGAGGACCTTCAGCCTGGATCTGTCCGACGCCCTCGCGGTGTCGAAGGTGTCGGTGAACGGGCACCGACCCGCGAACTTCTCCCGCTCGCGCGGCAAGCTGAACGTCACGCTGGCCACGCCCCTGGCCGCCGGTGCCGCGCTGTCGGTCACCGTGCGCTACTCCGGCACGCCAAAGCCCATCCGATCCCTGTGGGGCGACGTCGGATTCGAGGAGCTCACCAGCGGCGCGCTGGTCGCCGGGCAGCCCAACGGGGCGGCGTCCTGGTTCCCGTGCGACGACCACCCGAGCAGCAAGGCGAGCTATCGCATCGCGATCACGTGCGAAAACCCGTACTACGCGGTGGCCAACGGCAAGCTGGAGTCACGCAAGACCAGGGCCGCCATGACGACGTGGACCTACGAGCAGCCGGAGCCGACGTCGACCTATCTGGTGACGCTGCAGATCGGCCAGTACGAGCATCACCGCCTGACCAAGCAGCCGGTACCCATGAATGCCGTTCGGCCGCAACGGTTGCAAGCGAAGTTCGATCACGACTTCGGTCGCCAGCCCCAGATGATGAAGCTCTTCGTCAAGCTGTTCGGTCCGTATCCGCTGTCGAACGGGTACACCGTCGTGGTCACCGACGATGATCTCGAGATACCGCTTGAGGCGCAAGGCATTTCGATCTTCGGAGCCAATCACTGCGACGGTGAGCGCGGAGCGGAGCGACTGATCGCCCACGAGATGGCGCACCAGTGGTTCGGCAACTCCGTGACCGCGCGGCGCTGGCGCGACATCTGGCTGCACGAGGGCTTCGCCTGCTACGCGGAGTGGCTGTGGTCCGAGGAGTCCGGCGGACGCACCGCCGCCGAGCTCGCCCAGCACTACCACCAGCGGTTGCGCCATGCGCCGCAGAACCTGCTGCTCTGCGATCCCGGTCCGCGCGACATGTTCGACGACCGGGTCTACAAGCGCGGCGCGCTGACCCTGCACGCGCTGCGCGGCACCATCGGCGACCAGAACTTCTTCACGCTGTTGCAGGACTGGACGACTCGGCACCGGCACGGCACCGCCGTCACCGACGACTTCACCGGGCTGGCCGCCAACTACGCCGACGAATCGCTGCGTCCGCTGTGGCAGTCGTGGCTCTACTCGACGGACGTCCCCGACCTGTGACCGACGGCGCGGCCGTCCCCACCCAGGGACCCGTCACCAGAAGCAGTGTCGTCCGGGTCGGCACGGCCACCGTCGTCAGCGCCCTGTGCGGATACGCGGTGCTCTATCTCGCCGCCCGCGACCTCGAACCGGCCGGTTTCTCCGTGTTCGCCGTGTTCTGGGGTGCATTCGGGCTGTTCGCGGGCGCAGCCAACGGGCTGCTTCAGGAATCCACGCGCGAGGTGCGCCAGGCCAGGACGCTGGCGCAGGTGCCGGAGCCTCGGTCGAGCCCGATGCGCGTGGCAGCGGTCGTCGGCGTGGTCTCGGCGGCGGCGATCGCGGGCACGTCGCCGCTGTGGTCGTGGCACGTGTTCAGCGAGTCCCAAGCGTTGAGCGTGGTCCTGCTGGCGGCGGGCGTGGCCGGATTCTGCGTGCACGCCACGCTGCTCGGCATGCTGGCCGGAGTCGACCGGTGGTCGCAGTACGGGGCGCTCATCGTCGGCGACGCCGCCATGCGCGTGACCGTCGCGGCGATCACCTTCCTGATCGGCTGGGGACTGGTCGGGTACCTCTGGGCGACGGTGGCGGGCGCGATCGCGTGGCTGGTGTTGCTGGTCGCCTCGCCGTCGGCCCGGGCCGCCGCCCGACTGCTCACCCCCGGCACCACGGCGGTGTTCCTGCGCGGCGCGTCGCACTCCATCGCGGCGGCCGGCGCCAGCGCGATTCTGATCATGGGCTTCCCCGTGCTGCTGAAGGCGACGTCGGCGGACCTCGGCGCGGCCGGCGGCGTCGTCATCCTCGCGGTGACGCTGACCCGGGCTCCCCTGCTGGTGCCCCTGACCGCGATGCAGGGCAACCTCATCGCCCACTTCGTCGACCAGCGGGACCGACGCCTGCGGTCGCTGGTGACCCCGGTGGCGGCGCTGGCCGTGCTCGGTGGCGCGGCGGTGCTGGTGGCCGGGCTGCTCGGGCCGTGGCTGCTGCGCACCGCGTTCGGTCCCGACTACCAGCTGGACGGGGCGCTCCTCGCGTGGTTCACCTCGGCCGCGGTGATGATCGCGGCGCTGACGCTGACCGGGGCGGCGACGGTCGCGGCGGCGTTGCACCGGGCCTACGCCGTCGGGTGGATCAGCGCGACGGTGGCCTCGACCCTGCTGCTGTTGGCGCCGTGGCCGCTGGAGACCCGCACCGTCGTCGCGCTGCTGTGCGGGCCGCTGGCCGGGATCGCAGTGCACCTGATCGCGCTTGCCAGGGTTCCACCGTCGTGAGCGTGTAATTTGGCGTCCGACATGCACGGCAACCGCTATCACGACGCGTGGATCGTCATCCCCGCCTTCAACGAGGCGACCGTGATCTCCGAGGTCGTCACCGACGTCCGCTCCGTCTTCGACAACGTGGTGTGCGTCGACGACGGCAGCCGCGACGACACGGCCGAGCAAGCCTGGCGGGCCGGCGCCCACGTCGTGCGTCACCCCGTCAACCTCGGCCAGGGCGCGGCCATCCAGACCGGGGTCGAATACGCCCGCGGCCGGCCGGGCGCCGCGGTGTTCGCGACCTTCGACGCCGACGGTCAACACCGCATCGCCGACGTCATCCGGATGATCGACCGCCTCCGCACCGAGGACCTCGACATCGTGGTGGGGACGCGTTTCGCCGACGGCACGCCGAACAACATGCCGCTGCTGCGGCGCCTGGTGTTCCCCATGATCGCCAAGGTCAGCCCCACCAGTCGCAAGCTCGGGCTCACGGACGCACACAACGGTCTGCGGGTCTTCGACAAGGCCGTCGCCGACGGGTTGAATCTGACGATGAGCGGCATGGCGCACGCCAGCGAGATCGTCGCCCTCATCGTCGAGAACGGGTGGCGGGTGGCCGAGGAACCCGTCGAAATCCTGTACACCGACTATTCGATGTCGAAGGGTCAGCCGTTGGTCAACGGCGTCAACATCGTCTTCGACGGCTTGTTGCGGAAGAGGATGCGCCGATGAACTGGATTCAGATCCTGCTGATCGCAGCCGTGCTGACGCTGCTGGTGTACCTGCTGCGGTCGCGGCGCAGCGCGCAGGCCAAGGCGTGGGTGAAGATCGGCTACGTGCTGTTCGTCCTCGCCGCGGTCTACGCGATCGTGCGCCCCGACGACACCACGGTGGTGGCCAACTGGCTCGGGGTCGCCCGCGGCGCCGACCTGCTGGAGTACGCGCTGATCGTCGCGTTCCTGTTCACCACCATCAGCACCTACATGCGCTTCAAGGACTTGGAACTGCGCTACGCCCAGCTGGCGCGGGCCGTCGCGCTGGAGGGCGCACGCGCCCCCGACCCTCGCTAGGTCTGGTCGCGGAAGAACGCGACCGTCCGGTCCACGCCCTCGGTCAGCGCCACCCGGGGAGTCCAGCCGAGGACCCCGGTGGCGCGCCCGACGTCCAGACAGGACCGCCGCAGATCACCGAGGCGAGGCGGGTGCAGTTCCGGCTCGTCGGGTGCGCCGGCGGCAGCGGCGACGGCCGTGTGCAGCGCACGCGTCGACGTCTCGATTCCCGTGCCCGCGTTGAAGCGCTGCCCGCTGCCCGCCTGCCCGCTGGCCCGGACGAATGCGTCGACGACGTCGTCGACGAAGACGTAGTCCCTGGTGTCGGAGCCGTCACCGAAGATCTTGGTGGGCTTGCCGGCCAGGAGCGCCTTGGCGAAGATCGCGACGACGCCCGCCTCGCCGTGCGGGTCCTGGCGCGGCCCGTAGACGTTGGCCGGCGCGATGTGCGAGCAGTCGAGGTCGTACAGGTTGCGGAACATGTTGAGGTAGACCTCCCCGCACACCTTGCTGGCCGCATACGGCGACGACGGGTCGACCGGCATGTCCTCGCTGGTCGGGTAGCCGGGCGGATTCTTGCCGTAGATGGAGCCACCGGAGGAGGTGTGCACGATCTTGCGCACGCCACCCTTGCGGGCGGCCTCCGCGAGCCGCACCGTGCCCACCACGTTGACGCTGGAGTCGAACTGGGCGTCGTCGACCGAACGGCTCACCGAGATCTGGGCGGCGAGGTGGAAGATCACCTCGGGGCGGGTGTCGGAGATCAATCCCTGCAGATCGGCGTCCACGATGTCGGCCTTGGCGAACTCGTAGGCGTCGTGCCGCTCCGCCTCGACGATGTTGACGGGGTTGCCCGAGCTCAGATCGTCGACGCCGACGACGGTGTGACCGTCCGCCAGCAGGCGTTCTACCAGCGTTGATCCTATGAAGCCGGCTGCTCCGGTGACGAGTGTCCGCACCGGGTCACCATACCGACACGTACAGTCGCACCGGTGATTCGGCGGCTGGGTGCGTGGCGACCTGGGGCGCGCTGGGTCCTGTACGTCGCCGTGGCGCTGATCGTCGCGCAGGTGGCCGCGCGCGCGGTGCTGGCCTTCGGCGGCTACTTCTACTGGGACGACCTGATCCTGATAGCCCGGGCGGGCACCCACGAGCTGTGGTCGCCGGCGTATCTGTTCGACGATCACGACGGCCACGTGATGCCCGCGGCGTTCCTCGTCGCCGGCGCCATCGCCACGATCGCCCCGTTCGACTGGATCGGCCCGGCCGTCAGCCTGATCCTGTTGCAACTGGTGGCGTCGCTGGCAGTCCTGCGGGCGTTGCACGTGATCCTCGGCTGGCGACCGCTGCTGCTGATCCCGCTGACCTTCGCGCTGTTCTCGCCGCTGTCGCTGCCCGCCTTCGCGTGGTGGGCGGCGGCGCTCAACGCGCTGCCGATGACGGCGGCCATGGCGTGGGTGTGCGCCGACGCGATCCTGCTGGTGCGCACCGGCAACCAGCGGTACGCCCTGACCGGCACGCTGGTGTTCTTCGTCGGGCTGACGTTCTTCGAGAAGGCCGCGGTGATCCCGTTCGCGGCGTTCGCCGTCGCGGTCCTGTTGGCTTACGTGCTGGGTGACCGGGCCGCGGTGAAGACGGTGTGGCGTGGGGGGCTTCGGCTCTGGATCGCGACGGGGGCGTTGACGGCGGCGTGGGTGGGGATCTACCTGCTGGTGGTCGACCAGCGCCGCTGGACGCTCGACCTCTCCATGACCGGGGACCTGCTGGTGCGGTCGGTGACCCACGGCATCGTCCCCGCGCTGATCGGAGGCCCGTGGCAGTGGGAGCGCTGGGCGCCGTCGTCGCCGTGGGCGCTGCCGCAGTGGCCCGTCATGGTGGTGGGGTGGTTGGTGCTGGCGGCGGTCGTCGCACTGTCGGTGGCCCGCAAGGAGCACGCTCGCCTGCTGTGGTGTGCTGCGGCGGGATACGTCGTCGCCTGCCAGCTGCCGATCTACCTCATGCGGTCGTCGCGGTTCACCGCCATCGAGTTGGCCCAGACCCTGCGCTACCTGCCCGACCTGGCCGTGATGCTGACACTGCTGGCCGCCGTCGGGTTCCTGGCGCCGAACCGGGCGACCTCGGCCCGGCTGGACGCCTCGCGCACCCGCACGGTCGCCGTCGTGTCCTGTGCCGCGCTGTTCGTCGTCAGCTGTGGGTACTCCACCGCGACCTTCGCAGCCACCTGGCGCGACAACCCGACGCGGGCCTACGTCGCCAACGTGCTGACCAGTCTCGCCGCGGCCAACGCCGCCACCACCGCACCCCTGCTGGAGCAGGAGGTCGACCCGCTGATCCTGCAACGCTTCGCGTGGCCGGACAACCTGTTTGGCCACGTGTTCGCCCTGGTCCGGGATCGGCCCGAATTCAGCACCAGCACAACGAATCTGCGCACCTTCGATCGCAAGGGCCGGTTGGTCGACGCCCAGGTCACCTGGGTGCGGCACACCCTCGCCGGACCAAAACCCCAGTGCGGCTATCTCGTTCAGCCGGATGCTCCCGTCACGATGCCGCTCGACGGCCCGATGCTGCCCACGGAGTGGACCGCCGAGATCAACTACCTGGCCAACAACGACGGTTCGATGACCTTCGCCCTGTCCGACGGCGACCCCACCCGGGTGCCGGTCCATCCCGGGCTCAACCGAGTCTTCGTGCGGCTCTCGGGTGCGGGCAACGCGATCACCGCCGTCGCCAACACCTCGGCGCTGTCGGTGTGCCTGGCCTCGGGACCCGTCGGCTACGTGGCGCCGCCCTAGGACGTGCAGTAGTCCCGCTTCGGGAACCGCGAAAAGTGCAGTAGTCCAACCCCCTCTCTTTCGATCCGCCGAGCCCCATACTCAGCCCATGACGGCAGAGCGTGCAGCAGAACCCGTGGCGGCGGGCCAGACGAGTGGGGACTTCGGCTACGAGCCGGAGCTCAAGCGAACGCTGGGCTCGTTCCAAGTCTTCGCGATCTCCTTCGCGTTCATCTCGGTGGCCGTCGGCATCTTCGGCACCTATGACGACCTCCTCCGCAGCTCCGGTCCGGTCGGCATCTGGACCTGGATCATCGCCGCACTCGGGCAGCTCCTGGTGGCGCTGGTGATTGCCCAGTTCGCCGCCCGCATCGCGCTGTCCGGGTCGTCGTATCAATGGGCGTCGCGACTGGCCAACCCCAAGATCGGCTGGTTCTTCGGCTGGCTCACCTTCTGCTATCTGGTCACCGGCCTGATGGCGATCAACAACGCCATGGCCAGCCAGTGCCTCATGCCGCTGTTCGCGATGGCACCCGACGAGACCACTGCACGGATCATCACCGTCGTGTTGATGGTCATCCAGGCCGTCCTGGCGATCACCTCGACGAAGATCGTGGCGGTGCTGAACTCGGTGGCCGTCGGCGTCGAGCTGACCATCGTCGTGGTGTTGGTGGTCGCGCTGCTGGTCGCCGTGGCGGTGACCGGCCACGGCTCGGTCGACAACCTCACCTCGCGCGGTACCACCGTGGGCGCGACCGACTACTACGCCATGGGCGGTGGATTGATGGCCGTCATGATCGTCGGCCTGGCCACCCTGGTCGGCTTCGACGCGGCGGCCAACATGGCCGAGGAAGCCAAGGACCCGTACCGAAGCGTTCCCCGGGCCATCGTGGGATCCGTTGTCGCGGCGGGTGTTTTGGGCATGCTGTTCCTGATCGCCCTGACCGTCGCCATCACCGACATCCCCGCGGTCACCGCGGCCGAGTCACCGGTCGCCACCATCATGGGCGACCAGCTCGGCACCGTCACCGAACGCGTGTTCCTGGTCGCGATCGCCGTCGCCTTCTTCGGCGGCGGCATGGTCACCCTGACCAGCTGCTCGCGCATGATCTTCGCGATGGCGCGTGACGACCGCTTCCCCGCCTCGCGGGTGTTGAAGCGGGTGGACCGGCACACCAAGACGCCGATCCCGGCGACGATCCTGCCCGTCGTGGTCGGCACCGCGACGTTGGTGGCGCTGCCCGGTGACGCCCTGCTGGAGCTGATCACCTCGGGCACGGTGCTGATCGCGCTGACCTACGGGGCGATCGTGGTGCTCTATCTGTCCGTACGAAAGCGATTGGAGCACAGGGAAGGTGGCTTCACCCTTGGCCGCTTCGAGATGCCGGTCGCCGTCGCGGCACTGATCTGGTCGGTGTGCGTGCTCGTCATGCTGCTCTCCCCGGCCAGCGCGGGCACGGCCGTCGTCATCGTCGCCGGCCTCCTGGTGGTCGGCGGGGCGTACTTCGCGTACCTGATGGTCTTCCATCGTCGGGCGCTCGACTCCGAGCCCGGCGAGCCGGCGGCGAACTGATGACGTCGACCACCGAGGGGCTCGCCGGCCTGACCGGACGCGTCGTCCTGCCGGGCGAGGACGACTACCCGACCGCCCGTGCCGGCTGGAACCTGCTGTTCGACCACCGACCGGCGGTGATCGTATTCGCCAGGGAGACAAGCGACGTCGTCACCGCACTGGCCTGGGCGCGGCGGCACGACGTCGCCGTGCGGGTGCGCAGCGGCGGGCACTGCCTGGAGGGGTGGAACAGCGTCGACGACGGCATCGTGATCGACGTCAGCGAGATGACGTCCGCCGCGGTCGATCTGGCGGCCGGGACGGCGACGGTCGGCGCCGGACTCGACCAGCTGCAGGCCGTGACCGCGCTCGGCGCAGCCGGGGTCGCCGCGCCGACGGGCACGGAGGGCAGCGTCGGCCTGGTCGGAGCCACCCTCGGCGGTGGGTTCGGCTTGCTGACCCGGGCCTTCGGAATGGCGTCGGACAACCTGCTGGCCGCCGAGATCGTCGTGGCCACCGGGGTCGACGGCGCCGAGGCGATCACCGTCGACGAGCACCACCACGCCGACCTGCTGTGGGCGCTGCGCGGGGCGGGCAACGGCAACTTCGGCGTCGTCACGTCGCTGACCTACCGCGTACATCCGTTGCGGCAGACCGTCTACCTCACCGCGACCTGGCCGGGGCTGACCCACCTCCGCGAGGTGTTCCACGCCTGGCAGCATTCGGCACCGTTCGTCGACGAGCGGTTGACCAGCCAGCTGGAGATCGGCCCCGGCGAGATCGCGCTGATCGCGGTCCTGGCGGACGGATCCGAGGACGAAGCGACCGATCTGTTGGCGTCCGTCCTCGCCATCGGCGAGCCGACGACGTCTACGGTCATCGGCGACTGGGCCAGGATCTACGCGGACTTCCAGATCCCGGAGCCAGAGGAGCCCGCCAATTGGAAGTTTCTGTCGCAGTTCGTCTCTCGACCCTTCCCCGACGAGGCAGTCGACCTGATCGGCGCGTTCCTGGCGGCGGCACCCTCGCCGGGCTGCAACTACTTCGCCAACGCCTTCGGCGGCGCGGTCACCCGAACGGAGCCGGCCGGCGGCTCGGCGTTCGCCCACCGACACTCGCTGTTCTACGCCGAGCCCGGGGCGGGCTGGGGTGAACGCGGTGGACCGGCGCCGGACGCGGCCCTGAGCGCCAGGTGCGTGCAGTGGACGACCGATTTCGCGACGGCGCTGGCGCCGTTCGTCGACGGCGCCTACGTCAACGTGCCCAATGCCGACGACCCCGACTTCGAGACGACCTACTGGGGCGCCAACGTCGAGCGGTTGCGTGCGGTCAAGGCGGCCTACGACCCGCATCAGGTGTTCCGGTACGAGCAGAGCATCGGCGTGACCGGGTGAAACGTGGGGCCGCCTTGGGGAATCGAACCCCAGACCTTCTCATTACGAGTGAGATGCTCTACCGACTGAGCTAAGGCGGCGATGCCTGGTCAGCCCAGGCGGGACGAGTCTACGGCAGGCACCGTCGCCAACCCAAAACGATCGGCCGTCACCCGCGCAGGGCCTGCCCGACGGTGGCCACCAGCGCGTCGACCGCGAACTTGGGCTTGACGTTCACCGCCAGCGCGTCGCGGCACTCGAGCACCGCCTCGATGCAGCGCAGCAGGCGGTCGGGCGGGACGTGAGCCGCCATCGCCGCGACCTTGTCCTCCATGTCGGGATGGTTGGCCTGCAGGCCGCCCGCGCCGGAGGACACCAGCATCGCGTCGCGAAAATAGGTGGCCAGGTCGATCAGCGCCCGGTCCAGGGCGTCCCGCGAGGCCCGCGTCTGCCGCGACTTCTGGCGCTTCTCCAGATCCTTGAGGGCTCCGGCGGCGCCTCGCAACGCCCCCGCGGCGCCCTTGCCGGTGCCACCACCACCCAGCGCCGTCCGCAACTCCTCGGTCTCGGCCTCGTTGCGGTCCCCGGTGAGCGCCTTGGCCTCGTCCTCCGCGGTGGCCACCAGTTCCTCGGCAGCCGCGTAGGCCCGCGCCGGCGTCGCCGCGTCCCGCGCCAGCCCCAGCGCGCGTTCCCGGCGGCTCCTGGCCTGCTCGTCGGTGGCCAGCCGGCGGGCCCGCCCGACGTGCCCGCCGCTGACCGACGCCGCCCAGGTGGCGTCCTTCTCGGCCATGCCGTCGACGTCGACCAACACGCGGGCGATCGCGTCCAACCGTGGGGTCACCAGGGCGACGTGCCGGCATCGTGACCGCAGGGTGATCGCGATGTCCTCCGGGTCGACCGACGGTGCGCACAGCAGGAACACCGTCGATGCGGGCGGCTCCTCGACCACCTTGAGCAGCGCGTTCGCCGCGCCCTCGGTGAGCCGGTCGGCGTCCTCGACCACCACGACCTGCCACCGTCCGGTGCCCGGCCGGCGCGAGGCGATCTGGACGATGTCGCGCATCTCCCTGACGCCGATCGACAGCCCCTCGGGAATGATCCTGCGCACGTCGGCGTGGGTGCCCGCCATCGTCGTGGTGCAGGCGCGGCACTCCCCACAGCCCGGCACGCCGTCGGACGTGCACTGCAGGGCCGCGGCGAAGCACACCGCCGCGATCGACCGTCCGGATCCTGGCGGCCCCGTGATCAGCCACGCATGCGTCATCCGGCCGCCCATGGCGCCGGTGCCCAGCGGGTTGTGAGCCGAATCACCGCGGGCGGCCTGCGCGGCAGCCACCAGCTCCGCTTCGACGGCATCCTGACCCACCAGCCGCGAGAAAACACCGCTCATCAGGCGCCACCCTAGTGGCCGCGGCCGACACCCTCACAGAGGACGTCGCCGACAGCGCCCGTGCCGACGCCCGTGGACCGATACGGTTGACCAATGACCGGGCCGACACCACAGATGGGGCGAATCACCGCCTTCGTCCGGTGGGTGGCCCGTACGCCCTGGCCGGTGTTCACCCTGGGCATGCTGCAGGCCGACATCATCGGCGCCCTGTTCGTGCTGGGCTTCCTGCGGTTCGGGCTGCCCGCGGAGGACCGGATCCAGCTCCAGGACCTGCCCGCGCTCAACCTGACCATCTTCCTGGGCTACCTGTTCGTGTCGTTCACGATCCTGTCCTGGCTGACACTGCGGCTGCTGATTCCGGTGATCCGCTGGCAGCGCCGCGACAGCCTGCTCGGCGGTGGTGACCCCGCGGTGACCGACCTGGCCCGCGTACGGGCCTTGCGGATGCCGTTCTACCGGTCCGTGATCAACGTGTCGAACTGGTTCCTGGGCTCGATCGTGTTCATCGTCGCCAGCTGGCCGGTCGCCAGCCGGTCGGCGCCCGTGGTCGCCGTGGCCGCCGCCCTCGGCGCCACCGCGACCGCGATCATCGGGTACCTGCAGTCCGAGCGCGTGCTGCGGCCCGTCGCCGTCGCCGCGCTGCGGGGTGGCGTGCCGGAGAGCTTCAAGGCCCCCGGCGTCATACAGCGCCAGGTCCTCACCTGGGTGCTCTCGACCGGCGTGCCCATCCTGGCCATCGTGCTGGCGCTGGTGGCCAGCAAGTTCGAGATCCTGACCGCACCCGCGGAGCGGCTCAACACGCCGATCCTGCTGTTGGCCGTCGCCGCGCTGGTGATCGGGCTCGCGGGCACGGTGCTGGTCGCGATGTCGATCGCCGACCCGCTCCGACAGCTGCGCTGGGCGCTCGGCGAGGTGCAGCGCGGCAACTACAACGCCCACATGCAGATCTACGACGCCAGCGAACTGGGCCTGCTGCAGGCCGGCTTCAACGACATGGTCCGCGATCTGGCCGAACGACAACGCCTGCGGGACCTCTTCGGTCGCTACGTCGGCGAGGACGTCGCCCGGCGCGCGCTTGAGCGCGGCACCGAGCTGGGCGGTCAGGAACGCGACGTCGCCGTGCTGTTCGTCGACCTGGTGGGGTCCACCCAGCTGGCCTCGACCCGGCCCGCCGCCGAAGTCGTGAGCCTGCTCAACGAGTTCTTTCGGGTCATCGTCGATGCCGTCAACCGGCACGGCGGCTTCGTCAACAAGTTCCAGGGTGACGCCGCGCTCGCCATCTTCGGCGCCCCGATCGAGCACCCCGACGCCTCCGGTGCGGCGCTGGCCGCCTCCCGGGAACTGCACGACGAACTGATCGAGGTGCTTGGCCAGACCGACTTCGGCATCGGGGTGTCCGCGGGCCGGGCCATCGCCGGCCACATCGGCGCCCAGGCCCGCTTCGAATACACCGTCATCGGCGACCCGGTCAACGAGGCCGCCCGGCTCACCGAGCTGGCGAAGCTCGAGGACGGCCACGTGCTGGCGTCGGCCATCGCGGTCAGTGGCGCCCTCGACGCCGAGGCGTTGCGCTGGGACGTCGGCGAGATCGTCGAACTGCGCGGCCGCGGCGCACCCACGCAGTTGGCCCGGCCGCTCAATCTGGCTGCATCCCGGCGCGTGTCGAGCCAGGCGCAGAACTAGCCCTTCTTGGCCGCGGCCTTCTTGGCCGGTGCCTTCTTCGCGGGCGTCTTCTTGGCGGCCTTCTTGGCGGGAGCCTTCTTCTTGACGGGCCCACGCGCGCGCCGGTCGGCCAGCAGTTCCGACGCCCGGCCGTCGGTGATCGACATGACGTCGTCGCCCTTGCGCAGGCTGGCGTTGGTCTCGCCGTCGGTGACGTACGGACCGAAGCGGCCGTCCTTGATCACCATCGGCTTCTCCGACACCGGATCGGTGCCCAGTTCGCGCAGCGGGGGTGTCGCGGCGCCCTGCCTGCCGCGCCGCTTGGGCTCGGAGTAGATCTTCAGCGCTTCGTCGAGGGTGATGGTGAACATCTGCTCCTCGTTGGCCAGCGACCGAGAATCGGTGCCGCGCTTGAGGTATGGCCCGTAGCGGCCGTTCTGCGCGGTGATCTCTTCGTTGTTGGCTGGGTCGACGCCGACGACGCGCGGCAACGACAGCAACTTCAGCGCATCGTCGAGGGTGATCGTCTCGAGGTCCATCGACTGCAGCAGCGAGCCGGTGCGTGGCTTGGGTCCCGGCGGCGGCTTCTTGGCCTTCTTCGCCGGTGCGGCGCCCGGATCCTCTGGCGGCACTTCGTCTTCGGCGGGGGCCGGCAGCACCTCGGTGACGTACGGCCCGTATCTGCCGTCCTTGGCCACGATTTCGTGGCCGGACTCCGGGTCGACGCCGAGCGAGCGCCCCTCCTGCGGCGTGGAGAACAGCTTCTCGGCGAGTTCGAGGGTCAGCTCGTCGGGGGTCAGCTCGTCCTTGAGGTTGGCCCGCTGCGGCTTGAGCTCACCGGGGTTGTCCGGATCGGGGATCATCCGCTCCAGGTACGGCCCGTTGCGTCCCACGCGGACGTTGATCGGGGTGCCCTGCTCGTCGTCGAACAGCTTGATGGAGTTGACGACTCGGGCGTCGATCTCCTCCAGGTTGCCGCCGACCAGCTTCTTCAGACCACCGGCGCGGGCGATCGAGCCGTCGACGCCGTGGTCGCCGCCGAAGTAGAAGTTGTTGAGCCAGTTGGTCCGTCGCTCGTTGCCCGAGGCGATCTCGTCGAGCTCGTCCTCCATGGCGGCGGTGAAGTCGTAGTCCACCAGGCGTCCGAAGTGCTGTTCGAGCAGCCCGATCACGGCGAACGCCACCCACGACGGGACCAGCGCGCTGCCCTTCTTGTGAACGTAGCCGCGGTCCTGAATCGTCTTGATGATCGACGAGTAGGTCGACGGGCGGCCGATGCCCAGCTCTTCGAGCGACTTGATCAGCGACGCCTCGGTGTAGCGCGCCGGCGGGCTGGTGGTGTGGCCGTCGGCGGTCAGGTCGGCGGCGTCGACGCGCTGGCCCTGCGTCAGGTTGGGCAGACGGCTCTCGGCGTCGTCGGCCTCGCCGCCGGCCTGCTCGTCGAGGCTCTCGACGTAGGCCTTCAGGAAGCCGGCGAAGGTGATGGTCCGACCGCTGGCGCTGAACACCACCTGTTCGCCCGAACTGGCACTGCCGGCGATGCGCAGGCTCAGCGTCGTCCCCCGCGCGTCGGCCATCTGCGAGGCCACCGTGCGTTGCCAGATCAGCTCGTAGAGCCGGAACTCGTCGTTGTCCAGCGAGGAGTGCAGCTGACCGGGGGTCTGGAACACGTCGCCCGACGGCCTGATGGCCTCGTGGGCCTCCTGCGCGTTCTTCACCTTGCGGGTGTACTGCCGGGCCGTCGGATGGACGTACTCGTCACCGTAGAGCTGTCGGGCCTGGTTGCGGGCCGCGTTGATCGCCGTCTCCGACAGCGTCGTCGAGTCGGTACGCATGTAGGTGATGTAGCCGTTCTCGTACAGCCGCTGCGCGATGCTCATCGTGCGCTCCGAGGAGAAGCGCAGCTTGCGGCCGGCCTCCTGCTGCAGCGTCGACGTCATGAACGGCGGGTACGGCCGGCGGGTGTACGGCTTCTGTTCGACCGACGCGACGCTGAGTTGCGCGCCGCGCAGGTTGCCGGCCAGGGCCGACGCCGCCTGCTCGGTGAGCACCAGCACCTCGTCGGGCTTGCGCAGACCACCCAGGGAGTCGAAGTCGCGACCGCTGGCCACGCGCTTGCCGTCGACGGAGTTGAGCTTGGCGGTGAACTTGGGCGGCGACGCCTCGGCGTCGGAGACCGACGCGTCGAGCTCGGCGGTGACGTCCCAATACCCGGCGCTGCGGAACGCCATGCGCTCACGCTCGCGCTGCACGATGATTCGCGTCGCGACCGACTGCACCCGGCCGGCCGACAGCTTCGGCGCGACCTTCTTCCAGAGCACGGGGCTGACCTCGTAGCCGTAGAGGCGGTCGAGGATCCGGCGGGTCTCCTGGGCGTCGACCAGGTCGATGTCGAGGTCGCGGGGGTCGTCGGCGGCCGCCCGGATGGCCGACTCGGTGATCTCGTGGAAGACCATCCGCTTGACGGGGATGCGCGGCTTGAGGGTTTCCAGCAGGTGCCAGGCGATCGCCTCGCCCTCACGGTCACCGTCCGTCGCGAGGTAGAGCTCGTCGACGTCCTTGAGCAGTGCCTTGAGTTCGGCGACGGTGCTCTTCTTCTCCGGGCTGATGATGTAGAGCGGTTCGAAGTCGGCGTCGACGTTCACACCGAGGCGCGCCCACGGCTCGGTCTTGTACTTCGCGGGCACGTCGGCGGCCGCCCGTGGGAGGTCGCGGATGTGTCCACGCGACGATTCCACGATGTAGTTCGATCCCAGATAGCCTGCGATCTTGCGCGCCTTGGTGGGCGACTCGACTATGACGAGTCGCCGAACCCTGCCGTTGCCGCTGGCACCGCCGGAGTCAGCCAACTGTGTTTACGCTCCACTTCTGTGTTGCCGAAAGCGCGAGACCACTGAATCAGTAGTCCCACCAGCCCGCGGCAACTGACAATTTGGCACTACGGGCGAGCCTACGCAAACTGGCTCCGCCCGTGGAGCTCACCGCGAGCGCGGCCAGCTGTGAAACGCCTCAGGCTCCTCGGGTGGTTCCCCCACGTTCTCTACCAGGCGCGATAGACGTCTGCGGCCGCTGATCCGCAACGCCGGGTGCGCCCCGCGAGTGCCAATCAAGGTTGGTGCTATTCCTACCCTCATCATGGCCGCCGCGAGTGCGGTATGCGTATCCGGGGCGTGCGGGTCCAAGCCGAGGAGGTACCGGTCCGCCTCGGGCGTTCCGGCGGCCAGCGTCCACGCGCGCAGCTCGCGCGGGCCGGGCAACCACTGCGGCGGGACGGTCTTCACCGCGCCGCGCGTCCAGTTCTTCGCGATGGCCGACAGTCGCGGGTCTGGGGCCGTCCGCACGAGCGGAGTGTTCTCGTCGGTCCGCCCGATCTCCGGCACCAGTCCCGCGTCGGCGATCATCTCCGCCAGCGCCTCCGCACGCCACTCGGCGTCGACCACGACCGACAGGCGGGCGGCCCGGTCCTCGCCCTGGCCGACGACCACGACCTGTCCCGGCGCAGCCAGGATCCCGGTCAGGTCGGCGACCGCAGGCGGCACCGCCTCTGCCGAGAAGAAGGACAGCTGGCTCACGATCCCGACACTAGGCCAGCCAGGCTTTGCGGCCGCGACACCGGGCCGCACGACCATGGACGATCATGGAGTGGTCGGCGACGTCGAGAGGGGGAGCGTGCCTGAGGGGGTGCCCGACTTCGGCCGCGAGCTGCTCGCCCGCGCCGTCGACGGCACCGAGTTCGACGAACACCCGCTGCGGCACGTGGCCGATCTGGCGCCCAGGCGGGCCCAGACCCAACCCTGGCCATCGTGGGCCGACCCGGACGTCGTCGGCGCGTTCGTCGACCGTGGCGTCACGCAGCCCTGGTCCCATCAGGCGGCCGCGGCCGACCTCGCCCACTCGGGGCGGCACGTCGTGCTCAGCACCGGCACGGCGTCGGGCAAGTCCCTGGCCTATCAGCTTCCAATTCTGACGACGCTCGCCGCGGACCCACGGGCCCGGGCGCTGTACCTGTCCCCCACCAAGGCCCTTGGCCACGACCAGCTGCGGGCCGCGCAGTCGCTGACCAACGCCGTCCCGCGGCTGCGTGACGTCGCGCCGAGTCCGTATGACGGGGACAGCTCCAACGACGCGCGACGGCTGGCCCGCGAACGGTCGCGCTGGATCTTCTCCAACCCCGACATGATCCACTTGTCGCTGCTGCGCAACCACCCCCGCTGGGCGGTGTTCCTGCGCAACCTGCGCTACGTCGTGGTCGACGAATGTCATTACTACCGCGGCATCTTCGGCTCCAACGTGGCGATGGTGCTGCGCCGCCTGGTGCGCCTGTGCGAGCGGTACGCGGCCGACGACGGCGGCCCGACGGTCGTCTTCGCGAGCGCGACCACGTCCGCACCCGCCGCCACCGCGTCGGAGTTGTTGGGCCACACCGTCGCCGAGGTGACCGACGACGGCTCGCCACAGGGCGGCCGGACCGTGGCGCTGTGGGAACCCGCCCTGCGCGACGACATCACGGGTGAGAACGGGGCTCCGGTACGGCGATCCGCGGGATCGGAGGCCTCGCGGGTGATGGCCGACCTGATCGCGGAGGGCGCGCGGACGTTGACCTTCGTCAGGTCGCGGCGCGGCGCGGAACTCACCGCCCTGGGGGCGCGGGCCCGGCTGGAGGACGTCGCCCCCGACCTCGCCCACCTGGTGGCCTCCTACCGCGCCGGGTACCTCGCCGAGGACCGGAGGGCCCTGGAGCGGGCCCTGTCCGAGGGCGAGTTGCGCGGTCTGGCCACCACCAACGCCCTCGAGTTGGGGGTCGACATCGCCGGCCTCGACGCCGTGGTGCTGGCCGGGTTTCCCGGACGGTCGCGTCGTTCTGGCAGCAGGCGGGACGAGCCGGGCGACGCGGGCAGAGCGCACTGATCGTGTTGATCGCCAGAGACGACCCGCTGGACACCTACCTCGTGCACCACCCCGCGGCGCTGCTCGACAAGCCGATCGAACGCGTGGTGATCGACCCGACGAATCCCTACGTCCTTGGTCCTCAGTTGCTGTGCGCGGCAACCGAATTGCCACTCACCGAGGCGGAGGTGCGAACCTGGAACGCCGAGGCGGTGGCCGACGCCCTGGTCGACGACGGCCTGCTCCGGCGGCGCGCCGCCGGCTACTATCCCGCGCCGGGCTTGGAGCCCCATTCCGCCGTGGACATCCGTGGGTCGTCGGGCGGGCAGATCGCCATCGTCGAGACCGGCACGGGTCGGATGTTGGGCAGCACCGGCGCCGGTCAGGCCCCGTCGTCGATTCATCCCGGCGCGGTCTACCTGCACCAGGGCGAGACCTACGTCGTCGACTCGCTCGACTTCGAGGACGGCATCGCCTTCGTCCGTGCCGACGACCCCGGCTACTCGACCTCGGCGCGGGAGTTGACCGACGTGGCCGTGACCGGCCCCGGGGAGCGGCACACGAACGGACCGATCACCGTCGGCATCGTGCCGGTCTCGGTGAGCCACACCGTCATCGGCTTCCTACGCCGGCGGATGAACGGCGAGGTGATCGACTTCGTCGACCTCGACATGCCCACCCAGACGCTGGAGACCATGGCGGTGATGTGCACCATCGAGCCGGAGGCATTGGCGGGCCGCGGGCTCGACGACGTCCGAGTGCCGGGCTCACTGCATGCTGCCGAGCACGCGGCGATCGGGTTGCTCCCCCTGGTCGCAAGCTGCGACCGCGGCGACATCGGCGGCGTGTCGACGGCGGTGGGCCCGGAGTCGGGAACGCCGACGATCTTCGTCTACGACGGCCATCCGGGCGGGGCGGGCTTCGCCGACCGCGGCTACCGACAGATCAGCACCTGGTGGGAGGCCACGGCGTCGGCGATCGAATCGTGTGAGTGCCCGTCGGGCTGCCCCTCGTGCGTGCAGTCGCCGAAGTGCGGAAACGGCAACGACCCCCTCGACAAGGCCGGTGCGGTCGCGGTGCTGAGACTGGTGCTCGACGAGCTGGCCAAGCACCCGGAATGAGGCACCTCGCCCGGGGCGGCGCAACCAAAGTTCACCCGATCGCAGATTCCCCGCAACCCGGCAGACGCTGCACGTATACCGGGCAGCCGGGGTCTTCGCGGCGTGCTCCGGCTAAGCCCCCTGGCGCTGGCGCCTAGGATGCTCCTATGACCGACGACTGGCTTCTGGTGGAGACACTTGGTGCCGAACCAGCCGTCGTCGCCGAAGGACAGCACACGCGGAACCTCGTGCCGATCAGCGACTTCCTGCGGAGGAATCCGAATCTGATGGCGATCCAGACGGCCGTCAACGAAACGGTGCGGGCCGGCAAGCCACTGAGCAGCCTGACCCCCAAGAGCGACCGGGTGATCCGCACCGAGGTGGTGCAGATGACCGACGGGCGCATTCACGGGGTCCACGTGTGGGTCGGCCCGCTGGGCGAGGATCCACCGGACCGCGTGCTGCCCGGACCGCTGAAGTGGGATCTGACGAACGGCATCGCGACCGACACCCCCGAATCGCTGATGAACAGCGGGCTGGACCCCACCACCGAGGCCACGCAGGGCCGGGCCTTCGCCGAGGACCTGCCCGCCAGGAACCTGAACCCGGACGAGGCCCGGGTGCTGGCGGTGGCGATCAAGCCCGAGGCGGGCCGAACGTTCTGCAGCACCTGGGACATCGCCGACTACAAGGGCAGGCAAATCACGGTCGGTTTCGCGGCCAGGGTGCTCGAGGAAGCCGACGAGACCGGTCGGGAGCGGCTGATCTGCCGCGCGATGAATTGGCGTGCCGCCAAGGACGGGCCCGTCGAGCGGACCGACGACCTCGGCCGGCGGATCCTCAGCGGCGTGGCCGAGCCCGGAGTGCACCGCGCGCTGGTCGACTTGAACACGTGGAAGTTGTTGAAATGGCTCGACGAGCCGTGCCCGTTCTTCGACTGGCACGTTCGGGAGGGTGGCGATCCCATCGTCCATCCCGACGACGGACCGGAAATGGCCGCGATGACAGTCGAATTCGATTCGGGGGAGGCTGCGCACGTCTTGCGACTGCGGGCGGTCGGCGGCGGATGGACACCGGTTCACGTCACCGTCCGCCGGATCGAGGTCGCCGCCGAGACCTACGCGGGCCTGCTCTCCATGAGACTGCCGACGGCCGAAGAACTGGCTCCGCCCTCGCGCAAGTCGGCCCGCCGCGCCAAGTCCGCCGCACGGCGTACCCGCGCCTAGCGGGTCACCCGCTGGTCACGGTGTCACCGCTCCCGGGCGAACGATCATCAGCACCACGACGACGACCCACAGCAGGTTGAAGACTCCGCCCAGCATGCCCATGCGGGGGATGTCCGCGCGAGTGGCGTTGCGCATCAGCACGTCTCGCTGCGCGGGGACGATGCGCAGAGCCAGCAGGGCGCCCGCCGCGGCGGTGAGCACCATGGCGACGAGGATCCACACCTCGGTCAACCGGTGCTGGACGATGGCGAGCGCGATGCCCAGCACCGGGACCGCCAGGGCGAGCAGGCCGTAGACGCGGGTGAGGCGACGAGCAGGGCCAACGTCGCACTGAACGGAGGCGGATCTGTCACCGGAGAGCTCCTTGGCTGGGCGTACCGGGCCTCATGCTATCCGGGGCACGTGGTCACACCGGTCCGGCGCGAGCGCTCGCCCGCGCCACGTGCACGCCCCAGCGACCGAGCCGAACGGCCACCTCCGCGGTGACGACGACGTCGAGTTCCTCGACCGTGCAGCCGGCCATCGACGCCGACATCGCCACGGTCAGCGACTCGGCCGAGGCGCACGCCGCCTGCGGGCCAGACGTCAGGCGTCCGGCCGCCGCCAAAGCGGCCAAGTCCGCCGCGGCCTGGGCGCGATGCCGGGCCACCACCGCCGAGCCGACCACCGCGCCGCCCACCGTCAGGGCCATCAGCACCGCCATCATCGCCGCCGCCACCACGCTGGCCGCGCCGCGCTCAGACCCCAGGTTCGACCGCCGCCACCGACTTCGCGCTGATCGTGATGCCGGGCAACAGGACTGATCGCGAGCTGACCGTCGCCACCACGAATCCGCCGTCGCGACGAAGCGCCAACTCCGCCCCCGCCGCTGCGCCTCGGCGCACCACGTCGGCGGCGGCGGCCTCGTCACCGCGGGCCGCCAGCCGAGCGGCCTCCCGCGAGGAGTCGACGCACCGCACCTGCGTGCCGACCGCGGCCAGCCCGCCGACGCACAGCACCAGGACCACCACCAGCGCGGCGACCGCGAACGCCGCCTCGACGGTGACGCCACCGGTGTCACCGCCTAGACGTTGGTGTTCAATGCCCGGGTGATGATGTTGGTCAGCGCGTTGACGATCGAGTCCCCGGTGACCACCGTGTAGAGAATCGCCCCGAACGCCGCCGCCGCGATCGTCCCGATGGCGTATTCGACGGTGGACATTCCGGAATCGTCGACTGCCAGCAGCAGCAGGCGTGCACGAAGCCGTCGTAACACATTGCTCTCCAACACTTCTCTCTCCATTCACCCGCCCAGGACCCACGGTGTCTCCGCGGGCCACGTCTTGGTTCACCACACGCCCGACTGCAGGACGTCCCCAGCCAGACCCACCACCACGGGAACGATCCCCAGACAGACGAAGGCCGGCAGATAGCAGATGCCGAGCGGACCCGCGATCAGGACCGACGCCCGTTCGGCGGCCGCCCGCGCCGCGTCCGCCGCGTCCCGCCGGCACTGCTCGGCCAGATCGGACACCGCCTGGGCCAGTGGGCTTCCCGACGACGCGGATCGACGGGCGAGCCGACACAGCGCCTCCACACGGGGTGCCGCGACGGGATCCGCGAACGACCAGACGGTCGCCGGGTCGGCGCCCAGCGCCAGCAGGTCGGCGGCGTGGTCGAGCACCTCCGCCACGTCCTTCGGTGCGAACGGCGCCGTCGCCCGCGCCGCACCCGCCACGGCCATGCCGGACGAGAGGCAGGCGGCGAACACGTCCAGGGCGGCCGCCACCGCGAGCGGATCGTCGGCGTCCCCGGCCCTGGCGGCCGAGGACTCGACGGTCGCCACCGGCCGGGCGGTGCGTGCGCGACCGCCGGTCAGCAGCATCGCGACCGCGAGAAGCACTGCTGCGGCGGTCATCCGAGCACTCGATCGGTGATGCGATCCGACCACCACAGTCCGGCGCAGGCGAGGGTGACACCGATCAGCAGGCACCACCCGCCCACACCGTCGGACAGCAAGAACCGCAACGGCTCCGCGCCGATGGCGTGCCCGAGTCCGACGCCGAGCACCGGAAGTCCGGCCAGTATCGTCGCGGTGGCCCGCGCACCCGCCATTCCCGCGTTCACCCCGGACGCGAAGCGTTCACGCTCGACCACGTCGCGTTCCGCCGCCCGGATGAGCGGGGAGATCGCCAAGCCGTGACTCTGGGCGAGCAGCCAGGTGGCCGACAGCCGCTCCCAGTACTGCGGCACCGTCGACTGCACTGCGACCGAACGCAATCCGCCGGCCACGTCGGCGCCCAGCCGGGCCCGAGCGGCGACCGCACGCAGCGACTCCGCGACCCGACCCTCGACCTCGGCCGCGGCAGTCTCGAACGCGACGACGGGGTGCGCCCCCACCCTGAGCTCCCCCACCAGGACGCCGAGCGCACCCTCGATCGCGGCGGCCTCCTCGGCCCGCCGGATCCTCGCCCGAGAACCTCGGCGGCGCAACGTGATCAACGCCATCACCACGACGGTGGCCGCGGTCGCGGTGGCGGGCAACAGCACCGCCGTCGCCACGACGGCAGCCGCCGCCCCCGCCAGCACGGCGCCACGACGGGGCCGCTGCGACGCCCGTGCGGGACCGAGCCGACGGCGTGGGCGTCCCGGGGCGACCATCGTCGCCACGGCCAGGATGAGCGCTGCGACCGTCACCGGCGACCCACCGACGCGAGGGCCGCCAACCGATCCATGCCCTCGCCGAATCCTCGGTCGGCGTGCCAGGCGGACGCCGCGGCGACGAATCCGTTCTCATTCCTGCGAAGCACCGCGATCTCCTCCAGCCGACGGGTGCCGGCACGGTCGCGCCCGACGTGGAGCACCACGTTGACCGCGGCGGCGAGCTGACTGTGCAACGCGGCGCGGTCCAGTCCGCCGACCGCCGCCAGGGCCTCGAGACGGGCTGGTACCTCCGCCGGGCTGTTGGCGTGCACCGTGCCCGCGCCACCGTCGTGACCGGTGTTGAGCGCGGCCAGCAGGTCGACGACCTCGCCGCCGCGAACCTCGCCGACGACGATGCGGTCCGGTCGCATTCGCAGTGCCTGCCGAACGAGATCGCGGACGGTCACCTCGCCGACACCCTCGACGTTCGCATTGCGGGCCACGAGGTTGACCAGATGCGGATGACGGGGCGCGAGCTCGGGTGCATCCTCGACGCACACGATGCGCTCGCCCGGGTCGACGGCACCCAGCGCCGCCGACAACAGGGTCGTCTTCCCGGCGCCGGTGCCGCCCGAGACCAGGAACGCCAGCCGGGCGGCTATCACGTCGCCGACCACCGCGACCGCATCCGGCGCGATCGCACCCGCGGCGACCAGTGCCGCGAGGTCCTGCGTGGCCGGCCGCAGCACTCGCAGCGACAGGCAGGTGCCCGCGGGCGCGATCGGGGGAAGCACGGCGTGCAGCCGCACGGTGAAACCGCCCGCGCCGAGGCCGGGGAGCTGTCCGTCCACCCACGGCTGCGCCTCGTCGAGGCGGCGCCCGGACGCGAGCGCCAGCCGCTGGGCCAATCGGCGAACCGCCGCCTCGTCCTCGAACCGAACGGCGGTGCGGCGGAGTCCACGGCCGTCGTCGACCCACACCGAGTCGGGGGCCGACACCAGGACGTCCGTCGTCCCCTGGGCGCAGAGCAGCGGTTCGAGGATGCCGGCGCCGGTGAGCTCGGTCTGCAGCATGCGCAGGTTGCTCAAGACGTCGGTGTCGCCGAGCAGCCCGGCGGACTCCGCGCGAATCGCTTCGGCCACCACGTTTGGGAGTAGCGGCCCCGACTCGGTTGCCAGCCGCTCCCTGACGCGTTCGATCAGCGAAGCGCTCATGCGACCATCCGCTCGTCGGTCGCGCCGGGCTGGCGATGCAGCACCTCGAGCACCCGGCGCGCCGCCGACATCAACGGTGATCGCCGCCGCGGCCGGAGCCCGTCGCGCTCGAGTTCGGCGGCCAGGCCGGGTTGCGGGCGCATCGTTGCCAAGAGCGGAAGTCCGACGATGCGCGACACGTCCGCGGACCGCAGGCCACCGGGTGCCGGTCCCCGCACGACCAGCCCCACGTTCGGATTGGCGTCGGTCAACCATCGCCCCACCACCGCCGCGGCGGCCGCCGATCGGACGTCGGCGGGAGCGACGAGGACGACGAGGTCCGCCGCGTCGAGGGCGGCTCCGACGGCAAGGGTCGCGCGGCGGGGCAGATCGCAGATGGTCGCAGCGCCCGCTCGGCAGCCGCCGTCGATCACCGCCGCGAGCGCTCCGGCGTCGATCTCGCCGCCGGGCCGACCCGCCGACAACACCGTGACGCCGTGCCGCGACGGCAGGGCGGCCGCCAGAGCGGGGTATCCGACTCGACCGTCGCCGATGGCCAGTTCGGGCCAGCGCAGACCGGTCTCCCGCTCACTTCCCAGAGTCAGGTCGAGCCCACCGCTCCACGGGTCGACGTCCACCAGCAGGGCCTTGGACGCGGCGTGAGCCAGCGCCGTCGCGAACACCGAGGCACCCGCTCCGCCGCATCCGCCGATGACGGCCAGCACCGCACCTCGCCGACCCTCGTCGCTCGTCGAATCCGCCGCATCGGCCAACTCCGAGACCAACGCCACCTCGTCGGTCGGCAGGGTGACGACGCGCTGGGCACCGACGGAGAGGGCGACGGGCCAGTGGTCGGGGCTCGGCGCGGCGGTGCCGACGACCACCACGTGATCTCGTCGCGGCAGGCCCAGCTCGGCACACCGTCGAGCACCGTCGAGGTCGACGACGATCGCCGACGCCGCCAGCCACACCTTCCGACTGGACGGCTCGGCGACGTGGACGACGCGCACACCTGCCGCCGCCGCGACGCGGTCGACGTCGCGGCGGAGGGACGCGTCGACGACCACGGCGAGGATGCCGTTGCTCGAACTCATGTCCCCACTGTGTGGCTACGACGGACGCGCCGGGGCCCTCGAGCCGCCACACGAGACCCAACTGTGGATGAACAGGCGTCTGTGGACTACTCGGTGCGGGCCGTGCCGCGCAAACTCGAGGAGGCGGCTGTCACGTTCACCGGGAGGGCCGGGGACCAAAATTGACGCACTTGCCTACAAAAAGGGACGACCCCCGCCAGGGGGGAGGAGGCGGAGGTCGTCGTGTATCAGCCCCCGGGGGGTCGGGCTGATGCACACCCGGCATAAGCCGAGTAATGCTCACTATACACACGGCAATGTAGGCGAGCGCAAGTCGTCGACACCCTATGAATCTGCAATGAAATCGTACGGTGACCTGGAAACTTACCCAGAGCGCCACGTGGCGGAGACTGCCACTTCGCTGCGGCGGGCACCTCGCCCGACACGCCGGCCGCATATGCTGGCACCGTGACCGCTTCCGGCGCCGCCCCGGCGGACCCGACAGAGCCGCATTCCGCGCCCGCCGACGACCCGCCGATCCGCACCGCGGCGTTCTTCGATCTCGACAAAACGGTGATCGCCAAGTCGAGCACGCTGGCTTTCAGCAAACCCTTCTTCGACCAGGGACTAATTAACCGGCAAGCGGTTCTCAAGTCGACTTACGCGCAGTTCCTCTTCCACATGTCCGGCGCCGACCACGAACAGATGGACCGGATGCGCTCCTACATCACCACCATGTGCGCCGGGTGGAACGTCGAGCAGGTCAAGTCGATCGTCGGCGAGACCATGCACGACATCGTCGACCCGCTGGTCTTCGTGGAGGCCGCCAACCTCATCGCCGACCACAAGCTGTGCGGCCGCGACGTCGTCGTCGTGTCGGCGTCGGGCGAGGAGATCGTCGCCCCGATCGCCAAGGCCCTCGGTGCGACGCACGCGATGGCGACCCGCATGGTCGTCGAAGACGGGAAGTACACCGGCGAGGTGGCCTTTTACTGCTACGGCGAGGGCAAGGTCGAAGCCATCCAGGAACTCGCCGCCCGTGAGGGCTACGCGCTGGACCACTGCTACGCGTACTCCGACTCGATCACCGACCTGCCGATGCTGGAGGCGGTCGGGCACCCGACCGTCGTCAATCCCGACCGCGCGCTGCGTCGGGAGGCGCTCGGCAGGGACTGGCCGGTGCTGACGTTCTCCCGGGCGGTCTCCCTGCGAGAGCGCATCGGCGCCCCGTCCGGCGCGGCCGTGGCGACCTCGGTCGCCGTGGGCGTCAGCGCCCTGGCCGCCGGCGCGCTGACCTACTCGTTGCTGCGTCGGTTCGCCTTCTAGGCGCGCAAAGCCCCGTGGGTGCGGTTGCTGAGGTCCCCGAGTAACGATCTGGCGACTCGCCCGAATTGGCCCTTGATGTGACCGCGGTCACGGAGTACAAAGGAGTCACGGAAGCCGATCGAGGCCAAGTTCGAACCGGAAGAGAAGGTTCGCACTCCCGACAGAGGCATCCCAGCACGGAACCTGCGAACCCACGCGGAGCACATACCGCGATAATGGTAAAAATGTTGCGGGCCTGCGTAATTGCGAATAGCGGACGCCAAGCGACGACCCCTTGGGTGGGGTCAGCAGCCGTAGCGCATCGCAAGAACGCCGAGGTCACCCACGCAACCCACGAAGCACGCATGGTATCCGGAGTTCCGTGCTAGCGGGCGGCGAGCCGAATTACTTCGGAGCGCCGCCCGCTTCATTTTGCTGGCATCACTTCTTCGTCGACGCCTCGGCGATCGCCAGGGCCTCGCGCGCACCCGCCCTCAGGGCGTGACAGCAGTTGAGGAGCCAGGCGGCGAGGCCTTCCCGGGTGCCCGACTCGAAACCGCGGGCCGCCGCCCGGTAGTCACCGGGCTTCTGCATCCAAAACTGCTCGGGCACACCGAGCCCGCGCGTGTCCAACCCGCTTGCGATGGTGGCCAGCCGCGAGACGCCCCGCGCCACCACTCCGTCCGCCACGCCGAACGGCGCGAGCACCAGCAGCTCGCCGTGGACCACCGCGGCGAGTACCGGGGCCGGCACCCGGGTGCTCGTCACGACGTCGGCGAGCATCTCGAGTCGACGCCCGACACCGGCATCCGCGCGGGGTCGGCCCAGCCGGTCGTCGTCGGTCAGGTCCGCGGCGGCCAGCGAGTGCAGCCGCGCGATTGCCTGCAGCGGCGCCCGTTGCCACACCCCGATCAGCGAGGACGCCCCACCCTCCAACGCCTCGGCGACGCGCAATGCGCCCGCCAGCACCGGGTCGGGTCCTTCGCCGGGAGTCAGAACCAACGATCCGCCGTCGAGGACGGACGACGCCCGGGCCGCCCGCATCGCGGCCTCTGCCGCCGTCGCGGGCCAGCCCCGACGGTTCGCCTTGTGACGATGCGCCAACGCCAGCGCCTCGCGGGCCTCTTCACCGGCATCGGCCACCCCCGGCAGTTCCACCAGTGGGGCAAGGGGATCGGGAGCGGCCACGAGGACACGCTAGTGCCCCGGCACAGCGCAGCTGCGCGGGGTCACCGACCGTTGGACCCGTCCACGTGCGCGTTCGGCGCGCGCCGAGCGCCGTCCGCAGCGGCCGATGTGAGTTGTCTCCTTCCCCGTCACCGGTGGTGACTACGCTCACGTTCATGGCACAGAACGACTCCGTGGCGACCTCGTATCCGCCCCCCTCCGCATTCGCCGAGCAGGCCAACGCGACGGCCGACCTCTACGACGAGGCCGAGGCCGATCGCTTGGCGTTCTGGGCGACGCAGGCGCAGCGGCTGTCCTGGGCGACGCCGTTCACCGAGGTCCTGGACTGGTCGGAGGCGCCGGTCGCGAAGTGGTTCGCCGACGGCAAGCTCAACGTGGCCTACAACTGCGTGGACCGCCACGTCGAGGCGGGCAACGGTGACCGCGTCGCCATCCACTGGGTGGGCGAGCCGGTCGACGACCAGCGCACCATCACCTACGCCGAGCTCAAGGACGAGGTCTGCAAGGCCGCGAACGCCCTGACCGACCTCGGCCTGGTCGCGGGTGACCGCGTCGCCATCTACATGCCGATGGTGCCCGAGGCGATCGTCGCGATGCTGGCCTGCGCCCGACTCGGCGCGATGCACTCGGTGGTGTTCGCCGGATACTCCGCGACTGCGCTCAAGGCTCGCATCGAAGACGCCGAGGCCAAGCTCGTCATCACCACCGACGGGCAGTACCGCCGCGGCAAGGCCGCGTCCCTGAAGGAAGCCGTCGACGAAGCAGTCGAGGCCTCCGATTCCGTCGAGCACGTACTCGTCGTCAAGCGCACCGGGATCGACGTCGGGTGGACCGAGGGCCGCGACCTGTGGTGGCACGACGTCGTCGACGCCGCGTCGACGAACCACGAGCCCGACGCGTTCGACGCCGAGCATCCCCTGTTCCTGCTCTACACCTCCGGCACCACCGGCAAGCCCAAGGGCATCCTGCACACCACCGGCGGATACCTGACCCAGTCCTCGTACACGCACGTCAACGTCTTCGACGTCAAACCGGAGACCGACGTGTACTGGTGCACCGCCGACATCGGTTGGGTCACCGGGCACACCTACATCGTCTACGGCCCGCTCTCCAACGGCGTCACCCAGGTGGTCTACGAGGGCACCCCCACCTCGCCCACCGAGCACCGACACTTCGAGATCATCGAGAAGTACGGTGTCACGATCTATTACACGGCTCCGACGCTGGTGCGCACGTTCATGAAGCTGGGGCGTCAGATCGCCGCGGAGCACGATCTGTCGAGTCTGCGACTGCTGGGCTCGGTGGGCGAGCCCATCAACCCGGAGGCGTGGCGCTGGTACCGGACCGTGTTCGGCGCCGACCAGACCCCGATCGTGGACACCTGGTGGCAGACCGAGACCGGCTCCATCATGATCTCCCCGCTCCCGGGCGTGACCGACACCAAGCCGGGGTCGGCCATGACGCCGCTGCCGGGCATCTCGGCGATCATCGTCGACGACGACGGCAACCGGTTGGAGCCGGGCACCGATCACGGCGAGCAGGCCAGCGGGTACCTGGTGCTCGACAAGCCGTGGCCGTCGATGCTGCGGGGCATCTGGGGCGACCTCGAGCGGTTCAAGGAGACCTACTGGTCGCGTTTCGCCGAGCAGGGCTGGTACTTCGCCGGCGACGGTGCCCGCTATGGCAAGGACGGCGAGATCTGGGTGCTCGGCCGCATCGACGACGTCATGAACGTCTCCGGACACCGGATCTCCACCGCCGAGGTCGAGTCCGCCCTCGTCGGGCATTCCGGCGTGGCGGAGGCCGCGGTGGTGGGCGCCACCGACGAACAGACCGGCCAGGCGATCTGCGCCTTCGTCATCCTGAAGGCGTCAGCGCACGGAGGCGCCGAGACCATGGTCGACGAGCTGCGCGCGGAGGTGGCCAAGGAGATCTCCCCGATCGCCCGGCCACGCGAGATCCACGTCGTCCCCGAGCTGCCGAAGACGCGCAGCGGCAAGATCATGCGACGCCTGCTCCGCGACGTCGCCGAGGGCCGCGAGCTCGGCGACACCTCCACCCTCGTCGACCCCGGCGTCTTCGAAGCCATCCGCGCCAGCAAGTAGGGCGCAAAGACGGGGCCGTTCGGCCGCCGACGGGACTATCGTGGCTCCCACGTGGGGCGCCGACGCGCCCGCGAGGAGCGTGATCACCGGTGAGTTCATCGAAGACGTCGGACGCCAGCGTGCGCGCGGTCCACGATCTCTTCGTCGCGGGCGAGGTCGACGGCTCCTATCTGGCGTCGACCCCACTGCGCCGCGTCGTGGTGGAGAGTTGGCAGCGCAGCCTCGCCAGGGGCGTCGACCCCGATCGCGGCGGCGCGCAGTCTTCGGACCTCGCGCTCAGCGTGGCGCGGATGCGGGCGGCTCACCCCCTGGCGTCGGCGCTGCCGGTCATCCGCCGGTTGCTGGTCGACGACGCGCGATCCTCGGGGGTGATGGTCGCCGTCAGCGCGGCCGACGGCACCCTGCTGTGGGTCGAGGGTGACGCCACGGCGTGTCGACGGGCGGAGTCGATGAACTTCGTCCCCGGTGCCGACTGGAGCGAGCGGGGAGCTGGCACCAACGCGCCGGGGACCGCTCTGGCACTGGACGCCGAGGTACAGATCCGCGGCACCGAACACTTCTCTCGACTGGTCCAGCCGTGGAGTTGCACCGCGGTTCCGGTGCACGACCCCGTGACGGGGGCGTTGATCGGCGCCATCGACCTCACCGGGGGCGACGAGGTCTCGTCGGCCCAGACCCTGGCGCTGGTGCGCGCCACCGTGGTCGCCGTCGAGAACCATCTCGCACTGCTGCGCTTCACCGAGGCCCCCGGCGTCGAACCCCGTTGTGCCCCAAACCACTTGAGGGTGCTCGGCGCCGAACGGCCGCGGTGGGAGAGCACCGACGCAAGCGGTCGGCTCACCCGCGTCGCGCTCACCGGCCGACATGCCGACATCCTGGTGCTGCTGAGCAGGCACCCCGAGGGGCTCAGCGCCGACCACCTCGCCACGCTGTTGGACGACGGCCACCTCGACGTGGTGACCGTCCGCGCCGAGATGTCGCGACTGCGCAGGGTCGTCGGACCCGATCTGCTGTCGTCGCGGCCCTACCGGCTGACGGCGCCGATCTCCAGCGATCTGGCCGCAGTCTTCGACGCCCTCGCCCGCGGCGACGTGGCGTCGGCCCTGGACGCCTACGCCGGACCGCTGCTGGGCAAGTCGGTGTCCCCGGCCATCGGACGGCTGCGCACCGAGTTGAGCACCAGCCTGCGCGGTGCGGTGATCGCGACCCGTGACCTCGGGCTGCTCCGCCGATGGCTGCAGCTACCGGAGGGGTGCGACGACCGCGACGGCTGGCGCCTGCTGCACGACAGCGTCCGCGCCGCGCCGATGGACCGCGCCAGGGCCGGTGGCCACCTGGCCGGGCTGGACTTCGAATTCGGCTGAGTCGGACCGGTCTGCCCGTGCAACCGTGATGCAACCTCTCTTCGCCTATGTTCAGTGACGACCGACACACTTCCCGTGAGGTGATGTCGACCCGTTCGTTGGAGAGGAACCCCATGACTGTTTACGCGCGGCCCGGCACCGAAGGCTCCTTGATGTCCTTCGAGTCCCGCTACGACAACTACATCGGCGGCGAGTGGGTGGCACCCACCGCAGGCCGCTACTTCGAGAACCCGACACCCATCACCGGCAAGACGTTCTGTGAGGTGGCGCGGTCCGACGAGTCCGACGTCGACAAGGCTCTGGACGCCGCCCACGCCGCCGCCCCCGCCTGGGGCAAGACCTCCCCCGCCGACCGGGCCAACATCCTCAACAAGATCGCCGACCGCATCGAGCAGAACCTCGAGTCGATCGCCGTCGCCGAAGCGTGGGACAACGGCAAGCCGGTCCGGGAGACGCTGAACGCCGACATCCCCCTGGCCGTCGACCACTTCCGCTACTTCGCGGGAGCGCTTCGCGCACAAGAGGGTTCGCTGTCCCAGATCGACGAGGACACCGTCGCCTACCACTTCCACGAGCCCCTCGGCGTCGTCGGACAGATCATCCCGTGGAACTTCCCCATCCTGATGGCGGTGTGGAAGCTGGCTCCCGCACTGGCCGCGGGCAACGCGGTGGTGCTCAAGCCCGCCGAGCAGACCCCGGCGTCGATCCTGTACCTCATGTCGATCATCGGCGACCTGTTGCCGGCCGGGGTGGTCAACGTGGTCAACGGGTTTGGCGTCGAGACGGGCAAGCCGCTGGCCTCGAGCAACCGGATCGCGAAGATCGCCTTCACCGGTGAGACCACCACCGGGCGCCTCATCATGCAGTACGCGTCGCAGAACCTGATCCCCGTCACGCTGGAGCTCGGCGGGAAGAGCCCCAACATCTTCTTCTCCGACGTCATGGCCCAGGTCGACGACTTCCAGGACAAGGCTCTCGAGGGCTTCACGATGTTCGCCCTCAACCAGGGCGAGGTGTGCACCTGCCCGTCGCGCTCCCTGGTGCAGGCCGACATCTACGACGAGTTCCTCACCCAGGCCGCGATCCGCACCAAGGCCGTCCGTCAGGGTGATCCGCTGGACACCGAGACGATGATCGGCGCCCAGGCCTCCAACGACCAGCTCGAGAAGATCTTGTCCTACATCGAGATTGGCAAGGACGAGGGCGCCAAGGTCATCACCGGCGGCGAGCGCGCCGAGCTGGGTGGCGAGCTGAACGGCGGGTACTACGTGCAGCCCACGATCTTCGAGGGCAACAACAAGATGCGGGTGTTCCAGGAGGAGATCTTCGGCCCGGTCGTCGCCGTCACGTCGTTCACCGACTACGACGACGCGATCTCGATCGCCAACGACACCCTCTACGGCCTGGGCGCCGGCGTCTGGAGCCGTGACGGCAACACCGCCTACCGGGCGGGTCGCGACATCAAGGCCGGCCGCGTGTGGACCAACTGCTACCACGCCTACCCCGCGCACGCGGCGTTCGGCGGCTACAAGCAGTCCGGCATCGGCCGCGAGAACCACAAGATGATGCTCGACCACTACCAGCAGACCAAGAACCTGCTGGTGTCCTACGGCAACAAGGCGCAGGGCTTCTTCTAACCCCCGCCGAGTGTGGCGAAGTGCGCGAGAACTCCTCGAGATCTCGCGCACTTCTTCACGTTTGCGGCAAGCGCATCGCCCGGATGGCCGGAGCGGTCGAGGCCGCGAGCAACGTCGAACGATCCGGCGGGTAGCAGACGTCGACGACCGCCGCCGGCGGGAAGCGGTACGGGCGGCCCTGGACCAGGCCCGCGAGTTGCCTTCGCAGGCGCGACATCTCGGCCCGCACGGTCACGACCCGCGACCGGTCGCCGTACAGGTCGTCGGCCAGGTCGGGGGCCGACCGACCGTCGTGGTGGGTGGCGAGGATGAGCAGGATTTCGGCATGGCGCGGCGAGATGTCGTGCCGCCAGCAGCCGTACTCACCGACCATCTCCAGCGTCGGCGCGCCCGCGTCGCGGACGTCGAGCGTGATGCGGGAGATGCCGGGGGCGGCGTCGTCGGCGGTCGGGCGTACCAGCCAGCCGCCAGGAAGCAGCTCGATCACGCACATCCCCAGCGGCGGCACCCATGCGCGGCCCGGCGTGATGTCCGTCGGCAGCAGGATCCGGTTGTGCAACGGCACCGAGTCCACCGCGGCGACCCACCCGTCGTGGTCGACGGCGAGGGCGGGCGCCCCGATGCGGGCCAGGATCGGCGCGGCCACCGCCCGCAACCGGTTCAGGGTTTGGTCGTGCTGTTCACGCAGCCGCGACTCGGCGAGCCGCGCGACGACGTCGACCAGGGCGACCGTCGTCGGATGAACCGTCGCGGCCGGGCCCGAGACGTCGACGACGCCGATGACCTGCCCGGTCCGTGGGTCCTTGATCGGCGCGCCCGCACACGTCCACGGGTGGTGGCTGCGCTGATAGTGCTCGGCGGAGAACACCTGCACCGCCCGGTTCGAGGCCAGCGCGGTCCCGATGGCGTTGGTGCCGACCGCGGTCTCCCCCCAGTGCGCACCCTCGATGAACCCCAGCCGGTCAGCGTGGTTGAGCACCGACGCCGACCCGCTGCGCCACAGCACCCGGCCCAGGGCGTCGGCGACGACGAGGATGTTGTCCCCGTCGGCGATCAGCGACTCCAAGTTCCGCGACACCTCGTCGAGCACGCCGAGCAATCCCGACGACTTGCGCAGCATCTCCAGGCCGGCCAGCTCTACCACCGGCGCCGACAACCGATCGGGCGCAAGGCCGTTGGCCATCATCCGCTGCCAGGAGTCCTGGATGACCGTCCGCGGCCGGGCGGGGGCGCGGGCGCCCGACATCGTCGCGTCGTACACGGCCGACATCAGCCGGGCGTAGTCGCGCGGGTCCTCGCCGACCGCGACGGCCGGTTCGGGAGAGGAGAGGTCTTGCATCACCCTCGATTGTGCTCCCGATCACATTCAAATGCCACGAGCGCTCATCTCAGGCTCTCGACTCTTCGCGCAAGCGCTCATCTCAGGCTCTCGACTCTTCGCGCAAGCGCTCATCGGAAAACCAGGCCGCCGTCGATCAGCCCCGCCTGCCCCGTCATGTAGTCGGCGTCGGGCCCGGCCAGATAGGACACGAAGCCCGCGACGTCGTCGGGGGTCTCCGCGCGCCCGAGGGCGATGCCGCCGACGAACTCGTCGTACGTCTCGCCTTCGGCAGCGCCGGTCAGCTCGGCGAACCGCTTGTCGATCTCGACCCACATGTCGGTGCCGACGACACCCGGGCAGTACGCGTTGACGGTGATGCCGTCGGCGGCGTGCTCCTTGGCCGCGGCCTGCGTCAGCGCGCGCACCGCGAACTTGGTCGCGCTGTAGACGCCGAGCATGGCGAACCCGTCGTGACCGGCGATGGAGGAGGCGTTGATCACCTTGCCCTTGGTCCCCCGTTCCTTGAACTTCGTCACCGCGGCCTGGATGCCCCACAGCACCCCGTCGACGTTGACGGCCCAGATCTTGGCGACGTCCTCCGGCGTCGTGTCGAGCAGGGGCGCGACCAGCGCGATCCCGGCGTTGTTGACCATGACGTCGAAACCGCCGAGTGTCGTCGCCGCGTGGTCGACGGCGGCGAACACCTGGTCACGGTCGCTGACGTCGGCGACGAAGGTGGTTGCGGTGCAACCCAGTTGGGTGATTTCCTCCGCGACCGCGGAGATGCCGTCGAGTCCGAGGTCGACCAGTGCGACGTCGGCGCCGTCGCGGGCCAGCCGCAGCGCGATGCCACGCCCGATGCCGCGCCCGCCACCGGTGACCAGGGCGACCTTGCCGTCTAGCGCCCCACTCACGACGCCCCACCCCCGGTCGACGGGTCGACGAGGACCTTCATCTTCGTGCCCGCGTGCAGCGCCTCGAACCCCTCGTCGACGACGTCGTCCAGCGGGATCGACGTCACCCAGCCGGTGGTGTCGTACTTGTCCTGCGCCATCAGGTCGATGACGGCAGAGAAGTCGGACGCGGTGTAGCAGAGCGAGCCCTGAATGCGGGACTCGTTCATCACCAGATTGAGAAGCGGTGTCGTCAAGGGCTTTTCGTAGATGGCGACGCTGACCATCGGCCGGCGCGCCCCGACGCACGCTAGCGCCGTCTCGACGGCGGGCGTCACTCCGGCGGCGTCGAACACTGCGTCGGCACCGGCGCCGTTGGTGTGGTCGGCGATGAAGGCCGCCACGTCGACCGCCGTCGGATCCAGCGTTCGGGCGCCCAGCGCCTCGATCGACGCTCGCCGGGTGGCCGACGGTTCGACGACGAAGACGTCCTCGACTCCCTTGCCGCGCAACGCAAACCACAGTCCGATGCCGATGGGGCCGGCACCGAACACCATCGAGGTGCCGTCGGCGTTCGGGTCTCCAAGGGTGGCCGCGTGGTAGGCCACCGACATCGGTTCGACGAGCGCCCCCAGCTCCATCGACACGTTGTCGGGCAGGCGGTGCAGCATGTCGGTCGGCACGACGGTGTACTCGGCCATGCCGCCGTCGGACATCAGTCCGTGGAAGCCGATCTGCTGGCAGATGTTGTAGTTGCCCGCGCGGCACGGCCCGCAGTGCCCGCATCGGTAGAGGGGCATGACGGCCACCCGGTCGCCCGCCGCGTAGTCGGTGACGCCCTCGCCCACCTCGGTGACGACGCCGGAGAACTCGTGGCCCATGGTCAGAGGCAGCTGCTGTCCGGTCAGCGGGTGCGGTGACGTCGGGATGAAGATGGGGCCCGCATAGTACTCGTGCAGGTCGGTGCCGCAGATGCCGTTGAACCCGACCTCGACTTTAACGGTGCCCGGCGTCGGGTGCGGCTCGGGGACGTCGGCGACCTCGAGTTTGTTGGGTCCGTAGTACACAGCTGCTCTCATGGGCCCATGTCTATGTGACGGGGACCACGTTCGGAAAGAGTTGCACCCCGTTGCATGGCTTGGGTGCAACGCGCTGCAACCCTTGCGCCCGGTCCCGTCGTGGTGTGCTCTGAGTCACATGACTGACACCATTGAAAAGCCGGCCTCCGCGGCCCTCTCGCCCCAGGCTCGCGTCGACGCCTGGCTCGCCGACTTCGAGGCCGCCCTGGCCGTGCGGGACGTCGAGCGGGTGGTGGCGATGTTCGCCGTCGACTGCTTCTGGCGCGACCTGGTCTCGTTCACCTGGAACATCACCACGGTCGAGGGCCGCGACGGCGTCGCCGACATGCTGCACGCGCGGCTGGCCGAAACCAGCCCGTCGGGGTTCCGCACGCGGGAGGAACCCACCGCCGACGGTGACGTCGCCAGCGCGTTCATCGAGTTCGAGACCGCCGTCGGTCGCGGCACCGGGCACCTGCGCATCAAGACCGACGCCGACGGCAAGGACGTCGCCTGGACCCTGCTGACCGCGATGCAGGAGCTCAAGGGCCACGAGGAGCGCAAGGGCGTGACCCGGGTGCTGGGCGCCGTGCACGGCTCCGACGCCGACACCCGGTCGTGGGCGGAGAAGCGCGCAGACGAGGAACGCGCCCTGGGCCGCAGCGAGCAGCCCTACGCCCTGGTGGTCGGCGGCGGTCAGGGCGGCATCGCGCTGGGCGCCAGGCTGCGCCAGCTCGGCGTGCCGGCGATCGTGGTCGACCGTCACGAACGTCCCGGCGACCAGTGGCGCAAGCGCTACAAGTCGCTGTGCCTGCACGATCCGGTCTGGTACGACCACCTGCCGTACATGCCCTTCCCGCAGAACTGGCCGGTGTTCGCACCCAAGGACAAGATCGGCGACTGGCTGGAGTTCTACACCAAGGTCATGGAGGTCCCGTACTGGTCGAAGACCACCTGCCTGTCCGCCTCCTTCGACGAGGCCGAGAAGCACTGGACCGTCGAGATCGACCGCGACGGGGAACGGCTGACGCTGCACCCCACGCAGCTGGTGCTGGCCACCGGCATGTCCGGCAAGCCGAGCATCCCGACGCTGCCCGGCCAGGACGTGTTCCGTGGCGAGCAGCACCACTCCAGCGCCCACCCCGGCCCCGACCGCTACGTCGGCAAGCGCGCCGTGGTGATCGGGTCCAACAACTCCGCCCACGACATCTGCAAGGCGCTCGTCGAGAACGGCGTGGACACCACGATGGTGCAACGCTCGTCGACCCACATCGTGAAGTCGGACTCCCTGATGGAGATCGGCCTGGGTGACCTCTATTCGGAGCGGGCCGTGGCGTCGGGCATGACGACCGAGAAGGCCGACCTGACGTTCGCCTCGTTGCCCTACAAGATCATGCACGAGTTCCAGATCCCGATCTACGACGCCATCCGCGAACGCGACAAGGAGTTCTACGACCGGCTCACCGCCGCGGGCTTCGAATTGGATTGGGGCGACGACGATTCCGGCCTCTTCATGAAGTATCTACGCCGAGGGTCGGGCTACTACATCGACGTCGGCGCCTGCGACCTGGTCGCCGACGGCACCATCAAGCTGGCCCACGGCCAGGTCGAGAAGCTCACCGAGGACGCGGTGGTGCTCGCCGACGGCAGGGTGCTGCCGGCCGACGTCGTGGTCTACGCCACCGGGTACGGCTCGATGAACGGCTGGGCGGCCGACCTGATCGGCCAGGACGTCGCCGACAAGGTCGGCAAGGTCTGGGGCCTTGGCAGCGGGACGACGAAGGACCCGGGCCCGTGGGAGGGCGAGCAGCGCAACATGTGGAAGCCGACGCAGCAGGAGAACCTGTGGTTCCACGGCGGGAATCTGCATCAGTCCCGGCACTATTCGCTCTATCTCGCCCTACAGCTCAAGGCGCGCCACGAAGGCCTGCCCACCCCGGTGTACGGGCTACAGGAAGTGCACCACCTGAGCTAGGCCACCTCGGCGGAGCCGAGAATCAGGCGGCAGGAGCGCCGACCGGGACGAAGCCGGATCCCGGTCGGTTCTTCGCGTCGATGTCGGCCAGTACCGAGGTCATCGACATGGTGACCGCCGGGGTGTGCAGCGGCACGAACTTCACCACGCACGTCGGGAGGTCCTCGCTGAAGGCGCCGTGGATCATGCCGACGAGCAAGTTGTTCACCGTGACCGGCGCGCCCGAGTCGCCGGGTTGGCCGCACACCTGGTTGAGGATGGTGCCGGGCTTGTCGCCAGGGCCCCAGGTGACCCCGCACGACTGACCCGTCGTGCGGCCCAGCTTGCAGGCGTTCTCGCCGAACACCGGGTCGGGTCCGAGGCCGTCGATCTCGAACCCGTCGATCGAGTTGACCGGCGCCACCTTGGCCGGGTCGAACTGGATCACCGCGTAGTCCAGTCCGTCGTTGCCCGCCACCATCGTGCCGACGACGCCGCTGGACTGGGCGCGTTCGGAGGCGACCTGCGCACCGGGTCCGCCGCAGTGCGCGGAGGTGAATCCGATCAGGTTGCCCTTGGAGTCGTTGCCGATGGTGGTCAGCGTGCAGAAGGTGTCACCGTCGATCACGATCCCCGATCCGCCGCCGAGGACGACGCGGTCCTCGGCGTGGGAGACCGCGAGGTGCGGTGTGGTCAGGGCGGCCATCAGGACGACGAAGAGCGCGGACAGGACGAACTGACTCCGACGACTTCGTACGAACCGCAAGAAAACTCCTCCAGGACTGCCCCGGCCGACGGCCAAGCGCCGCCAGTCTAACGTCGGCCGGAATCGTTGGACGGGGCGCGACATGGCAACATGGGCGCCGAACCCCATGAACTGCGGGACTGTAATCGAACGGGGAGGACGTGTCCGTGAGCAATGGCGACCGCAAGAGCGGCGTTCCGTCGACGGTGACCTCGATTCCATTGGTCGATCCGCACGCACCGAAGCCCGACCCGTCGGTGGGCGATCTGGTCAAGGACGCGACGGCGCAGATGTCCACGCTGGTGCGCGCCGAGGTGGAACTGGCGCGCGCCGAGATCACCCGTGACGTCAAGAAGGGTCTGACGGGCAGCGTCTACTTCGTCCTCGCCCTCGTCGTCCTGTTCTACTCGACGTTCTTCTTCTTCTTCTTCGTCTCCGACCTGTTGGATCTGTGGCTGCAGAAGTGGGCGGCAGACCTGATCGTCTTCGGCCTGATGCTGCTCACGACCGCCGCGCTGGCGTTCCTCGGCTATCTCAAGGTCCGGCGGATCAGGGGTCCGCAGAAGACCATCCAATCGGTCAAGGAGGCGCGGGTCGCATTGGTGCCCGGCGGCGACAAGACCCCGGCGAAGCCGGCCACGCCGACGGCAGATCCCTCCGGCTGGTAGTGGCGCGCTCCCGGGGCGGCGGCACGAAACAGCCGCCCCCCGATCCGTCGGTCACCCGCATCGCGGGCCCGTGGCGCCACATGGACGTGCACGCCAACGGAATCCGCTTTCACGTCGTCGAGGCGAACGCGACGACCGACGACGTCGACCGCTCGGTCGAACAGCCGTTGGTGATCCTGCTGCACGGCTTCGGGTCGTTCTGGTGGTCGTGGCGCCACCAGCTCCGCGGACTTCGGGGTGCGCGGGTGGTGGCGGTGGACCTGCGGGGGTACGGCGGCAGCGACAAGCCGCCGCGCGGCTACGACGGCTGGACGTTGGCCGGCGACACCGCGGGCCTGGTCCGTGCGCTCGGACACGAGACGGCGACGCTGGTCGGGCACGCCGACGGCGGGCTGGTCTGCTGGGCCACCTCGGTGCTGCACCCGCGGGTGGTGCGATCCATCGCCGTGGTCAGCTCACCGCATCCGGTCGCCTTGCGCGCCTCGGCGCTGACCCGCCGCGACCAGGGCATGGCGTTGCTGCCGTCGATGATGAGCTATCAGGTGCCCCTCTGGCCGGAGCGGACGCTGACTCGTGACGACGCCGCCGGACTCGAGGCCGTGGTCCGCAGTCGAGCAGGGGCGAATTGGCTTGCCTCGCAAGATTTCTCCGAAACCATCCGGCACATGCGCCGGGCCATTCAGATCCCGTCGGCGGCACACTCCGCGCTGGAGTACCAGCGTTGGGCGGTCCGCAGCCAGCTGCGGGGCGAGGGCCGCCGCTTCATGCGGTCGATGAAGCGACCGCCGACGGTGCCGGTGCTCCACGTCCGCGGCGACCACGACCCCTACGTCCTCGCCGACCCGGTGCGCCGCACGCAGCGCCTGGTGCCGCACGGACGGTACGTGTCCGTCGCCGGCTCGGGGCACTTCGCCCACGAGGAGAACCCCGACTTCGTCAACGACGAACTGACGAGGTTCCTGGCCGGCGTCGTCGACGCCTGAGGCTAGGAGATGCAGGAGTCGGTGGACACCCGCTGGGTGTTGCCGACCTTCGCCATCTGCTTCTCCACCTCGGTCGAGGTGAGCACGAAGCCGGTGTCCGCGTCGTCGACCGCCGCGCCGAACACGACACCGAGCACCTTGCCGTCCTTGTCGATCAACGGACCACCCGAATTACCTTGCCGGACAGTGCCTCTGATGGTGTAGACCTCGCGGGTGACCGTCGTCGTGTGATAGATGTCGGGTCCGTTGAGCTGGATGATCTCGCGGATGCGACCGGGGGTCGCGGTGAACTCACCGCCACCGGGATACCCCATCACCAGCGCGTCGGTGCCGGTCGCCGCCTCCTGCATGTCGAACTGCAGGGGCTTCGCCGGAAGGTCGGGCACGTCGAGGATGGAGATGTCGGCGTTCGGGTCGTAGGACACCACCGTCGCGTCGTAGGTCTTGCCGTCGGATTCGACGGTCACGCTCTCCGAACCCGCGACCACGTGCGCGTTGGACATGACCCGGTTGGGCGCGACGACGAATCCGCTGCCCTCGAGCACCTTTTGGCAGCTGGTGGCCACCCCGCGGATCTTCAGCACGCTCGGCCGGGTGGCCGAGACGACGGGGTCGGTGGCCAGGGCGGCGTCCGGCGCGTCGACGTTGACGATCGGGGTGCGGCCGAACGGCTGCAGCACGTCGGGCAGTCCGGAGGTGTCCAGGAGCGACGACAGCCGGGTCGGCACCCGCTTCAACCAGGCCGGCGCGGCCTCGTCGACCGTCGACAGGACGCGCGAACCCCTCACGGCCGCTGCCAGATTGGGCTGATCGGAGGACGTGAGCGGGGTGGCGAGCAGCCAGGCCGCCACCAGGACCGCAACCAGTTGCAGCGCGACGCCCACCACGGAATCGATCGTCCGCAGTCCCCCGTTTCGGATCGCGCCGCGCACCGCCCTGCCGAGCACGACGCCGGCGATCTCCCCGATCACGACCAGTCCGAGGATCAGGAACAGCGCCACGAACAGCTTGGTCCGCGGCCCGTCGACGTGACCGACCACGTGCGGCGCCAGCAGCACGCCCGCCACGGCGCCGAGGATCACGCCGACGAAGGACAGCAGCGAGCCAAGCGCCCCGGAACGCCACCCGGAGACGGCGGCGACGAAGGCGATGGCGAGGACGGCGAGATCAAGCCACTGCGACGAAGTCATTGTGGGCCCTCACGGTAATCGGTGCCGCCGCCGACGAGCGCCATTGCCACGTCCAGTTCGCGCACGTCGTCGGTGTCCCACGGCTGCGCCCACCCCGCGACGTCGAGAATCGCGGAGATGACCTGGCCGGTGAAACCCCAGACCAGCATCTGGTTGAGCATGAACGCCGGCCCGGCGAACCGGGTGGTGTTCTCCTTGCGGTACACCATCAACCGATTCTCGGGGTTGACGAAGGCACGGACGGGAACGCGCGCGACGATCGCCGTCTCACTCTCGTCGACGACACCGACCGGGCCCGGGTCGGGCGAATAGGCCAGCACGGGCACCACGTGGAACCCCGACGGTGGGATGAACATCCGGTCGAGCGTGACCAGGGGCTGCAACCGCGTCACGTCGACGCCGGTCTCCTCGTTGGCCTCGCGGAGCGCGGTACCGACGGGACCGCCGTCGCCGGGATCGGCCGCACCGCCGGGAAAGGCGGCCTGGCCGGCGTGCTGGCGCAACGTGGAGGCTCGGACGGTGAGCAGCAGGTCCGCGTCGGGTGGCAGGCCGTCCGAGGGTGCGTCGAGCGGCCCGGAGAACAGCACCAGCACCGCGGCGTCGCGCTTGGCTCCGGTCAACGTGGCCGCGGTGTTGGCGACCGAGATGGCGGCGAGCACGTCGGCGGGCACCCGCTCGCGGTAGGCGCGCGGCACGTCGGCGACGTTGTCGAGCAGCGGCTTGAGCCAGGACGGGGCTGCTGCGGCATCGAGGGCACCAGAAGGTCCCCCGTCACCGTTGGAGATCAACCGCGCACTCCCATCGCCGGATTCACCGCCGCGGCGATCTCATCGGCGCTGGTGAACGCACGCGGCAGGATTTTGGCCACCGTACCGTCCGAACGCAGCACGACGGTCGCGGGCATGACGTTGGGCACCTTCAGCGCGGCCGCGACGAGCCGTCGACCGTCCTGCAGGGTCGGCAGCTCGACCCCGAGCTCGGCCAGCCTCAGCAGCGCGGCGGTCTCGTTCTCGTCCTGGTGCACGGTCAGCACCGTCACGGCCGGTCCCATCCGCCGCTGGTACTCCGCCATGGCGGGCAGTTCCTCGGCGCACGGTCCACACCAGTAGGCCCACAGGTTGAGCACCACGTTGCGCCCCGCGACGAGCGCTCCGACGTCGACGCGGCTGCCGTCCGCGGCGCACTCGACGGCAACGCCGGCCAACGCCGCGGGACCCGGACCGGCCGACGGCGTGGGGCACGGCGGCAGGTGGGCCTTCGCGCGCGGACCCGCCAGCGCCTCCGCCGTGTCGGCGTCGCGGTGCTCCCTGGCGACGCCGGCGGACAGGCCGCCGCCGGTGCCGGCAACCGGGTCCTCGGCGCCGACCTCGCGCCACAACGCCACGACGAGCGCGACGATGACGACCAGTCCCGCCAGGGTCCATCGGGTGGATGCGCGCATGAAGTCCGGCGGGCCCTAGAGACCGGCCAGCGCCAGCAGATGCTCGGTCTCGGGGCCCTTCACCAATGCGGCGGCGGCCAGCGGATCCGTCGGCCCCAGTCCGAACGACGGGCAGTCCTTGGCCAGCACGCACACGCCGCAGGCCGGTTTCTTGGCGTGACACACCCGGCGTCCGTGGAAGATCACCCGGTGGCTGAGGAGCGTCCACTCCTTGCGCGGGATGAGCTCGGCGACCGCGAACTCGACCTTCACCGGATCCTCGAGCTCGGTCCACCGCCAGCGGCGTACCAATCGGCCGAAGTGGGTGTCGACGGTGATGCCCGGGATGTCGAAGGCGTTTCCGAGGATGACGTTGGCGGTCTTGCGGCCGATGCCGGGCAGCGTCACGAGCTCGTCGAGCGTTCGCGGCACCTCTCCGTCGAACCGCTCGATGAGCTCCTGGCCCAGCCGCATCAGCGAGTTGGCCTTGTTCCGGTAGAAGCCCGTGGTGCGAACCAGGGCCTCCAGTTCTTCGCGGTCGGCGCCGGCGTAGTCGGCGGCCGTGCGGTACTTCGCGAACAGCGCCGGGGTGGCCAGGTTGACGCCCTTGTCGGTGCTCTGGGCGGACAGGATGGTCGCGACGGCGAGCTCCAGCGGATTGGTGAAGTCGAGCTCGCAGTAGACGTGCGGAAAGGCTTGCGAGAGCGTGCGATTCATTCGCCGTGCTCGCCGGACCAGGCCGGTGTGAGTTTCGTTGTCGTACTTGGTGGATTTGGGGGCCACCACCGCGCGCGTTGCCACGTACGTCAGCCTACTGAGCCAACCGACAAGTGTAAGCGCGGACCGGTGGCAATTCGTGATCCCACCGAGACCTTCGGCGTGTTTACTTCGCCATGTGTCCTGGTTGCTCGTAGCGT
>Ga0209051_1000408_pt1 | contig 59354 bp, 62 predicted proteins | sample AraplaCvi_mMS_r2_2_FD_184286 | JGI IMG/M metagenome (GOLD analysis project Ga0209051, IMG submission 184286) | Arabidopsis root microbial communities from North Carolina, USA - plate scrape MF_Cvi_mMS_r2 (SPAdes) (version 2) | ecosystem: Host-associated > Plants > Roots > Endosphere | place...
TGAAAAGAAACTTTGATCAAGGCTCGTTTCCGGCTATGCCGGGAGCGGAGTGAAGGAAGACATCCGGGGATAGCTACATGGCCGATGCTCATCAGAAGAATCACGACTATCACATCATCGATCCGAGCCCGTGGCCGATTCTCGCCTCGCTCGGCGCCTTCATCATGGCGATCGGCGGAGTCTGCTACATGCGCTACCTGAGCGGCGGCTCTTTCAAGCTCGCCGGCGCCGAACTCGCCAACCCCTGGCTCTTCTACATCGGCTTCGCGCTGGTGCTCTACGTCATGTATGGCTGGTGGGCCGATACGGTGAAGGAAGCCCATGAGGGCGCCCACACCCGCGTCGTCTCGCTGCACCTGCGCTACGGCATGATCATGTTCATCGCTTCGGAAGTGATGTTCTTCGTCGCCTGGTTTTGGGCCTATTTCGACGCCAGCCTCTATCCGAACGAGGCAATCCAGGCCTCGCGTCTGCTCTACACCGGCGGCACCTGGCCGCCGAAGGGCATCGAGGTTCTCGATCCCTGGCACCTGCCGATCTACAACACCGTCATCTTGCTGCTGTCGGGCACGACCGTCACCTGGGCGCACCATGCGCTGCTGCACAACGACCGCAAGGGCCTGATCCAGGGCCTGACGCTGACCGTGCTGCTTGGCATTTTCTTCTCAAGCGTCCAGGCCTATGAATATGCCCACGCACCTTTCGCCTTCAAGAATTCGATCTACGGCGCGACCTTCTTCATGGCGACCGGCTTCCACGGTTTCCACGTCCTCATCGGCACCATCTTTTTGCTGGTCTGCCTGATCCGGTCGCTGCGCGGCGATTTCACCCCGAAACAGCATTTCGGCTTCGAGGCCGCCGCCTGGTACTGGCACTTCGTCGACGTCGTCTGGCTGTTCCTGTTCTTCTGCATCTACGTCTGGGGCGGCTGGGGCGCGCCCGTCGCAGCCGGCTGACGGCAGCGATTATCCAAACAAAGGGCGGGCCTCGTGTCCGCCCTTTTTTTGTGTGTTCCCCCATGCTCGGTTCTCGTCAGTAGGGAACGGAGCGGTTGCCGCAAATCTCTTTTCCCCAGCGGGGAGAAGGTGCCGGCAGGCGGATGAGGGGGCTACACGGCACCACGCCCGTAACCGCCTATCCCAGTAAGCGACACGGGCGAGACAATTCTGGCGCGGTCGAACCTCCGCAACGTTTGGAAAGACCTGTTTCTGTGGCCCCCCACCCGCCCTACGGGCACCTTCTCCCAGTCGATAAGCCGCGGCATGCCTTTGCCCATTTGGGCCTCGCCCTTTCTCAGCGCGCGCCGGCGATCCGTTCGAACGCCGAAGGCTCGGGAATGCCGAGATCGAGGCGCTGGCGGATCGCTTCGGCGCATTCAAGTGCCGTCAGCACCGAAGTATCGACCTCCATGTCATAAATGCCCGGCCGGTGCACCTCGTCCTGCCAGCGCTGCACCGGCTCGGGGATCGGCACCTCCTCGGTGGCTCTTACATACAGTGTCTCGCGGCCTTCCTGCTTGAATTCCCGGCGCTGCATGATCGTTTCGATCGGACAGCGCACGCCGACGAACAGCACGGAAAAGCCGTCCAGGCGCCTGGCACAGTCGGCGAGAATGCCGAGCGGCTGCGAGTAGCTGTCATGATGGCCGAGATCGGCCACCACATTGAGGCCAAATCCGGCATGCATGGCGATCGATTCATAAAGCGCCGCATAGAGGAACGGCACCAGTTCTTCGAGCTCCGGCCGCTCGCCGCCCGGCCTTAAGCCGATGCCGGGCAGATAGCGCTTCGGCGTCATGGCATTGTAGCTGTCGACGCCGAGGTTGATCCACGGCCCCTCGAATTCGTCCTGGATTGCGCGCGCAATGCTGGATTTGCCGCTTCTGGGCGCACCGTTCAAAATAATGATCTGGCCGGCATGGTTGTCATTGGTCATCCGTCTTCTTCTTCTGTTTGGCGCGAATCACTGAGGCGAAAGCGCGCAGGCATTTCCATTCGGGATGCGAATACTTTATGGGAGAGTTAAGGCAGGATGGACTGCAGAGAAGGAATGGCCAGAAGGAATGACATGAGCGAAGACAGCGCCCATTATCCCCCCGTCGATCCGGTCAAGACAGGCATCAAGGGCTGCTGCCCGCGCTGTGGTCAGGGCAAGCTGTTCGACGGCCTGCTCGGGGTCAAGCCGCGCTGCGCCTCCTGCGGCCTCGATTATTCCTTCGCCGATGCCGGCGACGGGCCGGCCGTCTTCGTCATCCTCATCGTCGGCTTCATCGTCATCGGCATGGTGCTGTGGCTGCAGGTGAATTACGGGCCGCCGATCTGGGTGCATATTCTGCTCTTCGGCCCGCTGACCATTATCCTGTCGCTGCTGACCCTACGCTGGTTCAAAGGCATCCTGATCGCGATGCAATACCGCCACAATGCCCGCGAAGGACGCCTGAGTGACTGAAATAGAGCATGCCATGCCGCGCCGCCGGCTGCCCGTCATCACTGGCATCCTAGTGCTGATCGCCCTTGCCATCCTGATTTCGCTCGGCACCTGGCAGGTGGAACGCCTCCATTGGAAAGAGGGCCTGCTCGCAGATATCGCCGCGCGGCAAGTGGCCGCCCCCGTGCCGCTTGCCGATATCGAGGCGATGGCGGCAAGCGGCGGCGATATCGAATATCGCAAGGTCACCGCCACTGGCCGCTATATCAACAACAAGGAGCGCCACTTCTTCGCCACCTGGCGCGGCCAGACCGGCTTCTATGTCTATACCCCCCTGGAGCTTGCCGACGGGCGCGCGCTCCTGGTCAATCGCGGCTTCGTTCCCTATGAGAACAAGGAGCCCGAAATGCGCATGCAGGGCCAGCTGACGGATCAGCAGACCGTCACCGGTCTCGCCCGCGAAAAACTTCCCGGCAAACCTTCCTGGGTGGTGCCCGACAACGATATTGCCAAGAACATCTTCTATTGGAAGGATCTCGACGTCATGGCCGAAAGCGTCGGGCTGGAGAAGGCCCGCGTCATTCCGTTTTTCGTCGATGCCGACTCAACTCCCAATCCGGCCGGCCTTCCGATCGGCGGCGTTACCCAGGTGGATCTGCCGAACGACCATCTGCAATATGCCTTCACCTGGTATGGGCTTGCCGCCGTGCTTGTTGCCGTGGTGGGGATCTCCTGGTTTCGCAAGCCGGGCAAGCAGCCGGCGCAATAGTATCGCTTCAAATTCCACCTATATTGGGCTAGAGGTCCCTAAATCTCTCAATCCGGAACAGACATGAATATTGCGGCGAAACCTCCCTTGACGATCAGGCTCTGTGGGCCGCGCGGCTTCTGCGCCGGCGTCGACCGCGCCATCCAGATCGTCGTGCTGGCGCTGAAATCCTATGGCGCGCCTGTCTATGTGCGCCACGAGATCGTCCACAATCGCTATGTCGTCGAGGGGCTGGAGGCCAAGGGCGCCGTCTTCGTCGAGGAGCTGGACGAAATCCCGGCCGAGCATCGCGCCCAGCCGGTGGTCTTCTCCGCCCATGGCGTGCCTAAATCCGTGCCGGAGGATGCGGTAAGCCGCAATCTCTTCTATCTCGACGCCACCTGCCCGCTGGTCTCCAAGGTCCACAAGCAGGCGATGCGCCACAATCGCCTCGGCCGCCATGTCGTTCTGATCGGCCATGCCGGCCACCCCGAAGTGATCGGCACGATGGGCCAGCTGCCCGAGGGTTCGGTGTCGCTGATCGAGACGATCGAGGATGCCGACGCCTATATTCCTGTCGACGCCGACAATCTCGGTTACGTCACACAGACGACGCTGTCGGTCGACGATACGGCCGGCGTCATCGCCCGCCTGCAGGAGCGTTTTCCCAATCTGACGGCGCCGGCGGCCGACTCGATCTGTTATGCGACGACCAACCGCCAGGAAGTGGTGAAGCAGGCGGCCCCCGGCTGCGATCTCTTCATCATCGTCGGCGCGCCGAATTCCTCCAATTCCAAGCGCCTCGTCGAAGTGGCGCTGAGGGCAGGGGCGAAGAAATCGATCCTGGTACAGCGCGCCGCCGAACTCGACTGGGACGAAATCGGTGCGATTTCGACGCTCGGCCTTTCCGCCGGCGCCTCTGCCCCCGAGGTCATCGTCAACGAGATCATCGAGGCCTTCCGCGCCCGCTTCGACGCCCGTGTCGAGCTGGCCGAAACGGTGCAGGAGACCGAGAATTTCCTGGTCAACCGCGAATTGCGCAGCATCGAGCTGACAGCGGCCGACATGGCCTTCGTCAACGGCTGATCCCCAGACGGAAACCCCATCGACGCCGGATGGTCGATCCGGCGGCCCAATAACCGCAATGCATGAAGGCGAGACCTCACTTGGCAGTCTATACCGATATCGCCGAAGACGATCTGAAGTGGTTCCTGACGGAGTATGACGCCGGCACGCTGCTTTCCTACAAGGGCATCGCCGAAGGCGTCGAAAACTCCAATTTCCTGCTGCATACCTCCAAGGACCCGCTGATCCTGACGCTCTATGAGAAGCGCGTCGAAAAGACCGATCTGCCCTTCTTCCTCGGGCTCATGCAGCATCTCTCGGCCCGCGGCCTTTCCTGCCCGCTGCCGCTGCCGCGCCGCGACGGCGCGCTGCTCGGCTCGCTCTCCGGCCGCCCGGCGGCGCTGATCTCCTTCCTCGAAGGCATGTGGCTGCGGAAACCGGAGGCCAAACATTGCCGCGAAGTCGGCCGGGCGCTGGCCGAAATGCATGTCGCTGGCGATGGTTTCGAATTGAAGCGCCCGAACGCGCTGTCGATCGACGGCTGGCAAACGCTCTGGGAGAAATCCGAGGCGCGCGCCGACGAGGTCGAGGCCGGCCTGCAGGACGAGATCCGCGGCGAACTCGATTTCCTCGCCGCCGCTTGGCCGAAGGGCCTGCCTGCCGGCGTCATCCATGCCGACCTCTTCCCGGACAACGTCTTCTTCCTTGGCGACGCGCTCTCCGGCCTGATCGATTTCTATTTCGCCTGCAACGACCTGCTCGCCTATGACGTCTCGATCTGCCTGAATGCCTGGTGTTTCGAAAAGGACGGCGCTTATAACATCACCAAGGGCACGGCGATGCTCGAGGGTTACCAGAGCGTGCGCCCGTTGAGCAACGAAGAGATCGCCGCTCTGCCGGTGCTGTCGCGCGGCGCGGCGCTGCGCTTCTTCCTGACACGGCTCTATGACTGGCTGACGACGCCTGAAGGCGCCATGGTCACCAAGAAGGATCCGCTCGAATATCTGCGCAAGCTGCGCTTCCACCGCCAGGTCGGCTCGGCCGCCGAATATGGATTGAGCCTATGAAACACGTCGATATCTTCACCGACGGCGCCTGCTCCGGCAATCCCGGCCCCGGCGGCTGGGGCGCGGTGCTGCGTTATGGCGATGTCGAAAAGGAGCTTTGCGGCGGCGAGGCGGATACGACCAACAATCGCATGGAGCTGCTGGCGGCGATCTCGGCGCTATCGGCCTTGAAGAGCCCTTGCGAGGTCGACCTCTATACCGACAGCGCCTACGTCAAGGACGGCATCTCCAAGTGGATTTTCGGCTGGAAGAAAAACGGCTGGAAGACCGCCGACAAGAAGCCGGTGAAGAATGCCGAGCTCTGGCAGGCGCTGGAGGCGGCCCGTGACCGCCACAAGGTGACGCTGCACTGGGTCAAGGGCCACGCCGGCCACCCGGAAAACGAACGCGCCGATGAACTGGCGCGGCGGGGCATGGAGCCATTCAAGAAGGGCAAGGCGGTTTCGTTTTAGAAAGCCGCCTAAGGGTAGGATTGCATTTCCCCCTGCTCCCTTGAGCTTCTGACAGGCGAACGACGAATGCGACGTTGCCACGAGCGGGGAGAAGATGCCGGCAGGCAGATGAGGGGGAGCGGCGAAGCCGCGAATGCGCTGCGCGTAAGCGAAGGGCAATCATAAAACTGTTGCCGTGTGGCCCCCTCATCCGACGCTTCGGGCCACCTTCTCCCCGCTGGGGAGAAGAGGGAGCAAGCGCGACCCGCGGCGTGCACCCCGCAAAGTGCTCTGACCTCTCTCACCCCACCCGCTACGGCGCCGTCGCAGCCCCCTGGATCAGCCGGTGCAGATATTCGAGCTTGGCGACGACCGGCGAGGACAGCACGAAGGGGTAGGAGTCCGGCTGGCCCATGCTGCGCTGGATGGCGTTGATTGCCAGGCTGAGCGGCACCCAGGCGCTGACCAACTGCTCGGCGCTGCCTGCCCGGTAGGGGAGGAAATCCACCTCGCCGGCGATTTCCTCGTGGCCGCGCGGATCGATAGCGATGCCGAAGGCGCGGGCGGTTTCGAGCGTGTCGACGATGTGGAGGTAATGGGCGAAACATTCGGCGAAATCCTCCCATGGATGGGAGGCCGCATAGGCGCTGATGAAATTATCCTGCCATCCCAAGGGGGCGCCGCCGGCATAATGGTTCTGGAGGGCTGTCGCATAGTCCTGCCGTTCGTCGCCGAAGACGGCGCGGAAATCGGCAAGGCCGCCCCGATCGCGCACCAGCTTGTTCCAGATGAAATGGCCGGCTTCGTGGCGGAAATGGCCAAGCAACGTGCGATAGGGTTCGTTCATCGAACTGCGCGCCTGTTCGCGCGTGGCATCGTCGGCCTCGGCGGCGCGGATGGTGATCAGGCCTTCCTCATGGCCGGTCATGGCCGGCACGATATAACCGTTGCTCTCTATCGAATCCTCGAGAAAATCGAAGACCAGGCCGCCTTGCGGGTCTTGCTCCCGATCGGGATGCGGCAACTTCCAGCGCAGCAGCGAATAAAACAAATGACGTTGCGCCTGGCTGATGCGCCGCCAGCGATCGATGCCGTCCTGGGTATCGGTGTTCGGAACCAGCCGGTTATGCCGACAGGCAACGCAGAATTCACTCTCGCCGTCACCGTCCACCAGCCAGTTGCAGATATCGAGGCCGGCATTGGCGCAGAAGCGGACGTCGCGATCGGGATTGGAAACGAGTTGCCAGAGTGTCTCGTCGCGCGGCTCCAGCGCATGCATCGCCAGATCGCCGGGCAGGAAGCCGAGGCGATGGTTGCAGCGCACGCATCGCCGGTTGTCGAAGTGGACGACCTGATCGCAGTTGTCGCAGGCAAAAAGTTTCATCGTATCTATCTCTGCAGAGCATGAGGGTGACGGATTAAAAATGCCTGCCGCGCGAGGGCGCAGCAGGCATGGTGATAAAGGATGAGCGTCTACTGCGCATTCCTTAAATCGGAAGCACAGCGTCCTTTGCGCGTCTTAGTGCTGTCGCTCAGAGCCGATCGACGGCGCCCTTGAGCTTGTCCTTGACCTTGCCGGTTGCGACTTGTCCCTTGCCCTTGGCTTCCTGGACGGCGCCCTTGGCCTGCATCTCGCGATCGTCCGTCGCCTTGCCGACGGCCTGCTTGGTCTTGCCGGCAATTTCGTTTGCCTTGCCGGAAATCTTGTCGCTGGTGCTACCCATAAGTTATGTCTCCTTGGTCGGCATGGGCCTTTTGTCCATGCTTGCCGAAATGAAACGTCACTCTTGGCTATTCGTTCCCGCTGCCGTCAGGCCAGCCTTTCAGGCATGGCCGGCTTCGGCCGAAAGCATCGCAGCGGTCACGCCCATGCCGGCGAGCGCCCGCTCGTATTTGTCATCGAGGCTGCGGTCGAAGATCAGTTCCTCATTGGCCGGGCAGGTGAGCCAGCCATTGTTGACGACCTCGCTTTCGAGCTGGCCGGCCGACCAGGAGGAATAGCCGAGCAGCATCGTCGCCCGCGTCGGCCCATCGCCCTTGGAGATGGCGCGGACGATATCGAGCGTCGCCGTCAGGCAGATGTCGTCGCTGACGGGGATGCTGGAGTCGCTGGAATAATCGTCCGAATGCAGCACGAAGCCGCGGCCGCTTTCCACTGGGCCGCCGGTCTGGATCGGGAAATCGCGCGCCCGCTTCGGCAGCACGATCGAATCTTCCTGCTTGATCATGTCGAGATGCAGCAGCACATCGGTGAAGGTGAGGCTCTGAGGACGGTTGATGACGAAGCCCATGGCGCCGGCATCCGAATGCGCGCAGATGTAAATCACGGTGCGCGCAAAATTGCGGTCTTCCATGCCCGGCATGGCGATGAGGAACTGGCCATCGAAGAAGCCACGTTCCCGTCTGTTCTTCAGCGTCAATAAGGACATCGTTCCTCCTGCTGCTAGACCGCACCAAGGCCTCGACAAAAGAAACATGGGCCAATGTCACACATCAATCAACTGAAAATGAAGATTTAAATCGCCGCGACTTCTGGCGGCCAAACAGCACATTCGGTAAACCTTTGTTCCATGATGATTATTTCCTCAGGCCCGCGCAGGCTTTTAATCGCGGTTGTATCGGTGGCCGCAGCCCTTGTGCCGTTTTATTCCGCCCATGCGGAAATGAGCCCCTGGGCGGACAACGAGGGCGGCCGCATGCGCCTCGTGGGGCTGGCGCCCGATGCCGCCGGCAAAATCCGCGCCGCTCTTCAGATCGAGCCGAAACCCGGTTGGATCACCTATTGGAAAGAGCCAGGCGGCAATGGCATTCCGCCCCAGATCACCATCGCGGCGGGCAGTGGCGTCACGCTCGAAACCATCGCCTATCCCGTTCCGAAGCATTTTTTCAACGGCGCGATCGAGGATATCGCCTATGACGCGCCGGTGACGCTGCCGCTGTCGCTGACGGCGGCCGGCAAAGGCCCGGTTACGATCGACGCCTCAGCCTTCATCGGCATCTGCAAGGATATCTGCATTCCCTTCCAGGCGGATTTGCAGCTGAAGCTTGGCCCCGCCATCCAGTCGCACCCGCAGGAGGAGGCGATCCTTCAGGCTGCCGATGCGAGGCTGCCGAAGCCGCCATCGCCGGATTTCGACGTGACGGCGCATGCGATGTCGCCCGATAGGAAGACGCTGTCGCTGACGCTCGCTTTGCCGGGCAGGGGGCCGGGCGAGGGCAAGGCCGCGCCCGATATCATCGTCACCGGCCCGAGCGGCTATGCCTTCACCAAGCAGATCGGCGGCAAACGCGACGGCGCCACCTTCAAGGTCGATGTATCAATCGGCAAGCTGCCAAAGGATTACGACATATCCGGCAAGCGCTGGGGCGTGCTGGTCATCGACGGCGAAAGGGCGATGGAGACCACACTTGCCTTTCAATGATGGGCTCCTATAGTCGCCTCGATCCCCTGCTGCGCCCGCCGCCAAGCAGAACCCCAAAGCCGGAAACCCCCAAGCCAGAACCAAGGAGAACACCATGACCATCGCGATCGGCGACAAGCTTCCTGCCGCCACCTTCAAGGAAAAGACGGCTGACGGCCCGGTCGAAATCACCACCGATCAGCTCTTCGCCGGCAAGCGCGTCGTGCTCTTTGCCGTGCCGGGCGCCTTCACGCCCACCTGCTCGCTGAACCACTTGCCGGGTTATCTCGAAAACCGCGACACCATCCTTGGCAAGGGCGTCGACGACATCGCCGTTGTATCAGTCAACGACTGGCACGTGATGGGCGCTTGGGCGCAATCCTCCGGCGGCATGGGCAAGATACACTTCCTCGCCGATTGGGATGCCGGCTTCACCAAGGCCGTCGGCCTCGACGCCGACCTCTCCGCCGGCGGCCTCGGCCTCCGCTCCAAGCGCTATTCGATGCTGGTGGAAGACGGCGTGGTGAAAGCCCTCAACGTCGAGGAAAGCCCCGGCCAGGCAACGGTCTCGGGTGCTGCCGCGATGCTGGAACAGCTCTGAGCTTCCGTTGCTGATGGATGAAGGGCGGCCATTCGGTCGCCCTTTTCGCTTGTGTGACCGGCTCGCTCTCGGGCGGCCAAGTTGCAGCGCGATTGTGACGCGCTTTAGTCCTTCATCGGCTCACCGAGCGTATGCATCAGCCGGTTCGCCCAGCCGAAGATGGCAGACGAGAGGACGAGATCGAGAGCCTCCAACTCGTCAAGCCCGACGTCTGCCAGCGCCTGCGCGTCGGACGCGACCGCCTTGGGCGGTGTGGTCGACAGTCGGGCTGAGAAGTCGAAGATTGCCTGGAGGTGCTCGTCGAGCGTCGCCTCGAGACCGTCGGCGAATACGGCCTCGATGACATCAGTGCGTTTTGTCAGATTGTTGAACCGGGAGGCATGGACGGCCGCGCAGTAGACGCAGCGGTTGACGACGGAGGCCGCGACCGCGCCCAGTTCGCGCTCGCTCGCCGCCAGTCCGTCCTTGCCGTACATGATCAGGTTGAACAGCGGCGAGCGGACCGCGAGCGTCTCGGGGTCGTGCGCCAGGGTCAGCACATAGGGCGAGATGCCCTTGTTCGATGGCGTCGTCTGCATCGCTGCATGCTGCTCGTCGGTAGCTGTCGCGAAATCGACCGGAACGACATAGGGCTGCCAGCGCGGCACCGTGGTGGTGAAGGTGTGGACGACCTCGCTCATCGCATCTCTCCCAGCAGCTTCAGGCCGGCGAGAACCCGCACCTGGTAATTGACGAAAGCCGCAAGCTCCGCGAGCCGGACGATGTCGGCGTCGGTGACGCCGACCTGAGCCAATGCCTCGACATGGGCACGCGTGGCATCGCGCGGCGCGAGCGTCAGCCGGTCGGCATGACGAACGATCTCCGCAGTGCGCGGGTCCGTCACATTCGTGTCGGGCTCGGCGAGCAAGGCTGTCGCCGCTTCGCCGGCGCGGGCAACGAGCGTGTCGTAGTGGCTTGCGAGCGCCGGGCTGCGGTTGTGGCGCGCCATGCGGGCGGCGAGCGCGGCCCTCAGGCCGTGGGACAGTCCGCCGGGATCGCGTGGCAGAAGCACGGCGTCGTGGGCCGCTTCAGTGAGACGCAGGATTTCCGCGCGTTTCCCCACGGCTTCCGCGAGGGCTGAACCCGGGCTCACGGAGGCAAGAGTTTCGATGAGTGTCAAAACAAGCTCCTCAATACGTCAAAGGACATAAGCCCTAGGTAGGCCTGACGCCTCATTATGTCAAATTGGAATGATAAACAGCAGTCGATGTGAATTTTTTATCTATTTCCCGTCGTCAAATGAGAATTGTCATGCTTTACTGACATGAAGGAGAGTGTTTGATGTCCACTATGCATTCTAACTCTTTCGATATAAGGCAACTTGAAGCCTTCGCAGCGGTGATGTCCGCCGGCAGCGTGACCGGGGCGGCAAGGCTGCTGGGACGATCGCAGCCGGCGGTCACGCGGCTGATCCAGGATCTGGAAGCCGATATCGGCTATGCGCTGCTGCATCGAAGCGGCCCGCGCATCAGCCCGACCGCGCGGGGTCTGCTCTTTCATGCCGAGGTGGAACGCCATCTTGCCAGCCTCGCCCACATCCGCGAACGGGCGAATGCCATCGGTCTCGATGAGCCGCCGTCGCTGACGATCGCGGCCACGCCTTCACTTGCGGCCGGCGTTCTGCCCCAGGCGATCGCAGCCGTCGCGCCGGACCTGATACCGCGTCATCTCCATGTGCAGGCGCTGGCGGCCGAGAACGTCGTGCAGGCGGTGCTCGCCCGCTCGGCGGACTTCGGGATCTCAAGCCTGCCGCTGGAACACCCCGGCCTCGACGTGCACTGGATTGCCGAAGCGCCGTGTGTCGTTGCGCTCGCCGCGAACGATCCACTCGCCAACGATGACATGGTGCGTCTTTCCGATCTCGCCGAGCGCCGCATCATCACGCTCGCCAATCCCTACCGCCTGCGGCACCGTATCGACGAAGCGCTGGAGCGGGTAGGCGTCGCGCCGCAACGGATGATCGACGTCAACGCCTCGCTGACGGCACTCACCATGGTCCGGGCCGGACTGGGAGCGGCCATTGTCGAGCCGGCAACCGTCTCCGGCGTTCCGCTCGAGGGGATCGTGATGCGCGTCCTCGACCACACCATCCCCTTCCTGTTTGGCGCCATCTCGCCGGCCGCGATGCCGCTGACCCCGACGGTCGCCGCCGTCATCGATGCGGCGCGCGCGGTGGCCCTGGCGATGCCCGGTTGCCGGCTGCATGACGCAGGCGGCGTCGAAGCCTTGGCCGACACTGTCTATGGCGGCAGCCCGATGACCGAGGACGTACCGTCATGAGCGACCTCTCGACCTTTCCGAACAGTCTCGAGGCCCTCGAGGCACGCCTGCGGCAGGATCTCGCCTGGCTGGAGCTGCCGGCCAGGTCCTGGGTTCCGCCCCGCATCGTCAATGGCCAAGGAGTGGTCGACGTCGTGATCATCGGTGCTGGTATGGCCGGGCTCGTGGCCTCCGCCATGCTGAAGCGGCTCGGCGTTGCCAACCACGTCGTTCTCGACAAGGCGCCTGCCGGAAGCGAGGGGCCGTGGGTCACCTTCGCCAGGATGCAAACCCTTCGCTCTCCCAAGCAACTGACCGGGCCGGCGATGGGCCTGCCGGCGCTGACCTTCCGCGCCTATTACGAGGCGCTGCATGGCCGCGATGCCTGGGCAGCGCTCGACCGGGCGCCGCGTGAGACATGGATGGATTACCTCGTCTGGTACCGGCGCGTGCTCGACCTGCCGGTGCGCAATGGGGTCGCCGTCGAGGCCATTCGTCCACGCGCCGACGGCCTGCTCGATGTCGCCTGCCGTCACGATGGCCGGACCGAAACGATGATCGCGCGCCATGTGGTGCTGGCGACGGGCCGCGACGGCCTGGGCGGCCCCTTCGTGCCGCCGATCGCCAATGACGTCGATCGCAAGTTCTGGGCTCACACCGCCGACGAAATCGATTTCACCGCATTGCGCGGCAAGCGGGTTGGCGTCGTCGGCGCCGGCGCCTCGGCGATGGACAACGCCGCCACCGCGCTCGAGGCAGGCGCCGCCCGGCTTGACCTGTTCGTGCGCAGGACCGACCTGCCACGGATCAACAAGTTCACCGGCATCGGCAGCCAGGGCGTGGTGCACGGCTTCGCCGGTCTGCCGGATGACTGGAAGTGGCGCTTTCTCGACTATGCCATGCGCTCGCAGACGCCGCCTCCGCGTCCGAGCGTCTTGCGTGTCAGCGCTTTCCCGCAGGCCCATTTCCATCTCGCGAGCCCGATCGACCGGCTGCAACAGCAAGGCGACCATATCGTCGTGACGACGCCGAACGGCAGCTATCCCGTCGATTTTCTGATCTTCGGCACCGGCTTCAAGGTCGACCTGACGAACCGGCCGGAACTTGGCCCCGTCGCACCCCATATCCGCCTCTGGCGCGACCGCTTCCCCGTGCCCGCGGACATGCGAAACGACGAGCTTGAAACGTCGCCGGACCTCGGCGAGGCGTTCGAGTTCCTCGAGGTTGAGCCGGGGGCCTGCCCGGCGCTGGCCCGCATCCACTGCTTCAATTTCCCGGCCACCCTCAGCCACGGCAAGCTCACGGGCGATATTCCGGCGATCAGCGAAGGCGCCGACCGGCTTGCCCGCGGCATCGTCAGGGCGTTGTTCGTCGCCGACCGCGAGCGTCATTTCGCCGATCTGCAGGCCTTCGACACGCCCGAGCTGCTCGGAGACGAGTGGGCCGACGACGAGACCGCGACGTTTTCCGACCTATCTGCCGAAAGGACACCGACCCGAAATGCTTGAGCTCAAAGACCTAAAGCTGTCCTACGGAAACACCCAGGTTCTGAACGGCGTCGATCTCTCGGTGAACCGTGGCGACGTGGTGTCGATAATCGGCCCCAGCGGCACCGGCAAGACGACATTGTTGAAGTGCATTAACTATCTGGCAAAGCCCGCCTCCGGCACGATCGCCTTCGATCAGGTCAGGATGGACTACCGGAAGCCGGACAGCACCGCGGTCCAGGCGATCCGGCTGCGGACGGCGATGGTCTTCCAGCAGTTCAACGTCTTCAAGAACATGACCGTCATTCAGAACGTGATGGATCCGCTCGTCGTCGTGCAGCGCAAGTCGAAGGAGGAGGCTCGTTCGATCGCGTTGCAGGAGCTTGAGCGGGTGGGGCTTTCGAACAAGGTCGACAGCTACCCGTCCCAGCTTTCCGGCGGCCAGCTGCAGCGAACGGGCATTGCGCGGGCGCTGGCCGTGAAGCCGGATGTCATGCTCTTCGACGAACCGACGTCGTCGCTCGACCCCGAACTCGTCGGCGAGGTTTTGAAGGTGATCAGGGACGTCACGTCGTCAGGCATCACCTCGCTCCTCGTCACCCACGAGATGCAGTTCGCAAAGAACATCTCGAACCGCATCGTCTTCATGGATCGGGGCGTCGTCGCCGCTCAAGGCAGCCCTGCCGAGATCTTCGACACGCCCTCCAACCCGCGCCTTGCCCAGTTCCTGAATTCCGAACACTCCATCCAGTAAAGAAAGGATGCCTGTCATGCCTTCCATCAAGTCGACTTCCCGCCGCACCTTCGGCCTCGCTGTCGCCGGCGTTGCCTTGGCCCTCGCAACAGCGGGCGTATCGCATGCCGAGGACGTGCGCACCATCAAGATCGCCACGGCTGCCGAATCCAAGCCGCTCTCGTGGGGTGCCATCGGCGTCGAGCCGCAGGGTTACGAACCCGACGTCCTGAAGGCGATCAACGCCAAGCTGCCCCAGTACAAATTCGAGATGGAGGGTGCAGCCGACATCGCTCAGGAGACCGGCCTTGCGACCGGAAAATACGACATCGCGACCGGCGGCTACTACCGGGCGCCCGCTCGTGAAAAGCAGTTCCTCATTCCCGAGAGTCCGATCGGCGCCAGCCTGATCAAGATCTACAGCCGCAAGGATAGCGGCATCAACGAGATGAAGGATCTGGTCGGCAAGAAGATCGTGCCGGTGACGGCCGGCGGCGGCATCTACAAATTCGCCACCGCCTGGCAGGAAAAGAACCCCGACTTCAAGATCGAGATCACGGCCTCCAGCGCCGGCATTCCCTATCCGGATCGCCTGAAAGAGGTCGAGAACGGCAAATACGACGCGCTGGTTCTGCCGTCGAACCTCGGCGAGCAGACGGTCATCGACCAGCAGAAGCTCAACGTCAAGGCAAGCGAGCCGGTCGCGATCAACAACACCTTCGTGCTGATCCATCGCTCCGAGGAGAACAAGGCGCTCTCTGCAGACATCGACAAGGCTCTGAAGGAGCTCAAGGCCGACGGCACGCTCGCCAAGCTCTCGCAGAAATGGTTCGGCGAGGACATCACCACCTACATGAAGTAACGCCCAAGGCAGGGCCGACGATCAAGGCTGAATTTGAAACAAGGAGTGTTCCAAAGTGGACCTTTCCATCATGATCCCCGAGCTGCTCAAGGCATTGCCGCTGACGCTTGCGATCACGTTCACGGCCATGATCGCCGGCTTACTGCTGGCGCTGATTGCGACGACGTTCCGGGTGCGCAGGATACCGGTTCTCAGCCAGCTGGCTGACCTCTACGTGTCCTATGCCCGGAGCGTCCCCGTCGTGCTGCAACTGTTCGTCGCCTTCTACGGACTGCCGCTGGTCGTCGCTCTGTTCGAGGTCGAGGACTTCGTGTCCCCGAATGTCGCGGCGATCGTCGGCCTCAGCCTCTACCATGGAGGCTATCTTTCCGAGGTTCTGCGGCCAGCCTACCTCGCCGTAGAACGCGGTCAGCATGACGCCGCCGACAGTCTCGGATACACCTTCCTTCAGAAGATCCTTCGTGTCGTCGGACCCCAGGCGGTGCACATCGCCCTGCCAGGCTACGGCAATTCGATCATCTACCTCATCCACAACGTCGCACTCGTGATGTACATCGGCGCTGCTGATGTCATGGCGACCGCCCATCTCGTCATGGAGCGCGACTACAATCAGTACCAGTTCGAGACCTACCTTGTGCTGGCGGTGATCTATTCGCTGCTATGCCTCGTGGCATGGATGGTCGTGCGCTTTTTCGAAACGCGAAACGCAAAGTTTGCGCCCAATACCGCACTGGCCAAGGCCACCATGATGGCAAGCGTCTGATCGAATAGGAGGTCATCACATGTTCGATTCCGAAGTCCTTCTGCCCGATCTCTGGGACATCCTCGGCGCGGTCCCGGTGACGCTCGCCATGGCGCTTGGCATCTTCGTCTTTTCTACGATCGTCGGCAGCCTTTTTGCGATGGTGGAATACCGGCGGGTCCCGCTGCTTCGGGAACTGGTCGTCGCCTACAAGGTCGTCTTCAAGGGCGTTCCGATGGTGATTGTGATCTTCCTCGCCTATTACGGCCTGCCGCCGACGCTGCAGTTCCTGACCTCGCTCGTCGGCATCGACTATAACGGCCACTCGACGCCGAACTGGATCACGCTCATCGTCGCCCTGACCGCCTGCGTCGCAGCCTTCCAGGCGGAAGTCGTGAAGGGCGCCCTCAACTCCTTCGACAACGGTCAGGCCGATGCGGCCTACTCCCTGGGCTACAAGCGCAGCCAGGTGTTCCGCCGGGTGATGCTGCCGCAGGTCATCGTCGCGGCCATCCCGGATCTTGCCAACTCCATCATGGTGATCATGAAGGCGCTGTCGCTGGGATTTGCCATCGAGGTCGTCGACATCTTCGCGCAGTCACAGCTGACCGCGGCGCTGAACTTCTACTATCTCGAAGCCTTCCTGATCGCCGTCGTCATCTACATGGTGATCGCCTATCTCGTCACCTACGCCGCCGACCGGATGGAACGGGCGCTGAGGGTATGGGCATAGGGGCGGTTCGCCCTTTCTCGAGCGCGCTGCAGGGGTCAGGATTTCCACAGCCGTTTCGGCATGTAGCGGCCATCCGCGACAGCGAACTTTCGCTTCGGGCTCGATGCGCCATCCGCTGCGCCGGCGGGGAGTTTGGCAGAAACGCATCCCAAACCTCCGTCACCCCAGGCCCTGAGCCTGGGATCCATGCCCGGTGCTGATGGAGGCGAGAGAGGATCCTCGGGGTGGGGTGGCTTCTGAAGCAAGGACAGCGGAGCGCTGCAACTACGAGCATCCTGACAGATAAAGGGCGACCGTTTATCGCCCTTTCCAATTGTGTGAATAACCGCGTGCTCCTCGCCTCATTCTCGCCGCAATCGTTATAACATAACTGTAATGTTATTACATTGTAGGATGCGCCATGCCCCCGAGCCCCGATCGCCCCTCCGTCAGCCTGCTGGGACAGTCGGCTTTATCTAGGGTGATCGGCATGGCGCTGGTCATTGCCGTGCTCTGGCTGGCGATCCACTGGGCGGTTCTGCTGCCATGACGCCGCTGATCCGTCTGGAGAATTTGACCGTCGCCTATAACAGGCACCCCGCCGTCCATCATGTCTCCGGCGCCTTCGCCTCGGGCAGCCTGACGGCGATCGCCGGGCCGAACGGGGCGGGCAAGTCGACGCTGCTGAAGGCGATCATGGGCGAGCTTCGCCCCGCCGAAGGCAGGGTCGAGCACCGGCTGGGACGGGCGGAATTTGGTTACCTCCCGCAGGCGGCGGAGATCGACCGCCGCTTTCCGATCTCGGTCATCGATACCGTCATGCTCGGCGCCTGGAAGAAGACGGGCGCCTTCGGCCGCATCGCGCCCGCCGAGATGAAAAGGGCAGGCGAGGCGCTCTCCGCCGTCGGCCTCGAAGGCTTCGGCCGCCGCCATGTCGGGTCGCTGTCGGCCGGCCAGTTCCAGCGCGTGCTCTTTGCCCGCCTGCTGTTGCAGGATGCCGGCACCATCCTGCTCGACGAGCCGTTTACAGCGATTGATGCCCGCACGACCAGGGACCTCATCGATATCGTCACCCGCTGGCACGGCGAGGGCCGCACGGTGATCGCCGTGCTGCACGATTTCGAACTCGTCCGCGCCCATTTCCCGCAAACCCTGCTGCTTGCCCGCGAACTTGTCGGCTGGGGTGCGACCGCAGACGTCATGTCCTCCGTCAATCTCCTGAAGGCGCGCGCCATGGCCGAGCGCTGGGACGAGGATGCGAATGCCTGCGCACCTGAAGAGGCGCCGGCGGCATGACGGCCTACGATCTCTTCCTCGCGCCCTTTGCCGATTACGGTTTCATGCGCCGCGCGCTCGTCGCCTGCCTCTGCCTCGGGCTCGGCTCCGGCCCGATCGGCGTCTTCCTGATGCTGCGGCGCATGAGCCTGATGGGCGACGCGATGAGCCATGCCGTGCTGCCGGGTGCGGCGATCGGTTACCTCGTCGCCGGCTCCTTGTCGCTGACGGCGATGGGCCTCGGCGGCCTCATCGCCGGCCTGTCGGTGGCGCTGCTGTCCGGCGCCGTCAGCCGGATGACCGTGCTGCAGGAAGATGCAAGCTTTGCCAGCTTCTATCTCGCCTCGCTGGCGCTCGGCGTGCTGATTGTCTCGCTACGCGGCTCGAATATCGATCTCCTGCATGTGCTCTTCGGCACCATCCTGGCGATCGATGCTCCCGCCCTTTACCTGATCGGCGCGATCACCTCGCTGACGCTCGTCATCCTCGCCTTCGTCTACCGGCCTTTGGTGGCCGAATGCTTCGATCCGGGTTTTCTGCGCGCCGTCGGCGGGCGCGGGCCGGTCTATCACGTGCTCTTCCTGCTGCTCGTGGTGCTGAACCTCGTCGCCAGCTTCCAGGCGCTCGGCACGCTGATGGCGGTCGGCCTGATGATGCTGCCGGCAGCCGTCGCCCAGCTCTGGTCGCGCAGTCTGCCGGTGATGATGGCGATATCAGCCGCAAGTGCCGCCGCATCCGGCTATCTCGGCCTGATCGCCTCCTACCATCTCGAACTCGCCTCCGGCCCGACGATCATCATGACGGCGGCGATCCTCTACGGCCTTTCTATTCTTTTCGCGCCCTCCGGCCTGGCCCGGCGCTTCTTTCCCCGCCCGCATTTGAAGGGCTGATCCCAAGGAGACTTCGATGACATCGCACAGACTGCTTCTCTCCGCAGCAATCCCCGCTTTGATGGCGCTGTCGGCCATGCCCGCCTCCGCCGAAACGCTGAAGGTTGTGGCGTCCTTCACCGTGCTTGCCGATGTTGTGAAACAGGTCGGCGGCGAGCACGTCAAGGTGACGAGCCTCGTCGGGCCGAACGGCGATCCCCACGAATTCGAGCCGTCGCCGGCCGATGCGAAGAATTTGAACGCGGCGCAGGTTACCTTCGTCAGCGGCGAGGGGCTGGAGGGCTGGATGGACCGGCTGATCACCGCCTCGGGCTATAAGGGCAAGCCGGTCACCGTTTCCGAAGGCATCAACACCCGCACCATGGAAGAGGACGGCGAAAAAATCACCGATCCGCATGTCTGGAACAGCCCCGTCAACGTCAAGGTCTGGGTCGCCAATATCGAAAAGGCGCTGTCATCGGCCGATCCCACGGACGCCGCCGCCTTCAAGGCCAATGCCGAGAAGTACACAAAGACGTTGGATGAATTGAACGCCTACGCCCACGCGAAATTCGATAAGGTGGCCGACGATCGCCGTAAGGTGCTGACCAGCCACGATGCCTTCGGCTATTTCGGCCGCGAATATAATGTCAGCTTCCTGGCGCCGCTTGGTCTGTCCACCGAAAGCGAGGCCTCGGCCGCCGACGTCGCCAAGCTGATCGAGCAGATCAAGGGCGAGCATGTGAAAGCCTATTTCTTCGAAAATTCCAACGATCCGCGGCTGGTCAAGCAGGTCGCCAAGGCAACCGGTGCCGAGCCCGGCGGCGAGCTCTATGTCGAATCCCTGTCCGACGCCAAGGGGCCGGCGCCGACCTATGAGAAAATGTTCAAATACAATGTCGACCAGCTCGCCGCCGCCATGGCGAAGTCGAGCTGAGGCATCGAGGGCTGCAGGTTTATCCTGCGGCCCTTACAAATTGAGGTCGAAGACCAGGATGCCGGCGAGGCCTCCATCCGTCGACGAGACGATGCGCTCGCCGACGGTGACATGCTCGGGATGGATGAGATAGGCGTCGCGGGCCTCGGGGCTTTCAAAGGTCACGGCAAAACCGTCGACGAAGCCGCCATGCAGGCCTTCGGGCGAAACATTCGGCCCGTACTTGATATCCACTACGCCCGGAATGACCTGTTTCAACGCGGCGATCGCTTCGAACAGCGACTGCTTGTCTTCGTTCGTCATTGCGGTCTTCAGCCGCAGGAATACGCAGTGCAGGATCATCAGTGGTCCTCCCGATTTTCTTTGGCCGATTTTCTTTGGCCCGATTTTCTTTTGGGTGGAGAATAGCGGCGAAAGCCGCGAGAGCAACGAGATTTATTTTCACGCAGACGTTGCGGCGCGAGCCAGGACCCGGGCAGATTACATCTGGTCGGTCTTGACCAGAGGCCGTTTGTAGATCTTCTGGACGAGATCGCTCGCCAGCGCGCGGGCTTCGTCTTTCTCAGCCGGCGTCATCGGCCGGCAGGTGTTCCTGGTGTTGGAACTGTCGAGCACCGTCGCGGCACCCGAATTGGCGATGACGAGATGCCAGCTGCAGGAGGCGACCTTGTCGATGGCGACTGCGCCATGGCAGCCTGTGGACAGGCAGAAGGCGACGGTCACCTGGGCGCCGTGATCGCCCTTATACGCCAGATCCATGGCCGTCTTGAAATCCTTGACCCAGCGCTCGCAGTGCCGCTGTTTGTCCCCCGGCAGGCAGCTCTTGGTGACGGGAGTGAGTTCGCCGGCCTGAAGCGGCGAGACGCAAAAAACACCCAGGGAGAGGGTGAGCAGAAACTTGAGCATGGAATTTTCCTTGTGCAAGCAATGAGAGGCGCACATCGCAGGCCGCAGGTCAATGGCCATCATTGGAAGGGAAGGCCGCAGTCGCGGCGGGTCGTCAAACCGTGCTCGCGCTGGAATTGATTGGCGATCGAACCGCCCGCAACGCGTGGCTGAAACCTCACGCGCTGGAGAGGCTGGCCGTCAGTTTCTAAATTCGGGCTGCGTCCGGTCGAGCGTGCGCTTGATCGATTCGAGATGGAGGCGTGCGGACTCCGGATCGCCTTCACGCATCTGCAGATAGGCCGCCTCGGCGATCTCCGGAGCGACAGGCAGGACCTTTCGCCCGGTCGACAGGGCTAGGGTCTGAACTTCGCAGGCTCTTTCGAGATAATAGAGGTCGTCCCAGGCTTCCGCTATGCTGGGGCCGCAGACCATGACGCCATGATGCTTCATGAAGACGATGTCGGCATCGCCGATCGCCGAGGCGATGCGATCGCCCTCGCGCTCGTCCAATGCGAGGCCGTTATAGTTCGAATCCACCGCGGTGCGCCCGTAGAATTTCAGGGCGGTCTGGCCGGCGAAGATGAGCGGCTCGCCCTCCGTCATCGAAAGTGCGGTGGCATAGGGCATGTGCGTATGAAAAGCAGCCTTTGCCCTGGGAATGTTCTTATGAATGCGGGCGTGAATGTAAAAGGCGGTCGCTTCCGGCTTTCCCTCTCCGGCAACGACGTGACCATGAAAATCGCAGACCAGCAGCATGGATGCGGTCAGCTCGCTGAACGCGTAGCCGTAAGGATTGACGAGGAACAGGTCGTCATAGCCCGGCACGACGGCGGAGAAGTGATTGCATATGCCTTCCTCCATTCCGTAGTGCGCCGCCATGCGGAAACAGGCGGCGAGATCGGCGCGCGCACGCCAGATTTCTTCGGTTTCCAGCTTCGGCTGATTGGGGCCGGCCGAACTTGAAACGGAGGAGGTGTTCAGTGAATGGGCCATGATGTTGCTCCCTGCTGGGGTGAAGGACGGCGGATGTCAGCTTGCGCTCAGGCGCCGGCGGACGATGCTCGTGTGGAACGTAGCGCCGTGGATCAGTCCGCCGTCGTTGAAATCGTAATTCGGATTGTGCAGCGGCGCCGAACCTTCGCCATTGCCGAGGAAGACGAAGCAGCCGGGGACATGGTCGAGAAACCGAGCGAAGTCTTCCGATCCGGTCATCGGCTCGCGCCGGACCTTGACGTTTTCGGACGGGAAGACGCTGCGGGCTGCGGCAAAGGCTTCCTCGGCCAGGGCGGCATCGTTGAGCAGGGGGACGAATTCCCGGGTATAATTCACCTCGGCCGCGACATTGTGGGCGAGCGCCGTCCCCTCGGCGATCAGGCGCATCTGCTTCTCGATCGCCGCGCTGACCTCGGGACGGAAGCTGCGGGCATCGCCCAGGATGCGCGCCAGCCCGGGCAGGGCGTTGCGGGTGCCGTCGGTCAGAAGTTCGGTCACCGAGACGACGCCGATATCGGTCGGGTCGAGCCGCCGGGAAACGATGGTCTGGAGGTTCGTCAGCAATGCGCAGGCGGCGACCAGGACTTCGTTGCCGGAGTGCGGACGCGCGGCGTGTCCGCCGACGCCCTTCAGCACGATCTCGAAATTATCCTCCGCCGACATGATCGCGCCGGCGCGGGTCTGGAAAACGCCGAGCGGAAGACCCGGCATGTTGTGCAGCCCGTAGATTTCGTCGAAGGGAAAACGCGTCATCAGGCCGTCGCCGAGCATCGCCAGGGCGCCTTTGCCCCATTCCTCGGCCGGCTGAAAAATGAACCGGACGGTGCCGTCGAAATCGCCGTCCTCCGCCAGCATCCTGGCGGCGCCAAGCAGCATCGCCGTATGGCCGTCATGGCCGCAGGCATGCATCAGGCCTTCGGTCTGCGAGCGATAGGGCCGATCGCCCTGTTCGGTGATCCTCAGGGCATCCATATCGGCGCGCAGCGCGATGGAGCGGTTGCCGCCGCCGCGCCGGAGCGTTCCGACAACCCCGGTGCCGCCGACACCTTCGACAACCTCGTCGAGCCCGAACTCCCGCAGTTTCCGGGCGACGAAAGCCGCCGTCCGCTTCTCCTCGAAGCCGAATTCGGGATGGCTGTGGAGCTCGCGCCTCCAGGCGGTCATGTCCGGTTCCAGCGTCCGGCTGTCCATGGTCATTCGGGCAATTCCCCTGTTGCGAGTCCGCAAACGACGTCGAGGAGGATATTCGCTCCCGCGATGAGGTCTACGTCTGTCGTGAACTCCTTCGGATTGTGACTGATGCCGCTGCGGCTGGGAACGAAGATCATCGCGCTTGGCGCGATGCGGGCGATCATCTGGGCATCATGGCCGGCGCCCGATGTCATGCGCCTGCACGCCAGGCCGCGATCCCCGGCGGCCGCTTCGATCAGCCGAACGATCGCCGGATCGAACTTGACCGGCTCGAACCGCGCCAGCCGCTCGGCTGAAATGCCGACCTTTTCCTCGGCCGAAAGCAGCTCGAGGAAGGCAGCGAGCGCGGCTTCCTCTTCCTTCAGGCGGTCTTCGTCCGGATCACGCAGATCGACCGTGAACGTCGCGCGAGAGGGAATGACATTGATGGCGTTCGGCTCGAAAGCGATGCAGCCGACGGTCGCGACCGTCGGGGTGCTCGAGGATTTCGCCCGGTCCCGCAGAAAGGCGATGACGCGGGCCGCCGCGTATCCGGCGTCCCGGCGCATCGAGATCGGTGTCGTGCCTGCATGGTTGGCATCGCCGTCGATGGTCACCCTCTGCCAGGAAATGCCCTGCAGGTTCTCGACCGCGCCGACCGATACGCCCTCTCTTTCGAGAACGGGACCCTGCTCGATATGCAGTTCGACATAGGCGTGCGGCGTCATGAAGCCGGGCGCATGGGTGCCGGCATAGCCGATCCGCGCCAGTTCATCGCCGAGCAGAGTGCCGTCGGTGCCCAACGTCTTCAGCGCGGCGGCGACATCGAGGCCTCCGGAATAGACCAGCGAACCCATCATATCAGGCGCATAGCGCACCCCTTCCTCATTGGTGAAGGCGGCAACGACAATCGGGCGCGACGGTTCGAACCCTTCGTCTTTCAGCGTCTGGATCACCTCCAGGCCGGCCAGCACGCCATAACATCCGTCATAGATGCCGGCATTGATCACCGTGTCGATGTGAGAGCCGATTATAATCGGCTTTTCCTCCCCGCCCGCGCCATTCCAGATGCCGAGGATGTTGCCGATATGGTCGACCGCAACCTCCAGTCCAGCTTCCTCAAGCCAGGCGACAAACTGATCGCGCCCCAGCTTTTCGCTATCGGAGGCCGCCAATCGGACAAGCCGTCCCTCCGCATCGCGGCCGATCTCGCCGAGCGTGGAGATGCGCCCGAGCAGACGCGCCGGATCGATTGAACGGCGGCTCATGCTGAAGCTCCGGTCTTGAATTTCGCGGCGACCGCGGCCGGTGATCGCCCGACGATCTCTTGATATTTGCCCGGATCGGTCGCGCCTTCAGTGTTCACCAGCAATATGCGCGAATGGCCGTCGAGAGACAGGGCTTGCCTGATCGCGGGATCGCCGGCAGCGCGGATCAGCCCGGCAAGCCCGACGCCGCCGCTTTCGCCGGCGACAATCGCCGGGTCGGTTCCAACGGGATCGGCAAGCCGTTTCATCACCGAGATCGCCTCGTCTTCGTCAACGGTCATGAACGCGTCGGCGACGCGGGAGAGGATACGCCAGGCGACGAGGGACGGTTCGTAGCATTCGAGCATCGCCATGACGGTCGGCTCGCCATGGGCGACGGTCACCGGATGTCCGGCGCGCGCCGTTTCGAACAGGCAGGCGGCGCGGGAGGGATCGACGACTGTGAAGGTCGGGCGTTCCTCGCCGAAGGCGATGGCCATGTGGCCTGCGACGGTCGCGGCAATCCCGCCGACCCCTGCCTGGAGGAAGACATGGGTGGGCGGCCGCGGCATTGCCCTGAGCGCTTCCCTGATAAGGGCGGTGTAGCCCTGCATCACCAGCCCGGGAATGCGCTCATAGCCGGGCCATGAGGTGTCCGAGACGATGGTCCAGCCCTTTTGCTCAGCCATGCGCGCCGCCTCCCGAACGGAATCGTCATAGGTGCCGGCCACACGGATCATCTCGGCGCCGAAGCGGGCGATGGCGGCGACGCGTTCGTCGCTAACGCCGGCATGCACGAATATCGCCGCCCGGACTCCGACAAGCTGCGCGCCCTGGGCCACCGACCGGCCGTGATTGCCGTCGGTGGCGCAGGCGACGGCCATCGTCTCGGCCACCTGTCGCACATCGGAAGAATGCAATTCGGAGACATCGACGGGACGGCCGAGCCTCCTTGCTGCTTCCTCGAGGACCAGACGGATCACGGCATAGGCACCGCCAAGCGCCTTGAAACTCCCAAGGCCGAGTCGGTGGCCCTCGTCTTTCACATGGATCGAGCCGACACCGAGTTCGGCCGCCAGCGTCGGCAAGGCGACGAGCGGCGTTTCCGCATGGTTTTCCCGGAATGTCAGGTGGCGCTCGACGGCGTCTGCCGCCTCCATCCCGAGGATTTCGGCGTCCCGCGGGTCGAGGGGCTGGCGGTAGTCGGCATTGGTGTTCAGCAGAAACATGAGCGCCTCATTTCAATTGTTCGGCTAAAACATATTGCAGGCGAGGTGAAAAAGGCGCTGTATTTCGGGCTTGGTTTTGCAATTTTGTTTCGTTGGAGCCCCGTTCTGAGCCGGCCGCTAAAATCTCCCTTGGATGCTTTCGATCACAAAATCCTGGCGATCCTGCAAAGGGACAATACCACGCCGCAGCGCACGATCGGCGAAGCCGTCGGCCTGTCCGCGCCCGCCGTCCAGCGCCGGATCAAGCGTATGACGGAGGATGGGGTCATCCGGGCAAACGTCGCCGTTCTCGACCCTGCAGCGCTCGGCCAATCGATCACCATCTTCGTCGAGGTGGAGGTTATCAGCGAAACGGCAAAACAGATCGAACAGGCCAAAAGCCAGTTCGCAGCCGCGCCGGAAATCCAGCAATGCTACTACGTCACCGGCGAGGCGGATTTCATCCTGGTCATCGTCGTCCCCTCAATGGCTGACTACGAGGCGCTGACGCGGCGGCTGTTTTTCGGCAACAACAACGTCAAGCGCTTCCGCACATTCGTCGCGATGGATCGGGTGAAGGTCGGTTTAAGCGTTCCCCTCGAGCGCTGAGACCGCTGCCCCAGGCCGCTTGGTCAGTGGAAAGCGCTTCCGGACGTTCAGACGAATCGGCGACCATAGAAGTTCCGTACGCTAGCTGTGCTGTCCAAATTGAGCATTCAACCCTGTCGTACATGCAAACCACACGAATTTGCTGCGTCCGCGAAGCTATACCTCTGCGGACAGAGCCTCCCACCCGTGCCTTATACCCAACCCGTCCCAACGATCGGACTGCATGGAGAACTGTCATATACTTGGTAGGAAGTTTTCTGCGGACCTTCTGTACTGTACCCATGGGGGAAACTGACAGACCAGAGAGCTTAAATACCCTCTCGTAAATTTTTGTTGTTTTCTAGATCCGGCTTCAATCCCGTACAGGTTGCGTTAAACAAATGGCGCTACCACGGTCTTGTACGCATTCGTGAAAGTCACATAGATGGCAACAAATTTATTCCGTGCCCTTATGCTTCTAGCAGTAATGACAGGCGTGGTAGCTGTGTGGCTACTCTGGGGCATGGCAGGCCCTCGCATTTCCGAGCTTTTCGTCACGGAGGGCTTTCTCAAACTTCCGATGTCCCTCACACCTCCAATTGAGAGCCTTCCTACGGGCGACAATGTCATGGAGAAGGCAGGCCAATGGGGCGATGGCTTTGGAGCGCTCAATGCACTATTCGCTGGCCTGGCCTTCACCGGCGCATTGGCAGCACTGTTTATGCAAGGGCAGGCTGCGGACAGGCAAAACAAGGACTATCACCGCCAGAGATTTGAAAGCTCTTACTTCGAGCTACTAGCACTTCTCCGCGAAACTCGCCGCGAAGTACGTTTTCGCTACAGTCTGCCCTACCGGAAAGTGAACAAAATTGCATCGTCGTCCGAACGAGCCGAGGTGAAGACCGAAGCGGCGGCATTCCGAACGGCAATGTATGAGCTACGTTACATGGTTAGAACTAGAACGACGGCCAACCGAAGGACGGAGGCCCAACTAGAGAAGTTATATCGGCTCGGGATCCACGGGCGGTTCGAAAGCACGTTCGGCCCGTATTTCCGGATTGTTTATACCATCCTACGTCGAATAAAGGACGATAGGGTTCTGAATGAACGCGAGAAGATCCAGTACAGTAATCTGCTTCGCAGCCAGTTGACATCGCATGAGCTGGCTCTTGCCGGATTTAACGCCCTAATGCCACAAGCAAACGACTTTGATAAACTACTGACAGAGTTTCACATGCTAAAATATCTGCCTAATGGCATCGCACGCAGAGCATTAGAAGAGGTGTACGATCCAGCCGCTTTTGCTGCTAGAGACGACTGACAGACAGCTGCTCAGCCTTCCAGCAGATGTCGGACACCATTACCACCGACAACCCCTTATTGCCGCTGAAATCGCATCACACCGACCTTAGATAGCGCAGGGAGTGAGCTAGATGAGCCTAGCCGCTATTCATCCGCTGAACCTTTAGCGATACCGAAGAAATCTAGCGCAAGCTGCTGGCCCAGCTGATTGTAACGGTTCGATCCGTAACCGCTAAAATCAAAGTTCTCGATACCGGAAAGCTTATCCCGGTATTCATCAAAGGACATTAGCGCTCCGCTACCGCATATTCGTCGCAAGCAGTGAAATAAGCCATTCACTATCACAGTGGTCAACATCTGGTCGCCCACACTCTTGTCCGCAGTCCAACGCGAGGAAACATAGGAGCGGACCGCCCCAGTGAATGTGTTGATTTCTTTCACACAGAACTCTGCGAACTCAACGACGACGGCCTCATCAATGCTGGGATCTACACCACCTTTGACCAGCAAATCCCGATTCGCGGACTGCCAGACATTGAAGAGGCCATCTATCGCATTGGGCCGAACCAGCGGCGTTATACCATATGAAACAACAGTAGCCGTCTTTACTTTGGGTCCCTCCGAAAACGCCGTCGCGAAATGATCGGAGAATGGCCCCCTGTTGTTTAGCTCCCGTAGAACCCGCCGAGCAATTGACTGCACAGCAAACGGCCGCAAGATCACCCCTATCTCCTGGATGAGTTCCGGCTTCACCTTGCTCTGGTTGGTGTTGATTTGAAGGAACAGGCCAGCCGAGAACCGGTCTCGCGCCAATTCGCCAGTATTCTGAGGGAATATAATTCCAGTGACTAGAAGGTTCTGTTGTGCCCGTAGGACAGCCATCTGAGACTCGTTCGAACCGCCCTCGTAGTAGGAAAAGACACGATGTTGTCCGTCGATTATACCAATGGAATTAAAATCCACTGGCAGTTCGACCTTAGATAACTGAACGGACTTAATTTTATCAGTTTCCACCTGCTTGTTAGACAGGTCCAAGACCTTCGTACTTTCCGGCAGCGTCACGATGATGTTGTTGATAGCAACCCCTCTCTTGTCGAGAAGGTGCTTGCGCAAGCTTTCTATTTTTTTCCGCCCGAGTAGCCTCTGGTAGATGTTGTTGTTCTCGCGCCAACTGTCCCGTCGCAAAACGTACGCACGCTGTATAAGCTCACCCGCGCTGACGTAGAATGATACGACCTTGTAGCCAGCAGGAAAGTGGGATTGCGATTCAGGGAGAACCGAGGCATTGAACTTGTTGCTGGAGGAATTTTCGGACAGGATATTCTTCGAAAACTCACCCGCTTTTACGCCTAGATAGCCAAGCATCTCCCACTTTGCAGATGTTTTGATAGTTGCGGCAAGATTCTTAAAGTAACGAAGATAAGGATAGTCGAGAAAATATACGTCTTGTACATGCGCCTTGATAGACGACTTGAGATTGTTCAAAGACGCATAGACAATCTTCACCTGAAAATGATGGTCTTGATAAAGCGGATCGGCAACAGAACTGAAATCGTTGAAATTTCCTCGGACGTACTCAATGAATTCAGCAGGACTTTGATTGATGTAGTCGAAGACTATCTTTTTATTAACAAGATGGCCAGACACATGATCTTCGCCATGCGCAGTGTGCTCAACTAAAACAAGAACGTTGTCGAGCAAAAACACATCATCGAAATCACATTCCCGTCCCTTAAACTGGAACTTCTTACTTGACATCCCCGATATGTGTTTGAAACCAAATGCTGTGAACACATCCTTAATTGAACGGATATGCTGTTTAGTCCTCAGATTTGCTTTCCGCTGAGCGGGCGTTATCTTCGGCTTCTTTGGTGCAGTCTTCTTTGACGCAGGTTTCTTGCCGCCTTTTCCCCCTCCCTTCTTCGCCATATCAACAGACTTTCGCTTCCCACTCGACAGGCATCCGAGCCACCTTGTCTTTAGGGTTCGGCCGCTGAACTGCCTTCCCACTAGGCCTCATCGGGAGCACACCATTCTCAAAAGCCTCCAAGCGCTCTCCCGCAATTGCTAGAAAAGGCGCATCCCGGTCTATCCCAGTCGCAACGCGACCGTGCTTCTTCGCAGCTATAAGGCTCGCGCCTGTGCCTACAAAAGGGTCGAGAACCGCGTCACCGGGATTCGTGAAGGCAAGCACGCATCGCTCCGCAAGTTCGATGGGGAACTGACAGGGGTGGCTCGTCTTTTCGGGGTGACCGGCTTTGACGTTTGGCAAATCCCAAACGGGGTTTGAAATGAAGTCTCGCTCCGCTGAAAACTCCCAGTAGTCCGACGGGTTCTTGCCGAGCGGATTACCACTCGGTTTTCCGGCCTTCTCGGCACCTTTTTTCTGGACGTGCCTTTTGCCAGGATAAAGCTGCGGGATCCTAACTGGGTCTAGATTGAACACGTAGTCATCAGACTTCGTGAACCAAAGCATGGTCTCGTACCGGCCAGAGAACCGCTTGTCGTAATTCAGGCCAAAGTTAAACCGCCAGATTATCCTATTTCTGAGTTTGAAGCCAAGTTCAGCGAAAATTCGATAGAATATTATATCAAGCGGAACGTATTCATTGTTGCGAACAAAACTGCCAACCTGCCAACAAATACTTCCGTTATCAGAAAGAAGACCTTTCAGACCCTTCACAACATCGAACTGCCACTCAGAATACTCATCTAGTGTTCGCTTATTATCCCGCTCGTACACTTTTCCGATATTATAGGGCGGAGACGAAACGATTAGCTGATAAGACCGTCCCTCCAAGCTCTCCAAACTATCTACAACATCACCGCATATAAGCTCGCTTGTACCAACCTGCGTGCTGTGAAAGTTTTCTATGCTCATGGTTCTCTGCAATTCGAATCAGTGACTATCGATATGATGCTTTGTCCTCGATCTAAGGACAATATTTGCAAGGCTGCAAACACAACTCAGGCAGGCAATTGTAGTTATGCGCGACAATAGGCGCGCCTATTCAATTTCAGTTGCGCCAACCATTAGCCTTTGATTGCAACCGAGCCGTCAACATCGCAGATGAATGTCATAGAAGGCGCGTCCCCGGCCGTTCTAACTGAGAACCCTTTCGGCACATGATCGATGGTAGTGGACTGATCCCGCATAAAAGCCCATCCATCCTCTTGCGATACCTCGACCTCGCCAGAGTTGCCACACGCTGGACACTTGATCGCCATCGTCCATCTATCTCGCGCTCCCATCACACCCTCCATCGTTGTATCATTGGACCGCGACAATCACAGCTTTGGATGCCACTACGCAAGTGGGAAGTTCCTAGCTCAGCGCTACGACAGAGCATGTGGTTGCCTGAGGACTGCCTATGTGTCAGATGAGAAACACAAAAGGGGGACATCGTGTCCCCCTCGCCATCCCTGAAAGCCCGCTTTCTAAGGGTTTTGAGCGATGGTGGGCGCTCCCTCCAGGCCCACCAATTTGCCACCAATAGCCAAGCGGCCTTCGGTGGCATTTATTACCGAGGCCAGCAACCGATAGAACCGACCGCTCCGCTCACGCCCGCTTGGTCAGCGGAAACCGCTCCCGCAGCAGTCGCAGCACCGATTCCGAGGCGATCGGCGGGCCGAACAGATAGCTTTGCCCGTAGTTGCAGCCCATCTTGGCGAGCTCGATCGCATCCTCGTTGGATTCGATCCCTTCGGCCACCACCTTCATTTCAAGTTCGCGCGCCATTGCGATGACCGAGCGGAGCACGGTCGCCTTCTTGTCGCTGCCGTCGCGCACCAGGGCCTTGTCGAGCTTGATCATGTCGAAGGGGAAGCGGGTGAGATAGGCGAGCGAGGAATAGCCGGTGCCGAAATCGTCGAGCGCCAGGCCTATGCCGGCTTCCTTCAGCTTCTGCAGCACGAGGCGGGCCTGTTCCGGATTTTCCATCACCATGGACTCGGTCAGTTCGAGCTTGAGGCGGGCGGGCTGGCAATGGGTCTTGGCGAGAACCGAGCGCACGTCGTCATAGAGCTCGTTGTTGAGCAGCTGCACGCTCGACAGGTTGATCGACACGAAGATCGGCAATTCGCCGGTCTGGTTCTGCCAGCTCATCAGATCGTTGGTCGCCTGCTCCAGCGCGAACATGCCGAGCGGGCCGATGAGATCGGAGGCCTCGGCGATCGGGATGAATTCGGAGGGCGGAATATTGCCGCGTTTGGGATGTTCCCAGCGCATCAGCGCTTCGAAACCGGCGACCTCGACATCTTCAAGCCGGGCGATCGGCTGGTAGACCATCGACAATTCCTTGCGCTCGATGGCGCGGCGCAGATCCGTTTCGAGCTGCAGCCGGTCGGTGCCGAAGTCGCGGAAGGCCGGCTGGAACGGCTCGACGCGGTTGCCGCCGGCCCGTTTTGCCCGGTACATGGCAAGCTCGGCATCGCTGAGCAGGCCGCTGGCGCTCTCCTGCCGGTCGACCCAGGAGGTCAGGCCGATCGACGCGGTCAGGATGATCTCGCGGTTGGCGAAGTTGATCGGCACCATGATCGCCTTGCTGATCGCATCGGCGAAATCGGCGACCTTGGCCGGATTGTGCTCGGACACCAGGATCAGGCCGAACTGGTCGCCGGCGAGCCGCGCCAGCGTGTCCTGCGGCTTCAACAGCCGGCGCAGGCGCCGGGTCAGCGCAATCAGGATATTGTCGCCGGCAGCGACGCCGAGTGCATCATTGACCAGCTTGTAGCGGTCGATGTCGATCACCATCACGGTGGGCTTGAGCGTATCGCCACCCGGCGCCAGCGCCAGCACCGCCTGCAGCCGGTCGAGGAACACCTGCCGGTTCGGCAGGCCGGTGAGATTGTCATGCAGCGCATCGTGCAGCAGCCGCTCGACGGAATTTTTCTGCTCGGTGACGTCGACGATCGTGCCGACGCAGCGGATGATTTCGCCGTTCGAGCCGAGCACCGGCCGGGCGCGGATCAGCAGCCAGTGGAAATGCCCGTCCTCGGCGCGGATGCGGAATTCGTGGTTCAGCCGGCCGCGCCGGTGTTCGAGCAGCACGTCGAGCGTGGCGCGGAAGCGGTCGCGATCGTCTGGGTGCAGCCGCGGCAGCCAGTTGCGCGCCGCCCCATGCATGGTGCCCGGGGACAGGCCGAGCTTGGTCGAAACATCGGGAATGGTGACGACGCGGTCGCGCGCCACGTCCCAATCCCACACCATGTCGCCGGATCCGGTCAGCGCCAGCGATTGCCGCTCGAGATCGGAAAACAGCCCCTGCTGGAAGGCGCCGCCGGCAAAGGCGTGCTGCATGACGGTGAAGCCGATCAGAAGCACGATGAGCACCAGGCCGCCGCCGAGGGCCGGCTGGATGATGTCGTTGTCGAGCCGCCCGGTGACCGTCAGCCATGCGCCGAACAGCCAGACGAGCGTCAGCGCCCAGGCGGGCACCAAGAGGATGGCGCGGTCGTAGCGGTTGAAGCCGAGATAGACGATCAAAAGCAGCCCGGTCGCCGCCGTCAGGGCGAAGGAAAGCCGGGCGATGCCGGCGGCAATCGACGGATCGTAGATCGCGACGCCGAAGAGCAGGGCAAGGCCGAGCACCCAGGCGAGCGTCGCGTAGCCGAGATGCGCATGCCAGCGGTTGAGGTTCAAATAGGTGAACAGGAAGATGACGAAACTGGAGGCCAGCGCCACCTCGGCGCAGGCGCGCCATATTCGCTGGTCGGCCGAGGCCACACTGATCAGCTTGCCGAGAAAGCCGAAGTCGACGCAGATATAGCCGAGCACCGCCCAGGCAAGGGCTGCGGTCGCCGGCAGCATCGAGGTGCCCTTGACGACGAAGAGGATGGTCAGGAACACCGCCAGCAGGCCGGCAATGCCGAGCACGATGCCGCGGTAGAGCGTGAAGGCGTTGATCGTGTCCTTGTAGGCGTTCGGTTCCCAAAGGTAGATCTGCGGCAGCTCCGGCGTCGACAGTTCGGCGACGAAGGTGATGACGGCGCCGGGGTTCAGCGTGATGCGGAAGACGTCGGCCTCGTCGCTCGGCTGCCGGTCGAGCGCGAAACCTTCGCTGGGCGTGATCGCGCTGATGCGCTGCGAGCCGAGATCCGGCCAGAACAGCTTGGAATTGACCAGCCGGAAATGCGGCGCGACGATGACCCGCTCCAGCTGTTCCTCCGAGACGTTGGCGAGCGCGAACACCGCCCAGTCGCCCTGGTGATTTTCAGAGCTTGCCCTGACCTCGATGCGGCGGCGGATACCGTCGGCGCCGGCCGCCGTCGAAACCTGGAAGGCCTCGCCCTGGTTGACGTAGATTTCGGTCGTCGCGGTCAGGTCGAGCGCGGTGTCGTCACGGGAAATCTTCACCGGTTCGGCCGCCTGGGCCGCGCCCGCCGAAAGGGCGAACACCGCCAGCAAAAAGGCTGCGATCACCGCGATCAAACGTCCGGACGGTGACTTGGGCAGCATGCGGTCTCTGGTCATCGGCTGTCGGTTTTCCTGCCTTTATCCGTATCGGTGGCGAGACGTGAAAACATCACATGGTCATGCCACTGACCGTTGATCTTCAAGTATCCGCGCAGATAACCTTCCTGCTGAAACCCGGCCTTTTCAAGCAGGCGGATGCTGCGCGCGTTATCTGGAATACAGGCTGCTTCGATACGGTGCAACTCAAGCCCGGTGAAGATATAAGGAATAACCATTTGAAGGGCGGCGAACATATGCCCCTGGCCGGCATGGCGCTCGCCCATCCAGTAGCCGATCATGCAGCTTTGTGCCGCGCCCCGCCTGATATAACCGATGGTGATGCCGCCGACGAGGGCGTGGTTTTCCTTGAGGAAAATGAACAGCGGGATTGCCTGGCCCGAGGCATATTCCTGCTTGCCGCGGATGACGCGGGCGCGGTAGGCGCCCTCCGTCAGCTCGTCGCGCCGCCAAGTCGGCTCCCAGGGCTCCAGGAACTTGCGGCTTTCGGCGCGCAGCCGGTGCCATTGGTTGAAATCCTGGTAGCGCGGCAGCCGCAAGAGATATCGGTCGTTTTCCAGCTCGACCGCATCCGGCTGCCGCGACAGAAACCGAAACACCGATTTTGGCATCCATCACTCCCGGCAGGACGAACGCCGGCTCAGCGGCCGGCCTGCATCGTTTTCGGTGCCGGGACCGAAAGCGACGCGGTGATGTCTTCCATCGGCGCGAGCTGTTCCAGCGGACCGATCGCCGAAAGCGTCGGCACCGTGTCGTAGAACAGCCGGCCGGCGAGATCGGTCAGCCGCTCGATGGTGATGCCCTCGAGCCGTTCCATCATCTCCATATTGGAGATCGGCCGGCCGTAAAGCATCATCTGCCTGGCGATCTGGCCGGCGCGCGACGCCGGACTTTCCTGGCCCATCAGCAACTGGGCGCGGATCTGGGCGCGGGCGCGCTCGATTTCCTTTTGGTGGATCTGATCGGCGGATTTGTGCAGCTCGTCGATGATGACGGGCACCAGCTCCGGCAGATTTTCGCCGCCGGTCGCAGCATGAATGCCGAAGATGCCGGTGTCGGAAAAGCCCCAGTGGAAGGCATATACCGAATAACAGAGACCGCGGAATTCGCGCACTTCCTGGAACAGCCTGGAGGACATGCCGCCGCCGAGGATATTGGCGAGAATCTGCGAACAGTAGAAATCGCGGGCATGGTAGGGCTTGCCCTCGAAGCCGAGCAGGATCTGCGCGTCCATCAGATCGCGCGGTTCGCGCACGCTGCCGCCGATATAGCGCGCCGCTTCCATGACCGGCGGCGCCGAAGGCTCGCTCGGCAGGCTGGCGAAACGATCCTCGACCATGCGCAGGAATTCGTCATGCTCGACGGCGCCGGTGGCGACGACGAACATGCGGTCGGTCGTGTAGTTGCGGCCGAGATAGCCGCGGATCTGCTGCGGCGTGAAGGAGACGACGGTCTCCGGCGTGCCGAGGATGGCTCGGCCGAGCGTCTGGTCGCGATAGGCGACCTCGGAGAACCGGTCGAACACCACGTCGTCGGGCGTGTCGTTGGCGGCGTTGATCTCCTGCAGGATCACCTGCTTCTCGCGCTCCAGCTCCTCCTCCTCGAAGGCCGATTCCGTCAGGATGTCGGCGAGGATATCGACGGCGAGCGGCACGTGGTCTTTCAGCACGCGGGCGTAGTAGGAGGTGGTCTCGGTCGAAGTGGCGGCGTTGACTTCGCCGCCGACGTCCTCGATTTCCTCGGCGATCTGGCGGGCGCTGCGGCGTCCCGTTCCCTTGAAGGCCATGTGTTCAAGCAGATGGGCGATGCCGTGCTCGTCTGCCGTCTCGTTACGCGATCCCGATTTGATCCAGACTCCGAGCGCAACGCTTTCAAGGTGCGGCATGGTTTCTGTGACTACTGTCAGCCCGGATTTCAGCCGGGTGCACTCAACTGTCATTGGCTATCTTTCTGCGCCTGCCGTCGTCTTGCCGCGGGCGTGTTTGCCGATAAAGGTCTCTACGGCTTTCAGCTCCGGTTCGATGATCTGGAAGCGCTCCTCCCTGTGCATCAGATCAGCAAGCCACGTCGGAAGCGCCGGGTCAATACCGCAGGCCGATTTTACGGCGGCCGGGAATTTCGCCGGATGCGCGGTCGAAAGCGTCACCATCGGCGTATTCGGCTTTTCCTTCTTCCTGGCGACGAAGACGCCGATCGCCGAATGCGGATCGAGCAGATAACCGGTCTCGGCATATGTCGTGCGGATCGTCTCGGCCACCTGTTTTTCGCTGGCGCGACCGGCCCGGAAGTCGCGGCGGATCGCCTTCAGCGCTTGCTCGCCGATCTCGAAGCCATTGGATTGTTTGAGGCTTTCCATGGCCGCGCGCACCTTCGAGGCGTCGCGCCCATAGGCTTCGAACAGCAGCCGTTCGAAATTCGACGAGATCTGGATGTCCATCGAAGGCGAGCTTGTCGCCTTGACCGCCTTCATGTCGTAGCGGCCGGTCTTCAGCGTCCGCTCCAGGATGTCGTTCTCATTGGTGGCGATCACCAGCCGGTCGATCGGCAGGCCCATGCGCTTGGCGCCGTAGCCGGCAAAGATATCGCCGAAATTGCCGGTCGGCACCGTGAACGAGATCTTCCGGTCCGGCCCGCCGAGCGCCACGGCGGTCGTGAAATAATAGACGATCTGGGCCATGATGCGCGCCCAGTTGATCGAGTTGACGCCGGAGAGGCCGACCTTGTCGCGGAACGCCGCGTCGTTGAACATCGCTTTGACGAGGTTCTGGCAATCGTCGAAATTGCCCTCGACGGCAAGCGCATGCACATTGGCGGCCGTCGATGTCGTCATCTGCCGCTGCTGCACCGGCGAGACCTTGCCATGCGGGAAGAGAATGAAGATGTCGGTACGCTCGCGCCCCGCGAATGCGTCGATCGCCGCCCCGCCGGTATCGCCCGAAGTGGCGCCGACGATCGTCGCCCGTTTGCCGCGCTTCTCCAGCGCGTAATCCATCAGCCGGGCCAGCAGCTGCATCGCCACATCCTTGAAGGCGAGCGTCGTGCCATGGAACAGCTCCATGACAAAACTGTTCGGCCCGGTCTGCACGAGCGGCGCGATCGCCGGATGGCGGAAGGTGCCGTAGGCCTCGTCGATCATCGCTCGGAAAGTCGCCGCGGGGATCTCGCCATTGGTGAAGGGCGAAAGGATGGTGAAGGCGATTTCCTGATAGCTCTTGCCGCGCAGCGCCCGGATTTCTTTCTTCGAAAACTGCGGCCATTCCCGGGGAACATAGAGCCCGCCGTCGCGCGCCAGCCCCGTCAGCAGGGCGTCGCAAAAGCCGAGGGCAGGGGCCTCGCCGCGGGTCGAGATATAGTCCACGTTCATCATCCTTGATCTATCGCTGGAGGAAGTTCGGCCGGGCCGGGCCGTGGCTCGCGCAGCCGGAAACCGGCCAGCGCTGCGCTTGCGGCCATACCATCGCCGTTATCTTGTTGAAGTTGCCCGCATCCGGGGGCGAAAAGTGCATCAAAACGGCGCGTACCCAATCGATTTTTGTTTGCGCCGCTGATATAGACCATCGCAAACCGTCATGAAAGGCCCCGCGCAAAAGACATGGGGCCTCCAAGAAACGCTTGTGCAAAGGGTGGAACATAGTGCTCGGCAAGGTCTCGCGTCTCATCGTCTCCGCTTCCATTCTTGCCTTGCTCGCCGGCTGCGATACGCTGGGCATCGGCGGCGACAGCAAGTCGGCGGCGCCGGCGCAGTCGAACGGCACCGCCCAGATCATGCCGCTGGCGCCGGCCAATCCAACCTCGAACAATCCTTCGATCGGCACCGCAAAGACCGCGCAGGGCGCCGTCGCCCCCGTCGTCCAGGGCGCCTGCCCGCAGATCTTCATGCGCGACCAGGATGCGATCTTCCGCACCTATGCCAAGGGCAAGAAGGACGATGCGCAGCAGATCGTCTTCCAGGCGTCCTTCGGCGATTACACCCGCCAGTGCACGCTGAACGAGGCGAACCTGACGATGACCATCGTTGCCCAGTTGCGCCTCATCACCGGCCCGGCCGGCGCTCCCGGCCCGGTGACCCTGCCGATCCGCGTCACCATCCTCGACGGCGAGACCGTGCTCTATTCCGAAGTTACCAAATTCCCGACCGAGATCCCGGCGGGCGCGCCGGGCACCCAGGTGATCTTCCGCAAGGACGGCATCAAAATGCCGGTCGGCGCCGGCGCCCTGGTGCGCGTCAACATCGGCTTCGATACCCAGCCGGCAAAGACCAAGAAGAACAGCTAAAGCCGCCCGGTGAGTTCGGTCTTCCTGGTTCATCGGAAAAGCATGCGGCAGCACGTTCGGGAAGATGCGCCCCCTGCGAGGACCGAAGTCATGTTGTCCAAGGAAAAATCGCAGATCTCTCTCAGGTTGCCAACGTCGACGGTCGAAGCATTCGATCGCATCGCCCAGGTTCTCGATCTAGATCGAACCGGGGTGATGTTGAAAGCCCTCGACCACTATCTGGCGAATGAGGGCGCCGAGATGCTGCAGGATGCCCATGGCTTCGATGAACTTGACCGCGGGGAAAGCGTCGATCTCGACGACGTGCTTGAAAAGGCTCGGATGATCGTTGACGCTTCGGAAGTTCGACATCGTCGGGTTGGCTGATGCCGGCTGCCCGTCTCTCCAAAAGTGCCGAACGCTTGTTTCTGACCAGAATTGCCGAATTGGCAGAAATCAATCCTGCAGCCGCCAGAAATCTTATCGACCGTCTTGAAAGACAGAAGGCACCGTTGTCGTCCTTCCCCAAAATGACGGAAAAAGGCGGCCGGCTCCCGCTTCTGACGGAGCGCCGTTGCTTGTCTCAGATCAGAGAACGCCTTCCCAGGCCGCCAACGCGGCGACGACACCAGGCAGGTCGTTCATGCGGGAGATCGCCGTTTCGGCGCCGGCATCGGTCAGCTTGTCGGCATGGGCGGGATAGCTGTGCGAGGCGCCGGTGAAGCCGATGACGCGCATGCCGGCGGCGCGCGCTGCATGGACGCCGTGCACGGAATCCTCGACGACGACCACCTTGTCCGGCGAGACACCCATCTGACTTGCGCCGTGCAGGAAGATGTCGGGCTTCGGCTTGGCCCGGTCGGGCCCGAGATCCTTGGCGGAAAAGATATTGGGGGCAAACAGCGGCTTCAGCCCCACCTTGCCGAGCATCATGTCGAGCCGCTTCGTGCTCGAATTCGAGCATATGCATCGCTTCATCGAGAGCCTTGAGACGGCGAATTCGACGCCTGGAATGGCCTTGACGTCATTCGCCAGCCTGGCGTCGAGCAGTTGCTCGGACTTCTCAAGCAGCGAGGCCGAAAACGGGATGCTCGCTTCGCGCTCGATCTGCAGCAGGATATTGCGCCAGGTCATGCCGGCGAAGCGTTCGCCCATTTCCTCGACGCCGATCGGATATCCGGCCTCCGTCAGAAGCGCGGATTCGACTTCTGCGGCGATGATTTCGGAATCGACGAGCACACCGTCGCAATCGAAGATAATGAGATCGAAGCCGTTCATATGTTCACGCCTTGCTGGAAATCTGGGTCTTGTCCGGGGATGCAGCGGCTTTACACGATGCCCGCCGAAAGCTCAACCTGATCTCAAGCATGGCTGCGATGCGGCAAGCGACCGGCTCCGCGGTCGCTGCCGGATCGCTTCCGTGAAGCCGTCAAGCCGCCCGTCGTGCGAATTGCGCCGGCGCCGTCGCGCGCAGCTTGAAGCGGGAAACGAGTTCGCGCAGCTTGGCGGCTTCCTCGGCCAGATGACCGGATGCGGCGGTCGATTGCTCGACCATGGCCGCATTCTGCTGGGTCACCTGATCCATCGAGTTGACGGCGGTATTGACTTCGGCAAGGCCGGTCGACTGCTCTCTTGCCGATACGGCAATGGCATCCATGTGCTGGTTGATGCGGGCGATCTGCTCGCTGATGGCGCTCAGCACCTGGCTGGTGTCGAGAACCAGCTTGACGCCGCTTTCCACTTCCACCGAGGATTTCTGGATGTGGCCCTTGATTTCCTTTGCCGCCTGCGCCGAGCGCTGGGCGAGTTCGCGGACTTCCTGGGCCACCACCGCAAAGCCCTTGCCGGCCTCTCCCGCGCGCGCCGCTTCGACGCCGGCGTTCAGTGCCAGCAGGTTGGTCTGGAAGGCGATTTCGTCGATCACGCCGATGATGCTGGAGATCTGCTGCGACGAGGCCTCGATGCGGCGCATGGCCTCTTCGGCATGCGACACGACCTCCGCCGATTTGGCGGCGTTGCGATTGGCGTCCGTCGCTTCGGTGCGCGCCTCGTCGGTGCGCTTGCTGGAGTTCGAGACATTGGCGGTGATCTGATCGAGTGCTGCGGCGGTTTGTTCGAGAGAGGCCGCCTGCTGTTCGGTGCGTTTCGACAGATCGCCGGCCCCGGATGCAATTTCCCTTGTGCCTTCGTCGATCGCGGCAATGGCCGTTGCGATGGCGCCGAGCGTCTGATCGAGCTGGCGGATCGACATGTTGAAATCATGCCGGAGGCTCTCGAAGTCGGGGGCAAAGGGCTCTTCGATCTGGAAGGCGAGATCGCCGGAGGCAAGCCGCTTCAGGCCTGCGGCAAGACCGGATGTTGCCGCCCGCAGCCGTTCGGCCGCATCCTCGTCCGCCTGCTTGCGGGCCGTGACCCGCTCGGTTTCGCCCTGCAAGCGGGCGGTTTCGGAGTCCTGCTCGAGCTGCTTGTTGGCGATCGCCGCCTGACGGAAAATTTCGACAGCCGATGCCATCGTGCCGATTTCGTCAGTGCGGCCGATCCCGGTGCAGGCAATGGCCGTGTCACCGCCGGCGAGCCTTTGCATATCGTTGGAAAGCGAAAGGATCGGCTTGGTGACGGTCTTGCGGGTCAGGAAATAGAGGCCGAAGGCGAACAGCGCGGCCGAAGCCAGAAGGGCTTTGAGGGTGATATCGACAGAGGCTTTGATGTCGGCGCTACGCTCGGAAATATCATCCGATACGGCGGTGATCTGATCGCCGGCCTGTTCCATGGCCGTTTCCAATGTCGAGAACTGCTGCATGAATTCCGGCAGCGCCTTCAACGCCGCCGCCGGATCCTTGCCCGCAAGATCGACCATCTTCGTGGCGCTTTCCACATAGACGAGCAGGGGACGTTCGATGTCGGCAAGGACCGCTTTCGTTTTTGCGTCGGAGACAAGAGCCTTGTTGGCGTCGATCATCTCGCGGAACGATGTCTCGTGCTCCGCCAGATCCGCCTTCACCGCGGCGGCGTCTATGCCGGCTGCCGGGTTGGATGCGAGCAGGGAGGCGAGCACGTCGGCGCGCAGTGCGTCATGCATCATATCGGCCTGCATGTGGTTGCGCAGAATTTGCGCCGACTGGGCGACATCGGCGCTGTTGGCCGAAAGGGTGGAGGCAGACCAGATGCCGACCCCTGTGGCGCCGCCCGCCAAGGCGAAAATCGCGATGCTTGCAATGATGATCTTATGCTGGATCGACGCCATGTCGGGTTCTCACGTTAATGTAGAACCTGAGATTATCGGAACATGCTTAATGATTTCTCAGCGAGACGTCGCGAATCCGCGTAAAAACAACAGGTTGTAGTGTTTGTCTCGTGCGATGAGCAGTTGAATGCGCTCGAAGAAGGCCGAGCCTTAAGCACCGGAGGCCATTGCGCCAAGGCCAGGGGCTCGCCCTTGTTTGTGCGAGGCGAGCCCATCTAACCTACTGTTCCGGCAGGATGATCTTCTGATTGGTGGTATTCTTGACTGGCTTCTCGCCGGGAACATGCGACATGGTGCGGGTCGTGCTTTCCAGCGAGCTGCCGTCGGTGCTGGTCTTCGTGCGGGACTTGCTGAACGTCCCCTTGTCGACGGCCTGGGCCTTGGTTTGTGCCTTGAGCTTGTCGCCATTATCGTTGACATGGGTCTTGCTTTGCGCCTTGCCATCGATGGTGGCTGCACTTCCCCCCGATCCGATCGAGGAAGTGGTGCCACCGTCGGTCCGGCACGTGCCTGCGGTTCCCACAGAGCTCGCCGAGGTGCCGCCGGCCGAAGCGCTTCCGCCAGTGCCGACCGTTCCGGCCGCATTGCAATCCTCCGCAAGAACCACCGAACTCGACGCGAGAAGCGCGATCGAGGCGGCTGCGATAAGGTTGATATGTTTCATTGTCCTCTCCTATTTCGTCGGTTTCGTCATTGAGCAGGTGCCGTCGGAACGTTTGGTGATGACAGTGCCGTCGGGCCTTGTGATGCTTGCCGTGGAAAAGCTGTCGACGCTTCCGGATCCCGCCGACGAGCCGGCGGAGGCGGACGACGAAGAGGAGGAGCCGGCCGAACCGCTGCCTGTTGTGGTCGACGAAGACACGTGCCCGTTGCCGGCCGTCACGGTGGTGGACATATCTCCGGCCTGTGACTGGACGATTGTGCATGTCGTTCCGTCGTCGAGCTTGATCTCCTCCGACATCGTCTGCCCGGCGACGAAGACCAGGCAAGCGCTGAGTGCGATTGTGGAAAGCTGGGTCATTGTCTTATCTCCAAGGGTTTGGCCGACGCCGCAAAGGCGCCGGCCGATAGCGTCAGCAGCCCTTGGTGCCGGCGGCATCCTTCTTGACCTGGCCGGGCGCGCAGCCCTTCTTGCCCTTGTCGTCATGCGACGTTCCAGCCGCACTGCCGCCGGTTCCGACGGTGCTGCCCGTCTTGTCGCCGTCCGCAGACGAGGCGCCGGTTCCGACACTCGAGGCCGAGTTCGCATCGCCCGAGCCCGCGGCAGAACCGCCGGTGCCGACTGAGCTGCTCGAGGTGCCGCCGCCGGCCGATGAACCGCCTGTGCCGAGCGTCGAAGCAGAACCCGAGCCGGAGCCTGAACCCGCGGCAGAGCCGCCGGTGCCGACAGTGCTGCTCGAGGTGCCGCCACCGGCCGACGAGCCGCCGGTGCCGATCGTCGAGGACGAGCCGGAATTGCAATTGGTCGCGCCGGCAGGACAGGTGCCCCCGGCAGAGCTGCCACCAGTACCGACGGTGCTGCTCGCAGTTCCGCCGCCAGCCGACGAACCGCCGGTGCCGACCGTGCTTGACGATTGCGCGAAGCCGGAAACGGCCGTGCCGGCCAGAAATGCCGCTGCCAAGGCGAGATGTGTTAGTTTCATCATGATGTATCCTCCGTTTGTTTGTGACTGACTGCCGCAGCGGGCAGCTGATTTCCAAACGAAGGTTCTGCCCGGCTGTTCCGGATCTAGGTATTCAGTCGGATAAGACGTCGGACTTTTGGTCGATGTCGCCGGCGTCCGCGGCAACCCCGGCCGATTTGCCGGTGATCGCCAAGACAAGGCGGCGATAATGCGCCATCTGCCCGGCTACCCAGGTCTCAACCTGAAGGAGCGTATCGTCGGGCATCAGCGCCAGTTCGCCGCCCGGAGAGATGCAATACCAGCCTTTCTCGGCCGCCTCGTCGAGGATATTGCTGATGTGCTGGCGAGAGACGTCGAAGCGCTGGGCAAGAGCCCGATAGGTCAGGCTTCCGGCGATTGCCTTGCCTTGACGCTGGCGCAGGGCTTCGGCCATGACGGCGCAAAACACAAGGTGGCCGGCGTCTCTTTCGCTGTGGCGGACGATTAGAGGAAATGGGCCGAACAGGTCATCCTTCACCGCGTAGCGCTCCGCCGAAAGCGCCAACCAATGCGCCAGCAGGGTCTCGTCCGTCGCCAGATCATCCGGCCGGATCGGCAGGAGAGGTGCGAATAATTCCGATGAGCTCAGAATGGCGAGCGGTGATTGGGCAATCTCCCGCATCAATTCCAGGCTAGGCTTCAGGACTTGTGTTCGCCGATCCGTCTCGAGCGATTTTGCCGTGACGAGACCACGGTCGCGCAGCCCGCTGATTAAAGCGGCAATCTGGCGCGGGCTGCCGGGTGCCGATCGTTGAAGAAGCGCAAGCGAAGGCGCCGGGCCACGCGACTGAAGCCACTGAACATGAAGGCAGATCAGAATGAAGGAGACGAGGTAGCGCTGCTTCTGGGCAAAGAGTTTGTTCGCCGGCAGCAGTTTTGGCACGCGCGCAGTCATCGCGTCGCAATAGGCGAGAAGCGCGCTGCCATAGGAAGGATGCCGTATCAAGCCGGCCGCTTCGACCCACAGACTGTCCGAAGCGAAATCTTTCACCCCGGGATAAAGGCGCGTTTCGCTCATGTTTTCTACCGCCGGCTCAGATGATCGATGCAAAGTTTGGACTCCCCGGAGTGCGGGCAGCATTTTATACAGCCTCCGCGATCAATTTTTTAGTAAAGCTGATTCTGATGAAAGCACAGTGCCGTTTTTCCATTCATTTCGCCGTTGCCGGTTCAGCCTTTATCACCCTTGTTCTCTCGGCCGTTACCGCTCGCGGCGACTCCTCTCTCAGTTCCTATGTCGAGATCAGCAACGGCGGCGAGTTGGGAACCGATCAGGTCGACATGTCGACGGGTGGATGGATCAGATCCGTGGGGGCCGGAACCGTCAACCTGGCCCCGGAAATGGATATTATGGACGGTGCCGTTGTGCGTTTCTCCGCCATCTCCGGCAGCGATCTGAATCTCAGACTTTATCGGGCCGGCACGGGCGCGGAACTTCATTTCGGCGGCGCCGGCGACACCGGCACAGTCACGCTTGCGGATAACTTCTTCTCGGGCGGAAGCCAGGACGTTTATGTCGATTCCGGCACGCTGCTGGTCCCGGGCGACGGTCAAGGGGCACTGCTCCGCGCCACCACAACAACCGTCGCGTCGGGTGCCACCATCGACTTCGGAGCGCACAGCGATTGGATAGCCTCCCTTGCCGGCAGCGGCACGATTCACCTCAGCGATACGGATCTCGAGATCCGAGACTTCTCCTTCGATGGAACGATCGACGGCGCAAACCGTGTGACCTTCAGTCGGAGCGGAAGCTGGCAAGGCAGGTTCGTGGGTGTCGGCGAAGTCGCACTCTCGGCCAATCGGTCCATGAGCATTCTGGATGCTGCCACCGCCGCAAATCTTTCGACGCTCGATTCGCTTCGATTGTCGTCAGGCTCGACCCTGGATCTAAGAACGTACGACGCCTCGCTCAACAACCTGTACGGCGCGGGCATGATCGGCACGACGGAAACGCTGGCAATCGGATCCGGAAATTATTCCGGCGGCATCATCGCCGCCCGCGGCTTGACGATTTCCGGGGATTTCCTGTGGTCGGGCGTCTCGCAAGGGGCCCTGTCGATCGACGTCCTGTCCGGCGCGACACTGACCGCCGATGGCGGCAAAGTCTTCGGAGGCTCGGCCGACATCAGCCTCGATGGGGCGCTAAGAATCAATGCGAGCGAAGCCGTGGACGCGTTGACGGGCAGCGGCACCATCGACGTCGCCAGCAACGCCGTTCTGTCGGTCGGGGCCGGCGACAGTTCCACCACCTTCGACGGCGAAATATCGGGCGCTGGCGGTCTGACCAAAGCCGGCACCGGCACCTTCACGCTCAGCAGCCGTCAGTCCTATACCGGTGCAACGACCATCTCGGCAGGCACATTGCAATTGATGTCGGCGAACGCGCTTTCCGCATCGTCCGGCCTTTTCATGGATAACGGCACCCAATTGGATATGGGCGGATTCAACCAGGCTATTGCGAGCCTTTCCGGCGGCGGCGAGGTTCTGATCGGCAGCGCCAGCCTTTCGATTGGCGGTTCCGATGCGAGCGGATCGTTCAGCGGCGTCATATCCGGCAGCGGGTCCGTGACAAAATCGGGCGCCGGAACTTTAGGGCTTTTTGGACCCAACAGCTTTTCCGGCGCGATGAATGTGCTGGGAGGAACCCTCTTCGTGTCCTCATCCGCATCTCTCGGCGATGGAAGCGCCACCAATACGCTGACCCTCGATGGCGCGACGCTGCAGACATTCGGCACCGTTGCGTCTCCGGCCTCCCGGGCTGTGGTCATCGGCGGCGCCGGCGGCACCGTGAATACGAGCGGCAATGCGGTAACCTTTGCCGGAAACGTATCAGGCACTGGAGGGCTGACAAAGACCGGCGCGGGCACGCTGACCCTTTCGGGCAACAATACGCGGTCGGGGGATACGGACATCGAGCAGGGGCGGCTATCCCTCCAGAACGGCAACGCGTTGGCTGACGGCGCCCGCGTGACCATTGCCGATCTCGCCGGCGCCGGGCTCGACGTCGCCACCTCCGAAACCATCGGATCGCTCGCCGGCGGCGGCTCGTCGGGAGGGGATGTCACGCTTTCCAATGCAGCGACGCTGAATGTCGGCGGCGATGACAGTTCCACCATTTTCGCCGGGTCGATTACTGGAGGCGGCAGCCTCGTCAAGACCGGCGCCGGCTTGTTTCATCTGACGGGCAATAGCAACTATAGCGGCGACACGGATGTGCTGGATGGTACGCTCTCCGTCAACGGCAGCCTGGCTGGCGCCGTCAACATTGGGTCAGGCGCAAGACTTCAGGGAACCGGCAGCGTCGGCATGACTTCGCTTGCAGCAAGCAGCATCCTTGCTCCCGGAAATTCGATCGGAACCCTGACGGTCACCGGAGATCTGAACTTCGATCCAAGCAGCGTGTTCGAAGTCGAGATCGGCAGCACCGGGCTCAGCGACAGGGTCGATGTCACCGGCACCGCCTTCCTGAACGGCGCCAAGGTTCAGACGATCCTTTGGGATCCGGCCGTCAGCTACGTCAACGGCCAGTCCTACACGATCGTCTCGGCCGGGACCGTCTTCGGCACGTTCGGCGATCTGGAGATTGATTCTGCCTTCCTGAAGTCTTTCCTCAGCTATTCCGCTACCGACGTAACCTTGACCTTGCGGACTGTGCTCAGCCCCGGCTCTCTGTTTCCGAGTGCCGCTCTTACGTATAATCAGCAACAGTCGGCTTATGGCCTCGACTTCCTCGACCAGACAAGCGGCTCCAGCAGTCTCGCGCTCTATAACGCGATCCTTTACAGCGACAGGGCAGAAGCGAGGGACGCGTTCGACCAGCTCTCCGGCGAGATCCACGCCTCGCTGCAAAATGGCCTTTTCAGCGAGGCCGATGACGTGCGCAATGTGGTTTACGACCGGCTGGACGAGGCTTTCGAGACTGGCGCCAAGGTATGGACGAGCGCCTATGGCAATATCTCCTGGCTGAAGGGTGACGGAAACGCCTCCAGCGCCAGGACTGCGCGCGGCGGCGTTCTTTACGGGGTCGACTGGCTGATCGACGATCGTGCGGCCGGCGTTTTCGCAGGCGTCGGACAATCCTCTTTCGAGATCCCCGATCTCGGCTCCACGGCCAATATCGACAGTGTGCATTTGGGCCTCTATGCCGGCCAGAGATTCGGCGGCTTGCAGGTCAAATTCGGGGCGTCGAACAGCTGGTACGACATCGAAACGCGCCGAGACATCGCCTTTGACGGTTTTTCCGACAGCCAGACGGCAAGCTATCGCGGCAGCACCGCCCAATTCTTTTCCGAGGCCTCATTCGACTTCGGCCTTTCCCGTGACCTTATTATCACCCCATTCGGCAGACTGGATTATGCAATCGCTCAGCGCGACAGCTTCCACGAAGATGGCGGCGCTTCTTCCCTTTCCGGAGAAAGCGCGCGCGAAGACCAGTTTGCAACGACGGTCGGACTGCGTGCGGAACGGCAGGCTTCGGTCGCCGGCAAGAACGTCGTAACCGGTTTCGATGTCGCCTGGAGACGGATAGCCGATCAGGACACGGCGCTCTCCGCGCTGACATTCGAAAATGGCGGGAGTTTCGTCGTGAAAGGGTTGCGCAATGCCGAAAACAGCGTCGTTGCCGGTGGATCGGTGGCATTGCAGTTGACCGCGGCCGCGGCCGCATCCGTATCGTACCGGGGAGAATTCGGCGATGGCCAGAACCGCCATAGCGCCAACGCTCGATTGGACGTCAGATTCTAACGGAAAGCTACGCCTGTGACGGAAACAGTTTCACGAACTGCCGGGAGCCTTCGAGCGAGAAGATGATCGAGCGGCTTTCGGCGGTGCGCCTCGCCCAGCCCTTGTCGAGGAAGCTTGACAGCAGCGCCTTGCCGAGGCTGCCGGCAAGACGGGCGAGCCTTTCGCTCCAGTCGAGGCAGGAACGGCAGAGCGGGCGGCGCGCCGAGCCGGAGGGCGCCGACATCGATGCCGATGAGATCGCTTCGCCCTTAACCAGTATCCCGGGCTGGCGCGACACCATCCTCATTGCCGGCTCGGGGGCTGGGGCGTACCATGCAGGGCAAGAGGAGAGGGACCATGAGGCTTTCAGCCCTTGTTCGATCGGCGGCAGCCGTAGCGCTGCTTTTTGCCTTCACATCCACCGAGGTCACCGCCAAGGGCGGCAAGCACCACAAAAACTGTGCGCAGCTGCAGGCGATGATGGATAATGGGCTGACCGGCGGAAAACATGCCAGTGATGGACCCGAGAGGCGAGCCAAGGTCGAAAAGAAAATGAGGAAGAAGGGCTGCTAGCGCATGATGCCGAAAAGTGTGAGCGGTTTTTGGACGACATCATGCTCTAACTCTTTAATTTAGAACAGGATTCAGATTTTAGGCCGATCGGGCCTAAAATCATTCTGTTCGAGGCGGCAAGCCCTTGAAAGTCGGCTACGGACGCCGTCTGGCAGCCGACCGCTATGCCGAGATCGAAGACCGCTCGACCGGTACGTGCGCGTCAGGCTGTTGCCTCAAGCGAGGCGGGTGCGAAATCGATGAAATCCGCGTGATCACCGGCCCATTACAGCCCCGGGACTACCTTTGGCATTCTCATGCACTAGATGGCGCTCGGGGAAGAGGACGCCACCGCCGCCATGGGGAAGAGGAGAGGCGGCACGCCGAAGAACCGACCAAGAGGAAGCCTGCATGACGATCGAGGACATTATCGAAACCCTGGAAAAAACGGATATGCCCGACGGCCGGATCGACGCCTTCATCACCTGTGCCTTTTTGCTGAAACAGCTCCGGCCGGCCGAGCCGAACGATTTCGACGGTCCCCATGATTACATGCCGAGCAGCATCAAGTCGCAGCACGGCTTCCTGATGGCGCGGCCGTTCACCCACGACGTCAATCACGCCATCGATCTCTGCCGGGAGATCCGGCCGGATGCCGTCTGGCATCTTGCCCGCGGCCAGGCGTCTGACGATTGCCTTTACGGCGCGCAACTGCGCGAGATCGAGGAAGGCGAAAACGTGCTGGGTGAAGCCGAAAGCAATCACGCCGCACTGGCGCTCACACTCGCGGCGCTGCGTGCGCATGTGCGGCAGCAGGATGGGTGGAAGGCCGGTGGTCTATAGCCAGCACCAGCCGGAATGGCGCTGAATGGTTGTGCAGATCCGCAGCGAACCTACGCGTCGATCGGAAAGAGCTTCAGAAACTGCCGGTCTCCTTCCGGGGTGAAGAGGACCGAGCGGCTTTCGGGCGTGCGCCGCGCCCAGCCCTTGTCGAGGAAGCTTGACAGCAAGGCTTTGCCGAGGCTGCCGGCAAGATGGGCGCGCCTTTCGCTCCAGTCGAGGCAGGAGCGGCAGAGCGGGCGGCGCGACGATCGGAGGTCGCCGACATCGATGCCGATGCATTTGAGATCGTTTTCGCCCTTCTCGGTCAGCGATAGCCCGTCTCCGACCGCGTCGATCGAGCCTGAGGCGATCAGGCTGTCGAGCATGCGCACGCCGTAATCGCCGGCGAGATGATCGTAACAGATACGCGCCTTGCGCAGCGCCGGCTCTTTCGGCCCCGGCTGGTGGCGCAGATGCCCGCGTCCGGCGGCAAACCCCATCATGCTTTCGATCAGCCGGGCGACGGCCTCGTCGGCCAGCGTAAAATAGCGGTGGCGCCCTTGCTTGCGCTGGGCAAGCAGGCCGCCGGCTTCGAGCTTGGCAAGATGGGTGCTCGCCGTCTGCACGGTGATGCCGCCGACGCCGGCAAGCTCGGTCGCCGTCAACGCCCGGCCGCCGGTCAGCGCCGCCAGCATGTTGGCGCGGGCGGGATCGCCGATGAGCGCCCCGATCTGCGCAATGTCAGGACCTTCCTTCATACTTCGATCGTAACCGAAGCATCGCCGTCGGGCAATGTGCGAAAAGGGTGGCGAGCAAAAGGAGAAACCGATGATTACCTGCTTTATCCGCTATCAGATCGACCCCTTCAAGAAGGAGGCCTTTGCCGACTATGCCCGCAACTGGGGCCAGGCAATCCCTCGGAACGGCGCCGACCTGATCGGGTATTTCGGCCCGCACGAGGGCTCGGCAACGACGGCCTACGGCGTCTACAACATCGAAAGCCTCGCCGCCTACGAGGCCTATCGCGCCAGACTGGCCGCCGACCCGCTCGGCCGCGAGAATTACGAATTTTCCAGGCGCGAGCGTTTCATCCTCAAGGAGGATCGCATCTTCCTGAAGAACGTCTCCGCCCCTCACGCCAAGCTGGTGCTGCCATGATCGCCGTCATCTTCGAAGTCGTGCCCTATATGGGTGAACGCCACAAATATCTCGACCTTGCCGGCGAGCTGCGGTCCGAACTCGAGAAGATCGACGGCTTCATCTCGATCGAGCGTTTCGAGAGCCTGACGAACCGCGGCAAGCTGCTGTCGCTCTCCTTCTTCCGCGACGAGGAGGCCGTCAGACAGTGGCGCAATCTCGAAGCCCATCGCGCCGCCCAGCAAGCCGGCCGCGGCGGCATCTTCGCCGATTACCGCCTGCGCATCGCCAGCGTGCTGCGCGACTACGGCATGTTCGAACGCGACGGGGCGCCGGCCGACAGCCGCAGCGTCCACGATGCGGCGTGAGGAGGGGCGATAACATCTGCAATAAATTCCTGAAATCGGCCACCGCTTCAGGCTTTGGTAACTAAGTTGGGTAACCATAACGGAGAGTTAAGCGTCAAGCGTATGAGTGAGTATCAGAATGGCATCAGTTTTTCCGCTTGCCGACCTCAAGGCTTCCGTCAAGTCGGGTTCCCGGCCGGGGTCTTGGGTCGACACGATCATCAAGGGTGACTGCGTCAGTGCCCTTGAGGCCTTGCCCACCCACTCCGTCGATATCATCTTTGCCGATCCGCCGTATAACCTCCAGCTCGGCGGATCGCTGCACCGTCCCGACCAGTCGCTGGTCGATGCCGTCGATGACGAATGGGATCAGTTCGCTTCGTTCGAGGCCTATGACGCCTTCACCCGCGCCTGGCTGCTCGCCTGCCGCCGTGTCTTGAAGCCGACGGGCTCGATCTGGGTGATCGGCTCCTATCACAATATTTTCCGCGTCGGCGCCACGCTGCAGGATCTGAACTTCTGGATCCTCAACGACATCATCTGGCGCAAGACCAATCCGATGCCGAATTTCAAGGGCCGCCGTTTCCAGAACGCCCATGAGACGATGATCTGGGCAAGCCCCAATGCCAAGGCCAAGGGTTATACCTTCAATTACGATGCGATGAAGGCCGCCAATGACGACGTGCAGATGCGCTCCGACTGGCTGTTCCCGATCTGCAACGGCAATGAGCGGCTGAAGGGCGAGGACGGCAAGAAGGTGCATCCGACGCAGAAGCCGGAAGCGCTGCTCGCCCGCGTCATCATGGCCTCGACCAAACCCGGCGATATCGTGCTCGATCCCTTCTTCGGCTCGGGAACGACGGGTGCGGTCGCCAAGCGTCTCGGCCGTCACTTTGTCGGCATCGAGCGCGAGCAGGATTATATCGATGCGGCATCCGCGCGCATCGCCGCCGTCGAGCCGCTGGGGAAGGCGGAACTGACCGTCATGACCGGCAAGAAGGCCGAGGTTCGCGTCGCCTTCAACGTGCTTGTCGAAAGCGGCCTGATCAAACCCGGCCAGGTGCTGACCGATGCCAAACGCCGTTATAGCGCCATCGTGCGCGCCGACGGCACAGTGGCTTCAGGCGGCGACGCCGGCTCCATTCATCGTCTCGGCGCCAAGGTGCAGGGTCTCGATGCTTGCAACGGATGGACCTTCTGGCATTTCGAAGACGGGCAGTCCCTGCGCCCGATCGACGATCTCAGGTCCGTCATCCGCAGTGATCTGGCAAAGGTGGAGTGAGCACCACTTTCGGCGGATCGAAATACCTTCTTCCGGTTTCCTCCAGTTGCGGAAGAAGGCCAAGGCGCCCGGGGTTTTAGCCCCGGGCGTCTTCGATTTGAGGCCCTGCTTCAGAAATCCTTGTAATCGGTGACGTCGACCCGGGTGATGCGGCCTTCATCATTGAAGGTAATCGTCTCCTCGCCTTCGCGGATCAGCACCTTGCTGGTCTTGCTGTGGGTGGCGCGAAGCGACCAGACAGCCCGGCCGGACAGCGGCGTCAGTGTCTCCACCAGCGAATTTTCCGCCGTCTGATCGGGATAGTCGTCGAAATATTTCCTGAAGGCGGCCATGATCTCGCTCCGCCCAGCAAGGCTGCCGACGCCGTTCGAGACGTAGGCGGCATCCTCGGCGAAATACGCCTCGATCGCGGCGAAGTCGAAAGCGTTGATGGCGGCGTGAAAGCGGTCGATTTCCTCTGCGGGATCGAAAGCCATGACTTCAGACCTTCAGGCCGTAAGCGGCAAGATCGCTGCGCAGCTTGTCCGCGCCCGAAAAAAGCACCGCATTCCAACCGAACTCCTTGGCGCCTTCGACATTAACAGGCGCATCGTCGATGAAGATCGTCGCCTTGGGGTCGAGGCCGAAGCTTTTCGTGTGGGTCTCGTAGATCGCGAGATCCGGCTTGATCAGGCCGACATCGCCGGAGACGGTGACGCCGCGCGGTTTGGTGAGGAAGGGAAAGCGCGCCTGCGCCTCGCGGAAGGTGTCGGAAGCGAAATTGGTCAGCATCGTCACATCGCGCCCTTCGGCGATCAGCCCTTCCATGATTGCGACGCTGTCCTCATAGGCGTGCGGCACCATCTCGTGCCAATATTTGCGGAAGGCACGGATATGCTCTTCGCGGGCCGGGTGCTCGGCAATCAGCAGCGCTTCGGCCTCAGCCCAGGTGCGGCCGCGGTCCTGCTCGATGTTCCAGTCATGGGTGCAGATATTGGCGAAGAACCAGTTGCGCTCCGTCTCGTCGGGAATGAGGCGGGCGAAGGCAAGATGCGGATCGTAATGAATAAGGACTTTGCCGATATCGAAAACGATATGTTTTATTTCGGTGGTCATGGTCATCCCTTGGATGTTTTGAACGCGAGAGGAATAGCCGCTGCGATCGCTTTTTTCATGATGGTCGGCAGGGCCTGCGCTTCAAGATTTGTAACCGGCTCCCACCATCCGTCATTCGGGCGGTCATCCACCTTGCCGGCGATCGCCGTGCGCCAGATGGACAGCCGGAGTTCGAAATGGGTGAAGACATGGAGGACGGTGCCGCAGGCCTGCCAGGCCGCCTCGAAGGGCGCGGCCGCAGCCGAGGTCTCGCCGTCGAGCCGCGCCGTCCAGGCCGTTGTCGGCACCTCGGTCATGCCGCCGAGCAGGCCGCTTTCGGCGCGCCGCCTGAGCAGGATCTCGCCGTCGGCGGTGACTGCGACGAAGGCTGCACCCTGCCGCACCGGCTTCTCCTTCTTCGCCGCCTTGACCGGGAAGAGTTCGGGATCGGAATGCTTCAGCGCCGCGCAGGCGCCGCGGAATGGACAGAGCGAACAGGCCGGCCGCTTCGGGGTGCAGATCGTCGCCCCGAGATCCATCATCGCCTGGGCGAAATCGCCAGGACGGGTCGCGGGTGTCAGCCGCGCCACCTTTTCCTTCATCAGCGGCTTTCCCACCGGAAGCGGCGTTTCGATCGCATAAAGCCTGGAGATCACCCGCTCGACATTGCCGTCCATGACGGCCGCCTGCCGGTTGAAGGCAATGGCGGCGACGGCGGCGGCCGTATAATCCCCGATGCCCGGCAGCGACTTCAGCCCTTCCTCGGTATCGGGAAAGACGCCGCCATGCTCTTTCGCCACCGCTTCGGCGCATTTCTTCAGGTTGCGGGCCCGCGCGTAATAGCCGAGCCCGGCCCAAGCCGCCATCACGGCATCGTTTTCGGCAGCGGCAAGATCGGTCACCTCGGGCCAGCGCTGCAGAAACTTGGCGAAATAGGGTTTGACCGCCTGCACCGTCGTCTGCTGCAGCATAACCTCCGAAAGCCAGACACGATAGGGATCGGGTTTGGCGCCGCCGGCCGCCATGCCGGGCGAGATGCGCCAGGGCAGATCGCGGTGGTGGCGGTCGTACCAGTCGAGCAGGGGTTTTGCGGTGGGCGTGTCGGGTGTCGTGATCGTCATGATTTGCCGGGATCGGGGGAAGTGCCTATACTTGGCGAAGCAATGCCGCGCGATCAAGCCGGTGATGCAAATTGCCCGTGCGATCGGCAGAGGTGTCCAAGGGTTTCGATGAGTTCTCCACGCAAAGGTGCAAAGCAGATTTCCGAGCTGGCGAACGGGCTGATCGATCCCGTCCTGGCGCGCCGCGCCGGCATCAACACTGCGCTGCTCGGTTCGTGGAGCGAAATCGCCGGCGAGGATTTCGCCGATTGCACCCGGCCGGAAAAGATCGCCTGGGCTCGCGGCGGCGGCGATGACGGCGGCTTCCGCCCCGGCGTGCTGACAATCGCCTGCGAAGGCGCGCGCGCGCTTTTCCTGACCCATGCCCAGGGTGAACTCATCCAGCGCATCAACAGCTTCTTCGGCTTCGCCGCCGTCCACCAGATCCGCATTGTCCAAAAGCCGGTCTCCCAAGCCGCCCGCCGCTCCCGCACGCCGCCGCCGCTGAAAGGCGAAGCCGCCCGCAAGCTCGAAGGCATGATGGAAGGCATCGAAAACGACAAGCTGCGCCAGGCGATCCAGCGCCTGGGGACCGCGGTGATGGGCAAGCGGGGGCGGTGATCCTTTGTTTGCCGCTTGCCTATCTGTATCGTGCAACGGTGATCCCGGCGTTCAAATCAAACGAATTCCTTTTGCGAGTCCGCGTGAGGTCGTGCTACGTTCTGACTCACGATGAGCAAAAAGCCCAACTTGACCCGCAATGCCAATATCGGTCGCCTGACCCAGGCGCGAGCCGAAAAGATCAGTGCGGTCGAGGGCCTGATACTCAGCCCGCGCATGCGTAAGGTCCTCGCGGAGACTGTAGACCAGCCGACAGAAGCGCGCCGTGAAGCGATCCGCGCGCAGTTTGTCCGCAAGTCTGCCTAAACGTTGGTCTATACTGCCGAATACGACCCGCTCTGTTATCTGGGCACGCCCGTGCTCCGCAACAAACTGGACCTTACGGACCAGGCGGAGCTCGATGAGTTTGAAACAGCGATGTTCGTGCTCCGCTCGGATGAGCCTTGGCCGGAGGGCGATCTGGATGTCATCCACTATCTCGCCCTCCATCAGCACCTGTTCCAGGATGTCTACGATTGGGCCGGCGAGATTCGCACCATCCGTATCGGCAAAGGTGGCAACTGGTTCTGTTATCCTGAGTTCATCGCAAACGAGCTGAATCGGATTTTTCGGGAGCTGGCCCAGGCGAACTATTTCCGAGGACTGGCACCAGCAGATTTTGCAATTCAAGCCGCGCACCTTCTTGCCGAGATCAACGCGGTCCACCCTTTCCGTGAGGGTAACGGCCGCACCCAATTGACCTTTCTCGCTCTACTGGCCGAACGTGCTGGTCTGCCGTTCAATGCCGAAGTACTAGATCGCGACCGTGTTATCGACGCCATGATCGAGAGCTTTGCCGGCTCAGAGCAACCGCTGGCGAGGCTCATCCTCGACATCATCACCGAACCTTGACGCGCGAGCCGCCCGCTCGCAATTTTGCCTAGCGGTCCCATCACGGTCACAATTCTTTGAAGGAAGTTGGTGAACCGTGGCTTGTGAGCGGCCGTCAGCCGTTATATCGCACAGTCACGCCGTCACTCTCATACCTATGGGGAACCCATGCAGATGTCCGAAATGCAACTGACGAAACGCCGCCTCCTGGGTGGGATCGCCATCGCCGCAGCTGCCGCAGCGCTTGTCGCCTGCAACGACAGCAAGGACGCTGCCGATGCATCGTCCTCCGGCAAGACCATGGCCGACGGCACCAATGTCGATACCATTCAGACGGCGGCCACGTCCGCGACCGAAATGCCGCAGTCGGACGGCGATGTCGATATGGCCGAGGTGCTGAAGCCCGGCGCGCTGCCGGAGATGGCGCTGGGCAAGGCCGACGCCCCGGTCAAGATCGTCGAATATATGTCGATGACCTGCCCGCATTGCGCCCATTTCCACAACACCACCTTCGACGCGATCAAGCAGAAATATGTCGACGCCGGCAAGGTGCAGTTCATCATCCGCGAATTCCCCTTCGATCCGCGCGCCGCCGCCGCCTTCATGCTCGCCCGCTGCAGCGCTTCCAATCCCGAGCAGCTGAGCACGCCGGAACAGTATTTCCCGATGGTCTCGATGCTGTTCAAGCAGCAGCAGGTCTGGGCCGCCGCCGATGACGGCCGCGCCGCACTGCTGCAGATGTCGAAGCTCGCCGGATTTACTGAGGATAGCTTCACGAAATGCTTGACGAACCAGAAGCTTCTGGATGAAGTGAACGCCACGCGGGAAAGAGGTTCCAAGGATTTCGGCGTCAACGCCACGCCGACGTTCCTCATCAATGGCAAGCGCTACTCTGGAGACATGCCGGTTGAAACCTTGTCGGCGCTCATCGACAGCCTCATCTGAACCGGACCGTTTCGAAACGACGGGCGACGGCGAAAGCCGTGCGCCCGTTTTTCGTATTCAGCGCAGCTTGCGGCTGAGGGGGCTTCCTGCCGTGGATGTCTACGCATGAAGTTCAACAAGCTGCGCCTGGTCGGCTTCAAATCCTTCGTCGAGCCTACGGAATTCATCATCGAGCGGGGGCTGACCGGCGTCGTCGGCCCGAACGGCTGCGGCAAGTCGAACCTCGTCGAGGCGCTGCGCTGGGTGATGGGCGAGAATTCCTACAAGAACATGCGCGCCTCGGGCATGGACGACGTGATCTTTTCGGGTTCCGGAAACCGGCCGGCCCGCAACACCGCCGAAGTGGCACTCTATCTCGACAATGCAACGCGCACCGCGCCCGCCGCTTTCAACGATGCCGACGAGATCCAGGTCACCCGCCGCATCGAGCGTGAGCAGGGCTCGCTCTATCGCATCAACGGCAAGGAAAGCCGCGCCAAGGATGTGCAGCTGCTGTTTGCCGACGCCTCCACCGGCGCCCGTTCGCCCTCGATGGTCGGGCAGGGCCGTATCGGCGAGCTGATCCAAGCCAAGCCGCAGGCCCGCCGCCAGCTGCTCGAAGAGGCGGCCGGCATTTCCGGCCTGCATTCCCGTCGCCACGAGGCCGAACTGCGGCTGCGCGCCGCCGAAGGCAATCTCGAGCGTCTCGATGACGTCACCTCGCAGCTCGAAAGCCAGATCGAGAGCCTGAAACGCCAGGCCCGCCAGGCCAACCGCTTCAAGACGCTGTCGGCCGATATCCGCGCCCGCGAGGCAATGCTTTTACATATCCGCTGGGTGCAGGCCAAGGAGGCCGAGGCCGAGGCCGATAGCGCGCTGAACCAGGCGACATCAGTCGTCGCCGAAAAGGCCCAAGCCCAGATGGAGGCGGCCAAGCAGCAGGGCATTGCCAGCCTGAAGCTGCCAGAACTGCGCGACGGCGAAGCGCGTGCCGCCGCCGCCCTGCAGCGGCTTCAGATCGCCCGAAGCCAGCTGGAGGAAGATGCCGGCCGCATCCTGCGCCGACGCGATGAACTCACCCGCCGTCTCGCCCAGCTTGGCGAAGATATTCGCCGCGAGGAGCGGCTGGTGGCCGACAATGCCGTCATCCTGGCAAGGCTCGACGCCGAAGAAGCCGAGATTGCGGAAGTGCTGGCCGATTCCGGCCGTTATGCCGAGGAAACCCGCGAGGCCTTTGAGGAAGCGGCGGCAAAGCTTGCCGACAGCGAGCGCATTTTTACCGCGCTGACGGCCGAGCGCGCCGAAGCGGCTGCCGGCCGCAACCAGCTGGAACGCGCCATCCGCGATCTCGCCGATCGCCGCATGCGCCTCGAGCGCCAGATGGACGAGGCGAACCACGAACTCGCAGCCATCGGCGACAAGATCGCCGGCCTGCCAAACCCGGATGAAAAACGCGCCATCGTCGAGGCCGGCGAAATCGCCCTTGCCGACGCGGAAGCCGCCGTCCAGGTGGTGGAGCAGGCGTTGGCCGCTGCCCGCCAGACCGAGGCGCTGTCGCGCGCGCCGGTCGATCAGGCCCGTTCGAGCCTGAATGCGCTGGAAACCGAGGCCCGCACCATTTCCCGCATGCTCGCCGCCGGTGCTGCCGCCGGCAAATTTCCGCCGGTTGCCGACGAACTGAAGGTCGACCGCGGCTTCGAGACCGCACTCGGTGCTGCCCTCGGCGACGATCTGGAATCGCCGCTTGCTGCCGAGGCGCCGGCCCATTGGTCGGACAATGGTGATGGTTCCGGCGATCCTGCCCTTCCCGAAGGCGTCACGCCGCTGCTCGGCCATATCAGCGCGCCTGCCGCACTCACCCGCCGCCTCCGCCAGATCGGCCTGGTCGCCGATGGAGACGCGGAACGCCTGATGGCGGCGCTGCAGCCCGGTCAGCGGCTGGTGACGAAAGAGGGCGCCGTCTATCGCTGGGACGGTCACGTCACCGGCGCCGACGCGCCGAGTGCGGCCGCCCTTCGCCTTGCCCAGAAGAACCGCCTGGCCGAGCTCGAAGGCGAAGCAGCCCTTGCCCGCGACGTGCTCGCCGAAGCCGAGGAGCGGCAGGCGGCGGCCGCCGAAGCAATCCGGCTGGAGGAGCGCCGGCTTGCTGACGCCCGCGACATGAGCCGGCTGTCGGCGCGTCATTTGGCCGAAGCCCGCGAAGCGCTGGTCGCGGCCGAGCGAGCCTCCGGCGACCTGATCCGCCGCCGTGATGTCGTCAGCGAGGCGGTCAGCCAGCTGGGCGCGCAGCTGGAGGAGATCGGCGTCCAGGAAGAGAACGCCCGCATCGAGCTGGAAGATGCGCCCGATCTGACCGCGATCGATGAGCGTCTGCGCTTCCAGCAGGCGGAGGTCGCGACCGATCGCGGCGCGCTTGCCGAAAGCCGCGCCCGCCACGAAAGCCTGGCACGAGAAAACGAGGCTCGCCAGCGCCGCATCATGGCGATCGGCCAGGAGCGCGAGACCTGGCGCCAGCGGGCGCTCAGCGGCGAGGACCAGGTCGCGACGCTGCGCGAGCGCGAGGAAGAGGCGCGCGAAGAGGCAGCCGAACTCGAAATGGCGCCGGATGAATTCGACGACAAGCGCCGGGCTCTGCTTTCCGAATTGCAGAAGGCCGAGGAGGCGCGCCGCAACGCCGGCGATCTCCTGGCGGAGGCCGAACGCATCCAGCGCGAGGCCGATCACCAGGCGGCGACGGCGCTCTCCGCGCTCGCCGAATGCCGGGAAAGGCGCGGCCGCGCCGAGGAGCGCCTGGTTTCGGCCCGCGAGAAGCGTCAGGAAAGCGAAAGCCGCATCCGCGAAGTTTTGAATGTCGCGCCGCATGAGGCGCTGCAGCTGACCGGGCGCCCGGCCATGCAGGCGCTTCCCGATCCGCGCGAGGTCGAGCGCGAGCTGGAGCGCCTGCGGATCGAGCGCGAGCGGCTCGGCGCCGTCAACCTGCGCGCCGACGAGGAACAGAAGGAGCTGAGCGAAAAGCTCGAAGCGCTGATCAGGGAGCGCGACGACGTCATCGATGCGATCCGCAAGCTGCGCGGCGCCATCCAGAGCCTCAACCGCGAGGGCCGCGAGCGGCTGATCGCCGCCTTCGACATCGTCAACGCCCAGTTCCAGCGGCTGTTCACCCATCTCTTCGGCGGCGGCACCGCCGAGCTGCAGCTGATCGAATCCGACGATCCGCT